>R20__coassemble_884_pt1 | contig 19787 bp, 14 predicted proteins | sample R20__metabat2_low_PE_030 | metagenome-assembled genome bin R20 | reverse complement strand
CCCCTAACCCCTCCCTCTATGGAGGGGGACGCCATCCGGATGGCTCTCCCCATAGAGGGGGAGATGTCCGAAGGACAGAGGGGGTCTTCACCCCTCAACTTCCTGGTCGTCCCCTCCCCCCTGCAAGCCCTGCAGCAGTTGGCGGCCTACCACCGCAGCCAGTTCCACATTCCCGTGATAGGCATTACAGGCAGTAACGGCAAGACCGCCGTGAAGGAGTGGCTCTACCAGTTGCTTGCGCCCGACTACAACGTCTGCCGCTCGCCCCGCAGCTACAACTCGCAGGTGGGCGTTCCCCTCAGCGTGTGGCTGCTCAACGAGCACCACGACATCGCCATCTTCGAGGCCGGCATCAGTCAGCCTGGCGAGATGGAACGGCTCGAACCCATCGTCCGCCCCACCATCGGCGTGATGACCAATCTGGGCAGTGCCCATCAGGAGAACTTCCTCTCCTACGACATCAAGTGCAGCGAAAAGATGCAGCTCTTCCGCCACAGCCAGAAGCTGGTGGCCTGCTCCGACGACACGACCATCCACCGCTGTGCCTCCCTGCTGCCCGCGACGGTAGAGCAAGTCCGGCTGCCGATTGCCAAGGTGGAAAAAGACACCCAATGCACGCGGGTCTATTTCAAATGGAACGGCGAAGAGCACCGTTACACCCTCCGCTTCACCCACGATGCAGCCATTGAGAACAGCGTCACCTGTCTTGCCACCTTGTTGGCATTGAATGTGAATATTCCGATAGATGTGCTCTGTCAGCGCATGGAGAAACTCGAGCCCGTGGCCATGCGCCTGGAAGTGAAGGAGGGCATACGCGGCTGCACGCTCATCAACGACAGTTACAATTCGGATGTGCAGTCGCTGGACATTGCCCTGGACTTCATGTCGCGCCGAGCAAACGTACAAACGCAAGAACGCACAAACGCACAAACGCAAACACTCACCCTCATCCTGTCCGACATCCTCCAGTCGGGCGAGTCGCCTCGCAGCCTCTACAGCCGTGTGGCACAGATGGTGCGCTCACGCGGCATCGAGAAGGTCATCCTCGTGGGTCAGTTCAGCAGCCAGTGTGCCGACTTCTTCCCAATGGAGCACTACGCCTTCCCTTCCACCGACGACCTGCTGCGCAGCCACTGCTTCCGCTCTTTGCACGATGAGTTCATCCTTATCAAAGGTGCACGTCAGTTCCGTTTCGACCAGATTTCCGACCTGCTCACGCTGAAGGTGCACCAGACCATCCTCGAGGTGAACCTCGGTGCCCTGCGCAGCAACGTGGATTACTACCGCCAGTTCATGCGCCCCGACACCAAGATGGTCTGCATGGTCAAGGCATCGGCCTACGGCATGGGCTCCTTCGAGACCAGCAAGACGCTGCAGGATGCCGGTGTCGATTACCTGGCTGTGGCCGTGGCCGACGAAGGAGCCGACCTGCGCAAGGCTGGCATCACGGCCAACATCATGATTATGAACCCCGAGATGACGTCCTTCAAGATGCTCTTCGACTACCGCCTGGAGCCGGAAGTCTTCTCCTTCGACATCCTCGAAGCACTCATCCACGCTGCCGAGCAATACGGCATCCTGGGCTTCCCCATCCACATCAAGCTCGACACGGGTATGCACCGCCTGGGCTTCAACCCCACCACCGACATGCCCCGCCTCATCGAGCGTCTGCATCGGCAGACAGCCCTCGTGCCCTGCTCCGTGTTCAGCCACTTCGTGGGCAGCGACTCCGACGGCTTCGACGACTTCTCCCGCCACCAGTTTGCCCTCTTCGATGCTGCCAGCCGCCAGCTGCAAGCGGCCTACAACCACAAGATTCTGCGCCACATCTGCAACTCCGCCGCCATCGAGCACTTCCCTCAGTACCACCTCGACATGGTGCGCCTGGGGCTGGGCCTCTATGGCATCAATCCACGCGACAACTCCATGCTCCACAATGTGGCCACACTGAAGACCACCATCCTGCAGATACGTGACGTGCCAGCCGGCGACTCCATCGGCTACAGCCGTCGCACCATCCTTGAGCGTCCCTCGCGCATTGCCGCCATCCCCATTGGCTATGCCGACGGGCTCCGTCGCCACCTGGGCAACCGCCACTGCTACTGCCTGGTCAACGGCCAGCGAGCTGACTACGTGGGCAATATCTGCATGGATGTCTGCATGATTGACGTCACCGACATCCCTTGCCAGGTGGGCGACCGCGTCACCATCTTTGGCGACGACCTGCCCGTCACCGTCCTCAGCGATGCCGTGGGCACCATCCCCTACGAAATTCTCACCGGCATCTCCACCCGCGTGCAGCACGTCTATGTGCAGGAAGCGTAGTGGAATAAATTAGTTTTCTGTCGAAGTTTTTAAGGAAAAAACCTACACCACCTACACCAGTGTCATAACCACGTAAGAAATAATGCAATAAGTGGTGTAGGTGATGGTGTAGGTGTCCTGTTTTCACCTACACCTACCTACACCTACTTACACCCCTACCTACACCACCTACGGTATTGATTAAAAGAGAGTTATGCAAAAAGATGTAGGAGTGTATGTAAAAAACGAGAAAATGATTAGAGGCGAAAAAACATGGTTTCGCCATGCTGCGTGCCGCCATTTTAAGCGGTGCTGTCAGGACAGCGGCGTGGCGCGTGAAAGGTTTTTACCACCCTTACCGAAGCATTGGTAAAACTTTACCAAACCATTGGTAAGACTTTACCAAACCATTGGTAAGACTTTACCAATGCATCGGTAAGACTTTACCACCACATCGGTATGACTTTATCGCTGCATCAGAAGCGATAAAGCAATGTGCTGCCAGGTGGCCTTAGAGGTTTTCTAAAAAGTATCGTCAAAGACAAATCGCTGAATAGCCGCCCGAAAAGTCTCAAATACTTTCTCGTATGTTTCGCACACCCATGGGTGTATCACGCGCCACAGCGCGTGATACATATAATATACTTCTAAACACCAAATAATTACGACCTTTGCAGCCGAAAGTCGTACCCGGTTTTGTAACCGTTCCTTTCACTATTGATTCTTTTAATTAAATGATTAACAAACAATCTAACAACTAACAATGAAGAAAACTTTACTTCTTTTGCTTTCCCTGCTTGTATTAGGAGGGGGCAATGTATGGGCTAAAAAGTATTATGCTGACCTGAGCACTGGTGGCGCAACAGGAAATGCGACATGGACTGCAGCAACAAACACTTTTGCTTGGACTGCAGGTTCATACGCTTATATGGTTGTTCCTGGTGGATCTTTTTCTGGTGACCTTAGCGAATATACAACCATTGGCTTAACTGTTTCTGGCTTGGAGAATGAATTTCGTGTAGATATTCTTGCCAACGGGAAGACTTTTACAGGTAAATCAATAACAGCTGACGGGAATATCGTTCTGGACATCTTTAGTGATTTTAACAAACAGTGGACTGCTGATAAAATCACGGTAGAAGATTTGAAAAGTGTCGAAGCGGTTAGATTGAATACAAATTCGGCTTCTGGGTCTGCTGTTGTCACTAAGTTCTATATTGGCAAGCCAGCTTCACTTTCGTTTGATGAAACGGGTACTGCTGAGCTTGATTTTACCGATTTGATAACAACAGGTGGTCTTTCGTTTGACGAGGAAACAGGTGTACTGACAAATGATGGTACAGGTGGAACATTATACGTGAACATGCCAACAGAGGGCATTGACTTCACAAATATGACAGCAATGACCGTCAACCGTTCTGGTGACGATTTGATTGACCATTCTGAAATCAAAGACACGGAGAATAGCATTAGCAATGGCTTTTGGGGCAGTAAATATGGCGTGAACTTTACTACAGGCGATGCCATGAAGTTTAACAGCGCTACAAATGTGAACTCCATTGTGTGGACTGGCAATACAACAGAAGGTTCTATGACTATTTCTTCCATTGTATTTAAGGCTAACGTCATAACTTGTACTTTGCCAGGAACTCCTGTTGTGCTGAATACTTTGCAGTATCATAATATGGATGGAACTAATGCTACAGCAACTTGGAATATGGGTACGGCTACTGATACATATTACGGGAGTGGTAGCAGTGGTGCAGATCACTATGTTGATTTGACAGGATACGAAGAATTACGCATTCACCGTGATACTAATACTGGATTCCGTGCCTTCTTTATTAATGCAGATGCATCAGGAACAAATAATATTAACAACAATACTACAGGTACAGTTTCTTGGAATGAAACTGAAAGCTATTGGGTAATTGACCTTTCAAAAGTGGAAAAATACAGCGGCAAAGTTTATCTGAATACCATCAAGTCTGAAAGTTGGGGCGTTAATAATATTGTTAACAACATAACGCTTTATAAAACTCCCGTGGATGCGCCTAACTACATTCTTGCTGGTAAAGGTACACTCACTCCTGCTGCGGCAACAGCTCTTACTGATGCAAATGCTACATATATTGATGCAACAGGCATTACAGGTGCTTCTTTGTTAACATCTGCTAATCCCAACTGTGTATTTACGGCAAATGCTGGAATGCTGACTAACACTCAGAACGTAATCGTTGATGGTACTTGCGCAAATCTTGTTCTGACTGATGGTAAGCCATTCGCTTTGCCAACAAGCGCATCAGCTACCGAGGCCAGCTACACACGCACGATGCCTAACACCTTCGGTACCATCTGCTTGCCATTCGCTGTAAGTTCGGATGCAAATGTACAGTATTATACCACAAATGGCGTGGTGGACGGTGCTCTCCAGTTAGCAGAAGTAGCAAACGTTGCTGCCGGTACACCAGCTATCGTCTTTGCCGAGGGCAAGAGCCTCTCAATCAATGGTAGCGGAACGCTGGCTGTGGCAGGTGAAGCCGACGGTGATGCCCAGCTCATCGGTTCATTCGCAGAGCAGGTTATTGGCGTAACGGAAGATGCCAGCAAGAACTACTATGGCATTGCCAACAACCAGTTTACAAAGGCTACCAGCACGCTGACTGTGAAGCCATTCCGCGCATATCTGACAACGACAGCTCAGGAAGCCAAGCTGCGTCTTGCTCTGCCCAACGACGAAGCTTCTGCCATTAGCGCATTGACGGCAGATGATGCCACCGTGAAGGCTATCTACAATGCCAGCGGCGCAAAGCAGCAGTGTCTGCAGAAGGGCCTGAACATCGTGAAGATGTCGAATGGCGTAACTACTAAAGTATTTGTTAAATGATAAAACCTACAAGATAGAACTATGAACAAGTCAACATACACAATGGGCGTGAAGGCATACGTCCGCCCAGAAATGCAGATTGTAGAAGCAGGCATCGCGAGTCTGGTGTGCACATCTTTGACGGGTGCAGAAGCAGAGAATGTCGAGACCGAGGCTCGAGGTAATCGTCTTGGTTACAAGAATGAGGAAATCAACAATGAGATTTTCACAGACGAAGCCGACAACTACGGTGACCTCTGGCAATAAAAACAAACTTATACTCTGATAGCAAGGGGATGCGTCACAATGGTACGACGCATCCCCTTCTTTTCTGCCATTTTTTCGCCTTTATCCCTCAATGAGGGAGAAAAACAGCAAAAAGCTTCCCTCATTGAGGGATAAAAATAAATAAAAGTTTCCCTCATTAAGGGATTTTCCTTATCTTTGCGGCCAAAAAGAGAATATGGTAGAGAACAAGCTATATGAATACATGGAGGAACTGTTGCGACAGACCCCAACGGCGTTCCATCGCTACCTGTATGAAACGGTGGATTGGCAGGGGCGTCTGACAGGCGTTGTGGGACCACGTGGTGTCGGCAAATCCACAATGCTGTTGCAATATATTCTTCAACATCGGGCAGAGGGGCTTCATTTATATGTCGCCGCAGACAATGCGTATTTCAGCACGCATCATTTGACGGACTTGGCAGATGAGTTTGTGAAAGACGGCGGAACACATCTTTATATTGATGAGGTACACAAGTACAAAGGGTGGTCTGCGGAATTGAAGCAGGTTTACGATGTCCACCCGGCTTTGAAAGTGACTTTTACTGGCTCTTCGGTGCTTGATATCAAGGCGGGGGAGGCTGATTTGAGTCGCCGGGCCGTGATGGAATATATGCAGGGCCTGTCATTCAGAGAGTATCTGGAGTTGTTCCACGGTATTCAGACTTCTGTGTCCTCTGTGGATGACATATTGGCACATCGGGTTGTATTGCCCGAATTGCCGCATCCGCTACCATATTTCAGGGCATACTTGAAGGATGGATACTATCCATTTGCACAGGACGGACGTTTCAATACGCGCATGATGCAGGTCGTGAACCAGACGGTGGAGATTGACATTCCACAATATGCAGACATGAAGGCCTCTACGGCCAGAAAGTTGAAGCAGATGCTGATGGTTGTGGCTGGGTTGGCTCCTGTAAAGCCTAACATAGATAATTTGTCGCGTGAGATTGGCGTGAGCAAGAATAACATCCCCGATTATTTGTTGTATCTGGAGCGGGCAGGTATGATTGGTCTGTTGCGTGACGATACGGGTGGATTGCGTGGCTTGGGCAAAGTGGAAAAGGTTTACATTGATAACCCGAGCTTGATGTATGTGTTGGCTGATAATCAGCCCGAGATGGGCAATGTGCGTGAGACTTTCTTTTATAATCAAATGCGCGTGAATAATAGGGTTGTTTCCTCGCACCAATCGGATTTCAAGATTGGTGATTACACTTTTGAAGTAGGGGGAAAGAAGAAAGGCAAGCGCCAAATTGAAGGTGTGCCGGGCGGAATCGTTGTTCGGGATGACATTGAATTTGGCAGTGGCATTTTTGTCCCCCTCTGGCATTTTGGATTGAATTATTAAGAAAAACTAATGTTTTTATATGGTACTGAATTACATTTGGATTGGTTTCTTTCTGCTGGCAGCGGTGTGCGCTGTGGTGCAGTGTTTTGGTTTTGGCAACACGGGTGTGTTTGCCGACATTATCAACTCCACGTTTGACAATGCGCGGACGGGCTTCGAGATTTCACTGGGTCTGACGGGCGTGCTTTCGCTGTGGATGGGTGTGATGAAGATTGGCGAGCGGGGCGGCGTAGTCAGTGTGCTGTCGCGGCTGCTCAGCCCATTGTTCACCCGCCTGTTCCCTGATATACCCAAGGGACATCCGGCCACGGGGCATATCTTCATGAACATTGCGGCCAACATGCTGGGCCTGGACAATGCGGCCACACCGCTGGGCCTGAAGGCGATGGAGAGTATGCAGGAGCTGAACAAGACGAGGAATGAGGAGTTAGGAATGAGGAATGGATGGGATGCAGCGAAGGTGGCAGAACGGAACCAGACGGCCAGCAACCCCATGATTATGTTCTTGGTGCTGAACACGTCGGGACTGACCATCATTCCCGTGAGCATCATGGTGTACAGGGCACAGTTAGGGGCCGCACAGCCCACGGATGTGTTTGTGCCCATCCTGCTGGCTACATTTGCGGCTACGCTGGCTGGCATCATCGTGGTGTCGCTTTACCAGCGAATCAACCTGTTGCAGCCGGTGTTGCTCGGCACGTTAGGTGGACTTTGTGCGCTGGTGGCTGCAGTTATCTGGGGCTTTTCGCAAATGGAAAAAGAGACGATGGACGTGGTGAGCAGCGTAGCGGCCAATGTCATTTTGTTCACTATCATTCTGGGCTTTATCATTGCCGGAATGCGAAAGCGGGTGAATGTGTATGAGGCTTTTATTGAGGGAGCCAAGGACGGGTTCGCCACGGCGGTGCGCGTCATTCCTTATTTAGTGGCTATTCTGGTGGCCATTGGCGTGTTCCGTGCCAGTGGCGGCATGGATTTGCTGATTGGCGGCATTGACTGGGCTGTGAATGCCTGTGGACTGGATGCCGACTTTGTGCCGGCCTTGCCTACGGCCCTGATGAAACCGCTGTCGGGCAGTGGAGCCAGGGGCATGATGGTTGACACGATGACGCAGTACGGGGCAGACTCGTTTGCCGGACGGCTTTCGTGCATTTTCCAGGGGTCAACCGATACGACATTCTATATTCTGGCCGTGTATTTCGGCAGTGTGGGCATCAAGAACACCCGCCATGCCGTGAGCTGTGGACTGCTGGCCGACTTGGCGGGCATATTGGCTGCCGTTGGCGTGGCGTATTTGTTCTTTTGATTTTTGCAGGTCTTTCTAGTTGTTCTGGCCTTCCTATTCCCTATTTTCTCCTGCAAAGAATCACATAGAGGATGACCGGGGCGCCAATCATGGGGGTGACGGCATTGAGTGGCAGGATGGTGCCTTTGGGCAGGAAGCAAAGCAGGTTGCACAGCAGGGCAATGGTGGCTCCTGTCAGGATGGTGGTGGGGAGCAGTTGCTTGTGGTTTTCGGTTCCAATAACCATGCGGGCAATATGTGGTGTGGCCAGGCCAAGGAAGGCAACAGGGCCACAGAAGGCTGTGGCCACGGCTGTGAGCACTCCAGTGGACAGGAGCAGCAGGGTGCGTATGTGGCGGATGTTGAATCCGAGGTTTTGTGCGTAGTTGTCGCCCAGCAGCAGGGCGTTGAGTGGCTTGATGAGCAGGACGGACAGCATGAGTCCGGCCAGCGAGAGGGCTGCAAACCAGGGCAACTGCTGGAGGGAGACGCTGGAGAAACTGCCCATGCCCCAGACGACGTAGGCAAAGACGTTGTCGGACGAGGCAAAGACGTTGAGCAGTGAGATGAGCGAGCCTGTGAAGTAGCCGAACATGATGCCCACAATGAGCAGCATGGTGTTGCTGTGGACAATGGTGCTCATCAGCAGCAGGATGGCCATGACCAGCATGGAACCCACAAAGGCCGCCACGATGACGGCCAGAATGCCTGCCACCTGAAGGTCTGCCCCCAGTGCGGTGGTTCCCACCACGCCGCCCATGGCCAGCATGACCAGTGCCACGCCGAGCGATGCGCCATTGGTAATGCCAAGGATGGAAGGCCCGGCCAGGGGGTTGCGGAAGGAGGTCTGCAGCATCAGGCCACTGGCTGCAAGGGATGCGCCGCAAAGCACGGCTGTGATGGCCTGTGGCAGACGGGACTCCACCACGATGTAGGCCCACGAGGCTTTCGACACCGCTGCTCCCGTCAGGGCGTTCAGCACCTCTTCGGGGGGGATGCAGACTGTGCCGCAGAAGAGGTTGAGGGCAAAGAGGGCGGCAAGGGCTACCAGGAGGAGGGTGTAGAATGAAAGTGGGTGGCGTATCATGGGTGAGAGGTGAGAGGTGAGGGGGTGAGAGGGGTTATTGTTCCATCCGTTTGTAATAACGGAGGCCAGAGTCTTTTAGTATGCCGGGATGGAAGATTTTGATGAGGTCCTCTAACAGCAGTTCGGGGTGGAAGGGGGCTTCCTTGTAGAAGGGGATGCGGTCGGTGTTGCAGGCATAGATGTTGCGATGGCGGAAGGCGGCCATCTGGGAGTAGTTGGCGTATTCCTGTGCCAGTTCGTCGTAGGTCTTGTCTGTGGACTGGTTGTAGCGAATCATCCAGAACTCGGCGTCGGCAGCCATGTCGAACACGGTTTCGGGTGCCAAGGTGAGGTTGCCGCTTTCGGGGTAGTCCTTGAAGATGTAGTCTGCTCCGGCATCGGCCAGCAGACGGCCTGTAGTGCTGCCGCCAGCCGGCACGTACCACATGGCACCGTACTTCGTGTCGGTCACCACGGTGGGGTGTTCTTTGGCGGTCCGTGCCAGCTGCTTCAGTTCGTTGTAGCGGCTGACAATGCTGCGGAAGAGGCTGTCGGCCACCTGTTCCTTGCCATAAAGCAGACCATAGAACTTGATCCATTCGGCACGACCCAGTGCCGAGGTCTCCATGTAGTCGGCACACGCCACGATGGGGATGCCGAGTTTGCCCAGCCGGCCATAGCCGCCGTCGTCCTGGAAGGGGGACAGCAGGATGGCGTCGGGCGACATGTCAATGACATCTTCGATGTTCGGGTTCAGACCTTCGCCCAAATCTTTTATCTTGCCGACCTTTACGTCGCGCTGTAGTTTGGGAATGTCGATATAGCGCAAGTCGCACACGCCCTTGATTTGGTTGTACGCGCCCAGTTCGTCAATCAGTCCGCAGTGAACAAGGGTATAGACCACGCTGTTCGAGAGCGGGGTGCGCACAATGTCGCCTTTGGGCAAATGCTTGGGCCAAGGCGCGTTCTTGTCGATGAGAATGTAGGAATGGAGCGTGGCCGTCGTATCCCAGGGATTGCGGATTTCGGCATAGATGTAGCCGTCGCACTGCTTCATGGTGAGCAGGTCGGCATACTCCATTTCCACGTCTGTCCCCTCTGCAGAAACAGAAAGAGCATTGCCACCCCCGCACGAGGCGAGGATGGCAAATGCAACAACAAAAATGATATAAAATGATGATTGGCTTTTCATTGTTTATTTTACGAACACTTTGCGCGTTGTGCCGTCAGAGTATTTTACAATGTTCATGCCTGGCTGGAGCGTTTGCTGACGTACACCACCCATGTTGTAGATGGCTGCTGGAGCAAGGTCGCTGCCTGCTGTACGCTGAGCAATGAAGGTTGGGATAGGCTCTTCGTGTTCAGGCTTTGTGCCGCCCAGGTTGTCAAGGCAGAAGTAGGCAGGGGTGTTCATGTAGCCCCATGAATTATCGCTGCTGCTCATGGAGAAGCCCAGACGCTTTACCTTGCCCAGCGAGGTAAGGTCAATCCAGCGCCAGTCGCTCAGGATGTAGGCGGTGCTGGCATCGCGGCAGTCGGCCAGATAGAAGTCAACGGAACCTGTCGTTTCGCCATTGGCATTGATACCCGTGATGGTCAGCATGAACCAGTCGCCTTCGCCGAACTTCTTGGCATAGCTGTCACCGTTCAGCATAGACTGGTAGGCTGATGCGGCATTGGCAACATAGAAACCGCTGATGACTTCACCTTCTTCATTAGAGAGCACTTCCACGCCCAGTTCATCGCCGTAAGGAATATTATATACGGCGTAGTTGGCAGAGCCTTCTGCACCATGACCCACGCAGGAGTTGTACTGGTCGGTAGCATAGTCGGCAAACGACGTGGAGGTCATGTTGCTGTAGTAGAAGCCTGTGGCGTATGGGCCATAGCCATAATCGCTGTAGCTGTTTTCGAAACGGTAACCGCCGGAGATGAACGAGCCTGTGCCGTCGCTGCCGTTCCAGTAGCTGTTCTCTGCCAGCTGAAGGTTTTCAAATGTGGCTGGACCGTTGATACCTGCCACCACTTCGATATCGTCGATGCAGGCATACTGCGGCACGCCGCTGTTGTGTGCATCAAAGATGAAAGTCAGTTTCGTTACATCTGTGCCCAGCGAATCAAGGCCAATGCGGGTCCAGTCCTTGATGTAGTTGAGTTCGGTCGTAAACTCAGCCAGTTTCACGACAGCCGTCTTGGTCGTGCCATCGGCCTTTGTTGCAACGATGTTCAGGTAGATGTGGTCGCCTTCGTTCTGGAATTTGGCTGAATAGCCGTCGCCCACAAGTACGTTCTGCATGGTGTAAGCACTGTTTACAACTTTCAGGCCGCTAATCATGGCACCGCCTTCTACATTTACGTCAATGCTGGAAAGATCGCCGTAAATGACGCCGAAAGACTTGGAGCCGTTGGCGCCGGAACCGACGATGTTGTTATACTGGTCGTCGAGCGAACTCAGTTCGGTGCCTGTGCGTTGTGACAGGGCAATACCACCCCACCAGTCGTAGGCGTAGCCACCCATGTCCATGTAGTTGTAGGTCACGTTAAGTGTCAACAGGCCGCTGTTGAAGGAACAATGGTAAATGTCCTCACCCCAGTCGCCTTCCTCGGGTTCGCCAATCATGCCACCATTCCAGTAGTTTTTCTCATTGACCTGTACATCCGTGTCTTCAAAGGTTGACACGACTGTTTGCTGTGCCATGGCAGGCATGGCCAGCATCATTGCGAAGTAGAATAAATTCTTCATAGACAATAATTTTTTAATTGATAATATAATGAGTAGTAGATATTTATCGCCCTTTCAGGTAAACTTCTATCAGGGTTGTGATGTCGCTGACGGAGAAGATGCCATTCCCGTCAATGTCGTAAGGAATGTCCTCGTCGTCCTCTTCTTCTGTCACGGCATGTCCGTTGGCATCCAGCAGATGGAGGTCCCAGGCATCCAGCACTTCTGTGCTGGCCTCGCCCAGCCAGCCGTTAAACTGCTGAACACCAGTATAGACTTTCACGAAGTGAATGCCTGGCAGCGTGACGGCATGACCGTTTGCATCCACAGCCCAGTCAATCTTGAACTCCGACACATGGCGCAAGTGGATGGGCACCGTGTCATCGTCGGTATCAAACGTCGCGGTGTTGGGCTGGTCGTCGGCATATCCCCAGTTGAAACAGTAGAGAATGTACTCGCCATTAGTTTCAACGGCATTGTCACGCAACCGTGTGCCAGAGAAGGTCAGAGAATCCGTAGCTATCCAGTTGGGGAAATAATTCTGCTTGTGGAAAGAGAGCTTATAGACATAGCCTGTTCTGCCGTCGTTGGCCTTCCAGCGGATGTAAGTGGTGTCAGTCAAGAAAGCCGACTGTCCTGGCGTTGGCACATGGTTGGCAGCAGGACGATAGTAGGTGCACGAATAGCGGTGCGTTGTACTTTCGCTGTGATGCTCACTGCCAGCCAGCTCATACCAGGCGTCATCGGGCACTCCGTTGCCGTTGGCATCGTAGCTCACCATCACCACGCCAGGCTCAGCACTGCCGCCAATGGCTGTTGTGTCCTTGGGGTTTGACAGGGCATAGAACGAATTGCCCAGCAGCTTGAAGTCATACTTCCCCCGCTTGTTTTTCACCATGTGGTCGAAGCCAAACACCACATAGCCGCCCCAGCTGCCAAGTGTGATGACAGTCTGCTGGTGGTTGGCAATGCAGTCTTCTGCCTTTTGCCGCATGGCTTCTGCATCGTCACCCTCTTCCCATTCGGGCATTTCGTTCACAAACTGCCCTGGGGCAGGCAGGTATTCAAATACCTTGCTGATATAGGGACTCTGGGCTTGTGCCGCCAAGGCTAAAGTGAAGAGTGTCATCGTTTGGCATAGCCAACGCTTTCGTGAGAAAGAAAAGTGAAAAGTGAATAATCTGAGTTTCATATTGTGGCGGTTTTACGGTTGTTGTTGTTTCAGTTCTCCCAGGAAGACGATGTGTGCAGGGATGTCGCCTGTGCGGACGCTCCATTTCTTTTTGCCATCTTTTCCAAAGCAATACAGTGTGCCGGGGTTTACATAGTTCTTGGCATCGGTTACATATATATCCTTGGTCAACGGATTGACAGCCACGCCATACGGCATACGGATGCTTTGCTCGGTGCCGTCCGTGATAAAGTTGCGGGAAACGACCTGATGCTTCACGACATCCACAATGGCATAGCTGATTTCATCCTCCATCGTGATGTTGCTCCAGGCCGACCCATAGATATAGAGGGAGTCGCCGTCTAACCAGAATCCCGTCACAGGCACGTCTATGGAGTCTGTCAGTTCATTGGTTTGCAGGTTGATGCAATAGAGCTTCGACGGCGTATTGTAATAATCGCCACGGCTTGTCACCCAGAGCTGACCGTGATTGTCGGCCTGCAGATGATGCAGATTCACAGCCACCTCGATGCGCTTCACTTCGGTGAAAGTTTCCAGGTCAATCACCGAAACGGTGTTCTCGTAGTTTGGCACCATGTAGCCGCCCGAATTGGCCACATACATCTTCTCGCCCACAATCTCAATGCCGTCGGGCTGATGCCCTACCACGCACATGTCCACCACCTGCAGGGTGGCAGTATCGAGCTTGGCCACATATCCTTTCTGCTCATAATTGGGGGTGATGACCACAGGTCCTGCATAGCTGGTGACGTATGCATACGCGCCGTGGAAACGGATGTAGCGGCAGTTGGGAATCTCCACTTGTCCGATGCGTTCAGCCGTGTGGCGGTTCATCACCTCCACCTTGTTCGATGCATTGATGACGGCATACAGCCTGTCGCCGTAAATGGCCAGGTCGTTGCCCACATCGCCCATCTCCTTCGTCACGCTGGGGTTGGCATTGCCATAGATGTTCCGTGTGTATTCGCCTGTGGCATAGTCGTAGTAATCCAGCGTGGCCTTGTTGCTGCCCATGTTGCCTTCGTTCAGCAGGTAGAAGCCCTGAATGCTTTTATATTCAGGCAGGAAGTGCGCCCACTTCGCCTCGCTGCTATCGACAAGCACCTCTGGTGTTCCCACCTTTTCTACTTCGGGCAGAAACACCTCTACGTCTTTGCGACAGGCACAAAGCGCCAGCAAGACTAAAAATTCCACTTTAAGACGCATTTCCAGTTCCTCCCCGGCATGGGGTAATTAAGTATGACATCGTACTGCTGATTCAGCACATTATTGCACTCTATGGCCACAGTGGCAGTCTGGCTGCCCCAGCGGAAGTCCTTGGTTACCGACAGGTCGTGTGTGTACCAAGGCTCTTCGTGGTTTGCCCGTATGTTCGATGAATTATGATACCGCTCGCCCACATAGATGAACGAATAGTTCAGCCCCCAACTCCTGTAGGTCAGATTTCCGATGGCCGAGCCGCTGTGCCAGGGTATGTAGGCAATCTGTCCGCCCCAGGTGCCAGCCTCAGGGTCGTTGTCTGTGGGGTCGCTGTAGTCCTGTGCCCGCTGGTAGGTGTAGTTCAGGGTAAGGCTGAGCTGCCAGTCCTTGGCAGGACAGAAGACCGGCTGCACACAGGCATCCACTCCGTGTATCTTCACCTCCCCGATGTTCATCATCATCCACCTGTACTGCCCGCTTCCCCTGGGTATGGCCACAATCTTGTTGTCAACATGGTTGTAGTAGGCATCGGCCTTCCCCTCGATGTGCTTCAGCCAGCCGTTGGCAAAAGCTTTCTCATAGTGCAGCCCCACATTGTACTGTGTGGCATATTCGGGCTCCAAGGCAATATTGCCGATATCGGTATAGTACAGGTCGTTGAAGGTCGGCATACGGAACGATTTTTTGTAAAAAGCACGCAGACTCAGGTCCTTGCTCTTCAGCGGATGGACAGACAGGAACACCGCCGGCGTCAACTGATTGGTGCATGTGTGGTGCCGGGTGTCGGCTGTACGTTGCACGCGGTCCATCACATGAGTGCCCAACAGGCTGGCCATCACCCTTAACCGCCACCATTCATACGTCGTGGCAGCAGCCCAAAGCAAGGTGTGCCGCCCAGGGTGGACAAAGTTGGTCAGGTCGGCATCCAGCGTGTTGTATTGGTAGTCTGCCGAGAGGGCCACATCCCAACACCCCGTCAGCTGCAAGTGGTTAGCCACGGAGAGGTAAGCCTCCTGTTGCGTAAACTCGTTGTCAATATATAGGCTGGTGGTGTCAGGACTTAAATAGTGCAGATAGTCTCTGGAATATTTGGCATTGACCATCAGTTCATACCGTCCCCACGACTTCTTCAGGTTGCCCTGTGCAAAGAAGTTGCGGTCCCATTGCCGCTGGCTGGTCTTCCACACATTATTTACAATGGCTCCGGGGATGCCCTTCTCAGAATTGTAGTAATACAGTTTGACATTCCATGCGCCGTCCGCCATGCGGCCAAACAGTTCGCCCTCTAAGCGGAACGCCTCCACGTCGCCATTCTGTCGGGTTGCCGTTGTGTCCCAGGCCGTCGTGCCGTCGTGCAGCACGCGCCGATAGCGGAACTTGTACTTACCTGTAGCGTTCAGATATTCAGCACTCAGCGAACTACTTACCCCCGCTGTCCATTTCTCTTCCCAGCGCACCGAGGGATTCAGCAGACCGAAAGACCCGGCTCGCAGGGCCACCCGCAGGTTGCGTCTGCGGCCATCCTCAAAGCGTGGCCGCCGGGTTCGGATGTAAATAGACCCCGACGCGCCATAGTCCTTGGCCGTCTGGCAGATGTCGCTCTTCTGGCCATAGTACAGCGAAATGCTCTCCACGTTGTCCAGCGAAAACTTGCCCAGGTCAACCTGCCCGTTCTGTGCATTGCCCAGCTGGATGCCATCGTAGAACACCCCCATGTGGTTCGTTCCCATGCTGCGCACATCCACCGTCTTCAGTCCGCCCACGCCGCCGTAGTCCTTCAGTTGTATGCCCGAGAAATAGCGGACAGCATCAGCCACCGAAAGGCTGCTCAGTGCCTCCAGTTGCTTGCCGCCCAGCCGTTGGCTGGGCACAATCTCCCGGCCATTGCTGCTGCCCCAGACCACAACATCGTCCAGACCAATAGCATTGCTGTCGGTTTCCACATCATTCTGTGCTATCATACGCGTCAACGTCAGCAGACAAAACAAGGTGAACAAGGCTCGTTTCTTATACATACAACTATTACCCATCCCCCTAACCCACGAGGGAGACTTCCGTTCTTAATTGGCACCTGGCAGGTCTTCGGACTTATTCCTCCCCACCACACAGCCTTCCCGGACACACAGGGGTCCAGTGGCAACAACGTGGAGGGGATTAACGGAAAATACCGCAGCGGGACTGTCGGGGATTCTCACCCACGTTCCCTTTTAATCCTTTCAGTCGGAACCAAATGCGCCGCAAAGGTACGGATTATTTACCATTTACCATTTACTGTTTACTGTTTTTTTGCTACAGACCAGAGCAAAAAGAGCTAATTCACGCAAAAAATGCCCTCATTTTTTTGTGCGCATACATTCTTTTCCTTACATTTGTGCCGTAAAAAGTTCCAATTCTCAATTCTCAATTCTCAATTTTCAATTCTCAATTCCCCCATGACCACCCAGGCAATGACACAACTCTTGGCCGACTACTTCAAGACCCAGCCCGTCACCAAAGCATGGCTCTTCGGCTCGTATGCACGGGGCGAGCAGCGGCCCGACAGCGATGTGGACATACTGGTTGAGTATGACAGGACACATTCCATAGGACTATTTAAGATATCGAAAATACAGTTGGCGTTGGAGAATCTTTTAGGTAAAGAAGTAGATTTGGTTGATGCCGAGACCCTTTTCCCATGGGTCGTAGAAAGTGTGAATCACGATAAAGAATTAATTTATGCGAGAACCAATTAGAGACAGGCACAGACTGCAGCATATATTAAATGCAATTGACATTATTCAGGAACGTGCGGAAGTCATGACCTATGAATCATTGACTGAAGACAAGATTCTGTTTGCGGGAATTGTCTATTATACGATGATTATTGGTGAGGCATCTTACAAACTTAGTCGGGCGTTTGTTGCCAATCACCCACAATTAGAATGGAAGGTTATTGCTAATATGCGCCATCATCTTGTGCATGGTTATTATCAAGTACATGCCAAGGATATATGGTCTGTCATTCAAAACGACCTTGCCCCATTAAAAGTTCAGATAGAGAAACTCCTTGCCGAGACCGACTGGCAGCAGTGGGAGCGGCAGGAGTTCCAAGCATAAAAGTATTGTTTAACTTTGTAATCTCATTACTCCAATGAACTAAAGAAGACATAACATAATGGGAATGAAGCGTCCGCTTAGATTCTTGTTCTAGAAATTTCGGCAAAAATTTAAAAGAACTATCAAGAGTAAAAGCAAGGATGCTCACGTCAATGGCGTGGGCTCTTACTCGTATATGATAGTTGGGTGTTTGCCGATACCTCTAGAACGTAGGCGAAGTAAGTAGTCCACGTTTTCTTTTTGTGTCCTGTCAGAAAGGTCTTTGTTTAACCATAATAAAATCAATAGCATTATGAAACATTTATTATTATTTACAGTTGTTCTCCTGTTTGGTTTTTCTGCTCATGCGGCAGATGGAGATACAATCAAAGCAAAAACAATTGAGGGTGTAGAAATGATCTTTACAATTTTGAGCGAAGATGAAAAAACGGTTAGTGTTAGTCCACAATATAATGACCCGTATGATATGGGTATTCCTTTAGAAGAAGCTCCACAACGTGGTATTAAGGTCAAGAATATATTAAAAAAAACTCCTATTCCGGCAATTTCCATATCTGCTAAAGGAACTATAACCATACCTTCTACTATTACAAAAAATGACACTATATATAGTGTTGTCAAAATAGATAGTCGTGCTTTTTATGGCTGTAGTGCTTTGACATCCATTAAAATCCCTGATGGCTTAGCAACTATAGAAACGGAAGCTTTCTGGAACTGTTCTGGTTTGACATTATTGACGATTCCTCATAGTGTATCGTACATTGGCCCAAGTGCCTTTTCTGGCTGTGATAATGCTTCTTTTTATATAGACATGGATAGTGTTCCAAAAAATCTTTTCAACGAATATACGGACTTTAAAAATGATGTAATCATCGGTTCCAATGTCAAAGTAATAGGTGACAGTGCATTTTTTAATTGCAGCAGGTTGACATTTGAAATGGACAGTATTCCTTCATTCATTTATAAAGACTATAACTATGTTTATCCTAACAACTATTATGGACAGTATAATAGAAAGAACTGGTACAAAAATCTGAAATATTTGACGATAGGAAAGAACGTTAAACATATTGGCGATAATGCTTTTTGTGGCAGCGGAGTGGTCTCTGTAATTATTGATGGCGAAAACATGTCAATAGGAAAAGAAGCTTTTCATAGTTGTGATAGCTTGGTATATGTAAAAATTGGAGATGGCGTAATAGGTACTCTAGATTCCTTTGATTTTACTAATTGTAAAAAATTGGAAACTGTAATTATTGGCAATGGGATGATAGGTTCTCTGGCAGGTTTTGTTTCTCATACAAATCTGAAATATGTGCAAATAGGAACGGGGATAACAAGAATTGGGAACTCCGCATTTTCAGGTTGTTCAAAACTGGAAGGCGTAAAACTTCCTGAAACCTTAAAATCCATAGGGGAAGGGGCTTTTTTCTTATGCAGTAGTTTGCAATCAATAGAACTGCCAGAAAACTTAACATCTATTGGCCATTCTGCTTTCCAGCAGTGTGCTCTAAAATCAATCGCGATTCCTGACAAAGTTACAAATATTGGGCAGGGGGCTTTTTGGCAATGTGGATTACTTGAATCTGTAATTATTGGTAATGGAGTGGAAAATATAGGTTCAGGAACCTTTATACAGTGTGAGAATTTAACTTCTGTAAAATTGGGGAGTAGAATAAAAAATATCGAACAAGTTGCTTTTCAGGGATGTACGGCATTAACTTCAATCGTTCTTCCTGATAGCGTCACAAGCATCGGCAAAAGTGCCTTTATGGGTTCTGGCATCACTGCGATAGATATACCAGCCAGCATTGAACGCGTAGATTCATTGGCTTTTTATTGCCGTAATCTGAAATCCGTCTATTGTCATGCCGACCATATGCCTCTGACAAATGAACGCTCTTTCTTACCAGAACTTGTAAGTGATGCCACTCTGTATATTCCATACGACTTGATGGAGCAGTATAAGGAAACAGCCCCATGGAGCAGTTTTGGAACAATAACAGTTCTTGAAGGATATGAGCCGACATACACGCTGAATCAAGATACAATACTTTTCGCGGACACCCGTTTCGAATTCAGACCTCATTTGAATATTAGTACAGGAAAGAAATTACAAATAGAAGGAAATGCAGGAATGACACTTAGTAGCATGAACCTTGATGTGGACTGTCCATCCGAAGCTTATGCCCAAATTTCTTCCGCAACAGATGCTGTCACTATCAAAGGTGATGTCTCTGAGCGCATCTACACCCAAGGCATGACCTGGAACTTCCTTTCGCTGCCTTTCGACTGCGACCTGTCGCGCATGATGACCGAAGACGGTACGGCGTATGCAATCCGCTACTACGACGGAGCTTCACGTGCAGCCAACAATGTGGCCAACGGCAACTGGAAGAACTACGGCAAGCGCGACA
>R20__coassemble_867_pt1 | contig 20150 bp, 16 predicted proteins | sample R20__metabat2_low_PE_030 | metagenome-assembled genome bin R20 | reverse complement strand
CACCCCGTCGCTACTACTGCAACACCCCGTCGCTACTGCCGCAACGCTGGGGTGTTGTCAGTTCACCGATGTTCATGGTCTGTGTAACCGCCCCCGATGATGGGCAGTATGAAAGTGACATGAAAGTGAATTTTTCACTTTCATATACTTTTTTAGCTGATATACTGCATGTTAACTGCCAATTTATGAAAGTGAAAGTGAAATGAGAATTTTTCTTGATTAGCCACGCTTTACCAAAAAGGTAAATTTGTAAGTATCTCTTGACCTCGGAGGGGTCTGGATGGTTCCCCTATGAATGATCGGCTGAACCTCTTTATGCTCTGCGATTAAGAAAGTTTAACGCGCCCGGATGTCATATTTCCGTGAGAACGGCGTATATAATAATAGTAAGGACAAATATAAACGAAACGAACAATGAACAAGAAAACCATAATCACTATCATCTTCACAATTGCCGCCATAACGGCAGGGGCGCAAGAATTGACATGGCAGAAATTGGGTGAGAGCTTGCCGGGAGATATTCACATCATGCCGGTGCGCTGCCACGACAACAACCATCAGGAGAATGCAAAGGCAAGTGTAGAATATTCACTTGACGGAGATAACAACACGTTATGGCACTCGGCTTTTTATCCCGAACACAAGAAGGTAACGCCAGAGACACCCGCAGAACTGGTGTATGAGTTTGAGGACGTGGAGCGGATTGATCGCATGGTGTATGTTCCACGTCAGGACGGCTCGCCCAATGGTTATGTAACAGAAGCGGAAGTGCTGGTGAAGACCGCTACAGATACGGATTTCCGTCTCGCAGGTCGCTACACTTGGGAGAGCAACATGGAGCCGAAGACTGTCTGCTTCGAAGGAGGACTCCACAGGCCGACAGCCATCATGTTCCGTGTACTGCACGGCATGGGCGATTTGGGTTCATGCGCCGAAATGCGCTTCCTTCGCGACGGGGAGAGCCTGAAGGATTGTCCGCTCTTTGCCGACGAACTCTATACAGCCCTGAAACCCGGCGTGAGCGACGAGGACATTGAACGTATGGAAATCCCCATCTATCGTGAGCTGGCCAAAGAACTGAAGAACGGCTCTTATCAAACTGCCTACCGTGTGGCCACGTTCGACTGCTACGACCATCCACAGTGGCTGGCCAAGGAATGGCGCACGCCAGACAAGTTCTACGACCAATTGCAGGGCGTGACGGGAATCGTCATGGAGCCTGGGAAACACTTGGTCATGGTGAGCGGACTGCCAGACGGAGAGACTGCCGACCTGAAAGTGGTGGCTTGGTATGCAGGGAGAACAGGCAAGAACTTCGACGGTGGCAAGCCCGAAATACTCACCTACCATCTAAAGAACGGCGCCAACCTCATAGACCACGACAGTTCGTGGCCAGGGCTGGCCTACGTCGCCTACTTCTCCGAGGGACATGCCGCCGACCTCCCAGCTATCCGCGTCCATTTCGTGGGTGGAACTATCAATGGCTACTTGACGCCCGACATGACCGACGAGCAGATGCACAGGATAACAGCCACAGCACCCTCGCGCTTTATCGATGTGGTGAGCCGCAAGGTTCATGCCGTATGGACTTCGGCGGGGATGCACGATTTCTGCAAGGCCGACGACGGCAAGTCGCCCGGCTACCGTCAGTACATGGGCATCCTCGATTCGCTGATGACTTGGCAGCAACAGCTTGTGGGTATGGATAAGTACGGACGCACCCCCCGCAACCGCAGTCTGTTATACGTCAACTTCACATTCGGCAGTCTCTATCAGGACGGTCTGGGTATCAGCGCCCACATCGACTTGGAACGCCCGCTGCTCAACTGCCGCTCGTTGCGTTTCAAAGACTCGGAGACCATCTGGGGGCTGGCGCATGAGTGGGGACATCAGCACCAGTTGAAGCCCTACTTCTGTTGGGGCGGCGTGAACGAGGTGACCAACAACCTGAATGCCTACTATAGCCTGATGCGCATGGGCTACCGTTATAAAGACCTCGAAGAAGGCAAGCGCCGAGGGCTGGAACACGCTGTGGAGCAATACATAGACGGAGAGACTGACGACTGCATCTTCCAGCAGAACGAAGCCCATGAGAATGCTTTCGAGCAGTTATGCCCCTTCCTGAAACTTTGCCACTATTTCACCACCGAGGCCAATATGCCCGACTTCCTGCCCGACCTGTACGAAACGCTACGCCACTCTGATGTGACGCCCGACTCCACCAACATCGTGCCATACGTCTTCAACTTCATCCGCAAGGTCTCACTGTTGAGCGGCTATAACCTAACTCCCTATTTCGAACAATTCGGTTTCCTCCGTGTCAAGTCTTTCGAACTTGAAGACTACGGCAAACACACCTACGACCTGACGCAAGAACAGCTTGACAGTTTCCGCCGAGAAATGAACGGAATGACAAGGATGAAAAAGCTAAAGCCGATGCCCGACGGCATGGTGGAGCACATCGCGCATCTTCAATTGTAGCTAAAAGAAACAAAGCCGCATTTGGCGGCAGGCGCGTGGCCGGGGGCCCTTTCCGGCGGGCGGCATTTCGCTTTTCATTTAAAATTCGTACCGTTGGCTGTCGCCGAAGGTACTCTCGCTCGGAAAAACTCAAAGACTACGAGCCCCGCTCGCCTGAACACCTTTATACGTAAGAAATGAGTGAAGAAATTTGGTTTTTCACTCGCTTATTCGTACCGTTGGCTATCGCCGAAGGAACTCTCGCTCGGAAAAACTCAAATAAATTTGGTTTTTTGCTCGCTTATTCGTACCTTTGCCGCCGATTTACTCGGGGGTGCTCCCAATGTGGGGCTGAGATGATACCCATTGAACCTGATGCGGGTAATGCCGCCGAAGGGATGTCAGTGAACGAAGTCTTGTAGCAGGATGTACCTGCACCCCTTTATTGTTTAACGTTTTAATAAATAATAAAGGTATGAAAGCAATTTTTTTCTTAGTTCTTCAATCTTCATTCTTCACAGCGGCTATGGCCATGGAGCCCGACTCGCTGCGTACGGTGAAGCTGCAAAATGTGCAGGTGACTTCAACGCGGGCCACATCCAAGACACCGATGGCCTACAGCGACATGACACAGGAGCAGATCAAGGCCGTGAACTACGGGCAGGACATTCCCTTCCTGCTGTCGCTCACGCCCAGCGTCACCACCACCAGCGACGCGGGCAACGGCATTGGCTACACCACGCTGCGTGTGCGTGGCACGGACCCCAGCCGCATCAACATCACGGCGAATGGCATTCCGATGAACGACGCGGAGAGTGCGTCGGTGTTCTGGGTGAACATGGGCGACTTTGCCTCATCCGTACAGTCCATGCAGATTCAGCGCGGCGTAGGTACTTCGACCAACGGGGCTGGTGCATTCGGTGCCACACTGAATATGCTGACGGAGAATGTGGGCACAAAGCCGTACTTCGGGCTTGACCTTTCGGGCGGCTCCTACTACAGCCACAAGGAGACCATACGCTTCAGCACCGGTCTGCAGGGCGGACACTGGGGCTTGCAGGGGCGACTCAGCAATATCGGCTCGAAAGGCTATCTGGACCGTGCCGAGACAAAGCTGAACAGCTACTTCCTGCAGGGTGGTTACTTCGGCGACAATACGGTGGTGAAGTTTATTACCTGGAATGGCGTTGAGCAGACTTACCATGCCTGGAACTACACTTCAAAATACGAACAGGCCTTGTATGGCCGCACTTACAATTCATGCGGATATATGGGCACAGACGAGAACGGCAATCAGTTGTTCTACAATAATCAGACGGACAACTACCACCAACAGAACTACCAGTTACTGTGGAACCAGCAATGGGGCACCATGTTGAGTTCGAATGTAGGTCTGCATTATACCCACGGCGACGGGTACTACGAACAATATAAGCGGAAGAAATCACTGGCATCCTACGGCCTGTCGGAAGGTAGCGAGAAGGGAGACGTGATTGAACAAAAAAAGATGCTTAACGACTTCTACGGTGCAGTGGCTTCGCTGAACTTCAACAACCGCGAAGGGCTGGAGGCCACGCTAGGCGGCGGCTGGAACAAGTACGACGGCGACCACTACGGTGAAGTCGTCGGAAAACCCAACTTCGAGTACTATCGCAACAACGCCAAAAAGACAGACCTGAACGTCTATGGCAAAGTAAGCTATGAATTTCTGAGGGGGGTGAGTGCATTTGTTGATTTGCAGTACCGCCATGTGGGTTATAAGATGCAAGACCCCACAGACAAATTTGGCCATAACCTGACTGGAGAATATGTCATCAATGACTGCTTCAACTTCTTCAACCCAAAGTTCGGTCTGAATTACAACATTGGTCAGAACCACCGCATATATGCATCCTACGCCATCAGCCATCGTGAACCTACGCGCAACGACTACGAGGACAACCTTGACAGCAAGCTGAAGGCAGAGCGCCTAAACGACCTGGAGGTGGGCTACAAATTTCAGAGCAGCAGGTTCTCGGCTGGCGCCAACGTTTATTGGATGGATTACAAAGACCAGTTCGTGCTCACAGGAGAGCTCAATGCCATTGGTGAACCCATTGCTCGCAACGTGGGCAAAAGTTACAGATTGGGCATTGAGCTGGAGGTTGCCTGGCAACCCATCGACTGGTTCCGCTGGGATGTAAATGCCACCTTCTCGCATAACCGCGCCAAGGACTGGGAAGTGACGCTGGACGACGGCACTGTGACCAGTCTGGGCGACACGCCGCTGTCGTTCTCGCCCGACATCATCTGCAACAACATCTTCACCTTCAACTACCGTGGTCTGAAGGCCAGCATCCAAACCCAGTACATCGGTGACCAGTATCTTACAAACACGGGCTTCAAGAGCTATCAGACACAGGATGATGACGGTAACCCCATTCATGTTGGCATGATTCTCGACGCACACTGCAGCACGAATGTGGACCTAAGCTACAACTTTGCATGGAAACGCTTCGGGCTGAAAGATGTCACGGTGGGAGTGACTCTCTACAACCTTTTCTCCGCCAAATTTGACAACAACGGATGGGCTGCGCCTGGATTCAAGCGCGAGGGCGAAAGCATTGTGGCATACGCTGACGAGGACCAGTACGAAGCAGGCTTTGCCCCCTCTGCCCCATTCAATCTGATGGGCCACCTGTCTATCAACTTCTAATTGTCAAATTGTAAATCGTCCAATTGTCAAATTCTATGACCTTTGACTGGCTTGACATACTGACCACGATACTCGGCCTGATATACATCTGGCTGGAGTATCGTGCCAGCATTGCCCTGTGGCTGGTAGGCATCATCATGCCGGCGCTTGACATTTACCTCTACTGGACACACGGCCTCTATGGCGATGCAGGCATGGCCATGTACTACACCGTGGCCGCCATCTACGGCTATGCTGCCTGGCGGTTTTCCACAAGACGGCTGTCCCGTGGTTCGTCGCATCGCGATGAACAATCCCTTCCCATCACCCATACGCCCCTCCGCCTCTACCTGCCTATTACACTTTTCTTCTTTATTGCCTGGGCCGCCACCTACTACATCCTCGTCACCTGGACCAACTCCACGGTGCCGCTGCTCGATGCCTTCACCAACGCCCTCAGCTTCGTGGGGCTTTGGGCTTTGGCGCGCAAATACATTGAGCAATGGTTTTTCTGGATTGCCGTTGATGCCGTCTGCTGCTACCTCTACATCGGCAAAGGCATCCCTTTCAAGGCTGGACTTTACGGCCTGTACGTTATTATAGCCGTCATGGGCTACTTCAAATGGAAATCAATGATGAAAGATGCATTATCCGCTACTGAGTGACCCTTTCGGGTTCGATGCTGCCATCCTGGCCAATGGCGACTTCCCTTCGGCCAGCGTTCCCCTCTCCCTGCTCAGGCATGCACCCTATGTCTGTGCCTGTGACGGTGCCATCGGAGCCTATCCACAGGCCAATGCCGCCGTGGGGGACGGCGACTCCGTGCCCGACGGTTTCCGCCACAAGCTGATTCAGATAGATGAGCAGGAGGACAACGACCTGACCAAAGCCACGCGCCACTGCATCAGCCTTGGCCACCGGCGCATCATCTACCTGGGCTGTACGGGCAGGCGCGAAGACCACACCCTGGGCAATATCAGCCTCATCATGCGCTATATGCGCGACTTCCAGCTGCAGCCCCTCATGGCAACAGACCACGGCTGGTTCACCCCGGCTCACGGACTGTCCACCTTTGCTTCCTTTCCCCGTCAACAGGTCAGCATCTTCAACTTCGGATTCACGCAGATTCAGTCTCAAGGCCTCCGCTACCCTCCCTACCCCTACGATGAATGGTGGCAAGGCACGCTGAACGAAGCCATCAGCGACACCTTTACACTGGACACCAACGGCGACTACATGGTTTTCCGCACCTACGAAAGAAAATAACGCTTCTTCTTTTGTGTGCAATAAAAAAGCTTTACCTTTGGCTCCGCCGAAAGTAATCCCACTCGGAAAAACCAAATGAAAATTTGGTTTTTCATTCGCTTATCCGTACCTTTGCGACCGAATGTCTGCCGGACATTCACAAGCCCTTATTTCTTAGTACTAAATAATTACACATAATCATCTGAACACGTATGAGATATACCGAATTGGGCAAGACAGGAATGAAAGTTTCCCACATCAGTTTCGGTGCGTCTTCGCTGGGCAGTGTGTTCCACGAAACAAACGAAGCGGAAAGTCATCAAGCAGTAGAAGCAGCCATCGAGGGTGGCATCAACTTTATCGACGTAAGTCCCTACTATGGGCACTACAAGGCAGAGGCCGTATTGGGCAGAGCCTTGAAGAACATTCCACGCAACAAGTATTATCTGAGCACCAAGGTGGGACGCTACGGCAAGGACGGCGTGAACACCTGGGACTACTCTGCACAGCGTGCCACAGAGAGTGTCTATGAAAGCATGGAACGCCTCGGCGTAGATTACATCGACCTCATCAATGTGCACGACATTGAGTTTCAGGCAGCACTGCCTGGCGGACTGCAGAAGGTTGTAGATGAAACGTTGCCGGCCCTGGTTGAATTGAAGAAGAAAGGACTGGTAGGCCATGTGGGCATCACCGACCTGCAACTGGAAAACCTGCAATGGGTCATAGACCACTCGGAGGCTGGTACGGTAGAAAGCATCCTAAACTTCTGCCACTATTGTCTGAACGACGACAAGCTGGTTGACTATCTGGACTACTTCGACGGGCGAGGCATCGGCATCATCAACGCTTCGCCCTTGAGCATGGGCTTGTTGTCGCAACGTGGTGTACCCGGCTGGCATCCCGCTCCCAAACCGCTGGTAGAAGCCTGCAGCAGGGCCGCACATTATTGCTCGGAACGAAATTATCCCATAGAAAAACTTGCAGTCCAGTACTCCGTCAGCAACCCACGCATTGCCAGCACGCTCTTCTCTTCTGCCAATCCTGAGAATGTGAAGCGCAACATCGCCTGGGCCAACGAGGACCCCGACTGGCAACTGGTGAAGGAAGTAAAGGAAATCATTGGCAGTCAACAGCGAGTGACATGGGCAAACTCATAATCGACGCACATTCCCACCTGTGGCTGAAACAAGACACCTGGGTGGATGGCAAACGGATTTTGTCATTAAACAATGGCCGCAGCATTTTCATGGACGAAGAAGTGCAGATGCTGCCGCCGTTCATGATTGATGGTGTAAACTCCGCCGAAGTGTTCCTCTCCAACATGGACTATGCACAAGTTGCAGCAGCCGTAGTGGTACAGGAAGTTATCGACGGCAACCAGAACAGCTATCTGAAAACCGTACAGGAAAACTATCCCGACAGATTCTGCTGCATGGGCATGGCAGGAAGCGTAACGGAAGCACAGGCTGTGGCGGAAGCCGGGCTCAAGGGCATTGCCATTCCTGGCCACAGGCTGCACGGCTCGCTGCTCGACATGATGCCCATGTTCCAATGGATGGAGGAGAAAGGCATGATTCTTTCCATGTGTCTGGGCGAAGACGAAAAGCAGATTGGCGAAATGGGAGAAGTCATCGAAACGTGCCCACAGCTGAAAGTGGCCATCGGGCATTTCGGCATGGTCACCACGCCAGCGTTTGAAAGCCAAGTCCTGCTGGCTCGGAAAGGTGCTCATGTAATGATTGAATCTGGAGGTATCACTTGGCTGTTCCACAAAGAGTTCTACCCCTACCCTTCAGCCATCAGAAGCATCCGCAGGGCAGCAGACCTGGTGGGCATGGACAGGCTGATGTGGGGCAGTGATTATCCACGAACCATTACCGCCATCACCTACAAGATGTCCTACGATTTCGTGGAGAAATCCACGGAGCTGACCGAAAGGGAGAAGCAGCTGTTCCTCGGAGAAAATGCACGGCGGTTTTACGGCTTCAAGAACCTGCCCGACTTACCTTATATTAAAAACATGTCAGAATAAATGCCATGAAAGAAAAGTTATCGACAAAGTCGCTTGGCTCGTCCAAGAAACCCCTGGTATCCCGAAAATACCTTTTCACCTTTATTCTTATCACCTCACTGTTTGCCCTGTGGGGATTTGCCAATGACATCACCAACCCGATGGTGGCGGCCTTCCAGACCCTGATGGAACTGTCGGCAGCGAAAGCGTCAATGGTGCAGTTTGCCTTCTATGGCGGTTACGCAACGATGGCTATCCCCGCTGCGCTGTTCATCAGAAAATACTCCTACAAAAGCGGCATCCTGCTGGGACTGACGCTCTATGCCATCGGTGCCTTTCTCTTTATTCCAGCCGCCGAGTGGCAACAGTTTTCCTTCTTCTGTGTCTCGCTCTACATCCTGACGTTTGGACTGGCTTTTCTGGAGACAACGGCCAACCCCTTCATCCTTTCATTGGGCGACAAAGAGACTTCCACCCGCCGTCTGAACCTGGCACAGGCTTTCAATCCTGTCGGGTCGTTGAGCGGCATGGCAGTGGCCTCCTTCATTGTGCTGCCCCAACTGATTTCCGACAAGCGCGATGAAGCGGGGCAAATCATCTTTCCCATGTTGTCGGAGGCAGAAAAGGCCGACATCCGCCTGCACGACCTCGCCGTCATCCGCAACCCCTACGTGGCCATCGGACTGGTGGTGGTCTGCGTGCTGGTGGTCATTGCACTGACCAAGATGCCCATGACCGAAAGCGAAAAACAAAAGGCGGCAGGACAGACACACACCGTGAGGACCACACTCGGAAACCTGTGGCACAACACCATCTACCGTGAAGGCGTGTTTGCCCAAATCTGCTACGTAGCCGCACAAATCATGGTGTGGACCTTCATCATTCAGTATGCCGACCACTTGGGCATCAACAAGGCCACGGCACAGATGTACAACATCGTGGCGATGTCGCTCAGTCTGAGCGGTCGCTTCATCGGCACGTCTATCATGAAGTTTGTCAACACCCGTCTGTTGCTGACAGTCTTTGGCATTTGTGCCGCCCTGTGCACGCTCGGCACCATCTGCATCGAAGGCATGACAGGGCTCTACTGCCTGGTAGCCATCAGCCTGTTTATGTCCATCATGTTCCCCACCATCTACGGTGTGGCACTGGAAAATGTCGATGCCAAGGACACTCACCTCGGAGCTGCCTTCCTGGTCATGGCCATCGTGGGCGGCGCACTCATGCCACCCCTCCAGGGCATGATTATTGACCAGCAGACCGTGGCCGGACACCCGGCCGTGAATGTTTCTTTCATTCTGCCGCTGCTATGCTTCCTCGTCGTTACAATCTACGGCTACCGTTCCTATCAGAAAATGAAAAAACAATCATAACAGACACACATGAAAGCTATACAAATCACACACAGCCAACAGCTCAACATTGTTGAAGTGGAAAAGCCCTCCATGCTGAAGGCAGACGAAGTGCTGCTGAAACTTCACTACGTAGGTTTCTGCGGCTCGGACCTCAACACCTTCATGGGGCGCAACACCATGGCACTGAATCCCGTCATCCCAGGCCATGAAGTGGGAGCCACCATCGAGGCCGTGGGCAGCGAAGTGCCCGAAGGCCTGAAGCCCGGCATGATAGTCACCTGCAATCCCTACACCAACTGCGGAAAATGTGCTTCGTGCCGCAATGGGCGTGTCAACGCCTGTCAGCACAACGAGACACTGGGCGTGCAGCGAAACGGAGCCATGAAGGAGTACATTGCGTTGCCCTGGGAGAAAGTCATTCCGGCAGGACTGCTCACCCCAAGGACCTGTGCTCTGATTGAACCCATGAGCGTAGGATTCCACGCAGTCAGCCGCGCCCAAGTCACCGACGTAGATGTCGTGCTCGTCATCGGATGCGGCATGGTCGGCATGGGGGCCATCGTCAGAGCCGCCACCCGTGGTGCCACCGTGGTTGCCGCCGACCTCGACGACGAGAAGCTGGCACTGGCACGCCAGATGGGTGCCTCCTACACCATCAACACACGCACCGAAGACGTGCACCAACGTCTGCTCGGCATGACCAGCGGCTTTGGTCCCGACGTAGTCATCGAAGCCGTCGGCAGCACTGCCACTTATCAGATGGCCGTCGATGAAGTGGCCTTCACCGGACGTGTCATCTGCATTGGCTATGCCAAGAGCGAAGTGTCGTTCCAGACCAAATACTTCGTGCAGAAGGAGCTCGACATCCGAGGTTCGCGCAATGCCATGCCACAAGACTTCCGTGCCGTCATCCACTATCTGGAGCGAGGCACCTGTCCCGTTGACAAGCTCATCACCAAAGTCATCCGGCCGGAAGAAGCCCTCGACACCATGCGCTGGTGGAGCGAAAACCCTGGCAAGGTTTTCCGCATCCTCGTCAAATTCAATTGACCACCCACATAGTTCCCATCAATACCCATATTTCCCATCACATCCCCAAAAGTTGCTCAAATGAAAGTTTTCGTCAGCGGTTGCTACGACCTACTCCACAGCGGACACGTTGAATTTTTCCGTCAGGCCAGCCAATACGGCGACCTCTACGTAGGCATCGGTTCCGATGCAACCATCCTGAAATATAAGAATCACAAGACGCTCTACCCCGAACAGGAACGCCTCTTCATGGTGAAAAGCATCCGCTACGTGAAGGATGCCGTCATCAACCAAGGTTCGGGCGTGATGGACTTCGTGCCCACCGTCGAAAGCCTGAAGCCCGACCGCTTCGTGGTCAACGCCGACGGAGCCAGCGAAGAGAAACGCCGGTTCTGCCAAGAGCACGGCATTGAATACATCGTGCTTGACCGCACACCAGCCGAAGGACTGCAAGCCCGCAGCAGCACAAGCATCAAAACGACCTTAAAGCAAGCGTCTTTAAGTCCGACAGACAGTTCCCCCTCGGTCAGAGGTGAATCTATCCCGACCCGCCTCGACTTGGCCGGCACATGGATTGACCAGCCCTACGTCAGCACCTACGCCCCCGGCTGGGCCATCACCATCTCTCTCGTGCCCACCTTTGAAGTGCGTGAACGCTGCGGACTTTCCACCTCCACCCGCAACCAAATCAAGCGCATCTGGCCCATCCAGTTGCCCGACATGGACCCCGAAATGCTCGCCAAGCTCGTCTTCTGCTTTGAAAACGACCCCGAGCGCACCGACGGCATTATCAGCGGCGCACAGGATGCCATCGGCATCTGCGTGCCTGGCCTCTGCCGCCACTTCTACAATGCCCACTACTGGCCAGAACGCATTGAGCAGTGCCAGGATGAGCACATCCTCAGCTGGCTGGAACAGCACCTCTGCCTCATCCCCATGTTCCCACGCCGTCCCGGATGCTCCGTGGTGGAGGGCAAGCAACTGAACGAGCCCAACGTGAAAGCACTGGTCAAAGCTGCCGACGACTGCTGGACAGCCATCCGGCAGACCGACCTCAATGCTTTTGCCGCAGCCTACCGCGCCTCGTTCAATGCACAGACCACCCTCTTCCCAGCCATGCTGCAACCCGGCGTACAGGACTACATCGACCAGTATTCCGTACTGCCCGATGTGCTGGCATGGAAGATGCCCGGTGCAGGCGGTGGCGGCTATCTCGCTCTCGTCATCACAGATGCCACCTCCTTCTGTCAGCAGCACCATGAGGCCATTCCCCTAACCATCCGCAGAAAATGAACTACCTGTACAACCAACCCACCAAACGCTACGTCCAGACCCTTGACCTGCGCGACAACCCCGACCTGATTCGCGAATACCGCAAGTGGCACTCCAAAGAGCACCACTGGAAGGAGATACGCGACGGAATCCGAGCCGTCGGCATCCTCGGAATGGAAATCTACATTCTCGGCACCCGCCTGGTCATGGTTGTCGATACCCCCATAGACTTCGACTGGCAACAAGCTATGAACCGCCTCGCCACCCTGCCTCGGCAAGCCGAGTGGGAAGCCTTCGTGGCAAAGTTCCAAGGCTGCGACGCAAACGCCAAGAGCAACGAGAAGTGGCAGATGATGGAACGGATGTTCTACCTGTACGAATAACTAAGACCATCTATCTTAAAATAATAAAATAATGAAAATCTTTAGACACACCCTGCTGGCACTCATGCTTATTGCAGCATGTACCCAAGAACAAGCACAAGAGTACGACATCCCCGTACTGGAAACCGAGGAGCCAATGGCCACCGGCCCCTTCACCCCCGACTGGCAGTCGCTTCGCACCTACGAGGTGCCACAGTGGTTCCGCGATGCAAAGTTCGGCATTTGGGCACACTGGGGGCCGCAGTGTGTGGAGGGCAGCGGCGACTGGATGGCCCGCGAGATGTACATGGAGGGAAACTACAAGTACAACTACCATCGCGACCACTACGGACATCCCAGCGAAGTGGGCTTCAAGGACATCCTGCCGCTCTTCCGTGCGGAGAACTGGACGCCCGAAGAGCTGGTGAAGTTCTACAAGGAGGAATGTGGTGCACAGTATTTCTTTGCCCTCGGCAACCACCACGACAACTTCGACCTCTGGGACTCGAAGTACCAGGAGTGGAACTCGCAGAACATCGGCCCGCACAAGGACATTCTTGACGGCTGGGCGAAAGCAGCCAAGAAGGTTGGGCTGCCATTCGGCATCTCTTTCCATGCCGACCATGCCTGGACATGGTATGAACCCTCGCGCCGCTTTGACCTGAAGGGCGAAAAGCGTGGCGTGAAGTACGACGGATGGCTGACCAAGGAAGACGGCTACAAGCCCAATGCCGACGGCACAGAAAAGTGGTGGAAGGGACTCGACCCACAAAAGCTCTATGCACAGGACCACGACTTTAGCGACAATACTTGGGACAACGGTGCCATCCATCGCCAATGGGGTTGGCAGAACGGTGCCAGTCAACCCACGCAAGAGTTTGTGACCAACTTCTATAACCGCACGCTCGATGCCATCAACCGCTACAATCCAGACCTTATCTACTTCGATGTCACTGTCCTGCCCTTCTACCCCATCAGCGATGCAGGCATGAAAATCGCGGCTCACATGTACAACCACAGTGCCGCCACCCACAAGGGCAAGAACCAGGCCGTGGTCTTCGGCAAGATACTGGAGGAGGACATGAAGGATGCTCTCGTGTGGGATGTGGAGCGCGGTGCACCCAACCAAATCATGCCGCGTCCCTGGCAATGCTGCAACTGCATCGGCGACTGGCACTACAACACCGGCACCTACGAGCGCAACGGCTACAAGAGTGCAGCCACCATCGCCAAGCTGCTGGTTGACATTGTCTCGAAGAACGGCAACATGCTGCTCTCCGTACCCCTCCGTGCCGACGGCACACCCGACGAGAAGGAACTTGCCATCATGAAGGAATTTGGCGCCTGGATGAAGGTCAACAGTGAGAGCATCGTCAAGACCCGTCCGTGGACCGTCTTTGGTGAAGGCCCCATTGCGGGTGCCGACATCAAAATTAACGCCCAGGGCTTCAACGACGGCCAATACACCAAGGCCGGTGCTGAGGAAATCCGCTTCACACAGACGGAGAAAGCCCTTTACGTCACCGCCCTTGCCTGGCCCGAAGACATGACGATTAAAGTCAAGACGCTGGCCGATGGCTCCCAGCTCTACCCCGCAACTATCAAGACCGTCGAGCTCCTCGGCTACGGCAAAGTGAAGTTCACACGCACCAAGGACGCGCTTACCGTCACCCTGCCCAAGAAGCTGAACAACATCATGCCCGTGCTGAAAATAAAGAAATAAGTCTTCTCGGCTATACACAGAACGGCCTCCTGAACACTCTCAGGGGGCCGTTCCGTATATAGATATAACTTGAGTTATCGTCCCTTGCGTTGTGAAGGGCGGTTCTTCACCTTCTGGCGGATTTCCGCCTTATGCTTGGCAGCACCCGAGCCGTGGGAACCTGTGTGGTATTGCTTGCCACGGGCTTTGGTCTTCACCTTGCTGGGGTCTTCTTCTTTCTTCTTCTTTGTGCCAGAGAATGAGATGCCGTTCATGATGGCATGGAGGATTTCGTCGTCGGTAGCCATAGGGATTATTTAATGATGGAACAGGCGGATGCCAGTGAAGGCCATCGCAATGTTGTACTTGTCGCAAGTCTCGATGACATGGTCGTCGCGCACGGAGCCGCCGGCCTGGGCGATGTACTGCACACCCGACTTGTGGGCACGCTCGATGTTGTCGCCAAAGGGGAAGAATGCATCGGAACCGAGACACACGCCTGTGTTCTGTGCCAGCCAGGCCCGCTTTTCTTCCATCGTCAGCGGCTCGGGCTTCTCGGTGAAGAACTGCTGCCAGGTGCCTTCACGCAACACATCCTCATATTCGTCACCGATATAGACATCAATCGTGTTGTCGCGGTCGGCACGGCGGATGCCTTCCTTGAAGGGCAGCGCCATCACCTTGGGGCATTGACGCAGCCACCAGATGTCGGCCTTGTTGCCAGCCAAGCGTGTGCAGTGGATGCGGCTCTGCTGACCGGCACCGATGCCGATGGCCTGCCCGTCCTTCACATAGCAGACGGAGTTCGACTGGGTGTATTTCAGCGTGATGAGTGCAATCTTCAGGTCGCGCTTGGCTTCATCTGTGAACTGCTTGTTCTGTGTGGGGATGTTTTCAAAGAGGTTGTCGCCCGTGAGGTCAATCTCGTTGCGACCCTGCTCGAAGGTCACACCAAACACCTGCTTGCGCTCGATGGGTGCAGGTTCGTAGTTCGGGTCTATCTTGATGACATTATACGTGCCCTTGCGCTTCTCGCGCAAGATGCTGAGTGCTTCGGGTGTGTAATCGGGAGCAATCACACCGTCACTGACTTCGCGCTTGATGAGCAGTGCGGTAGCCTCGTCGCAGGTGTCGCTCAATGCAATGAAGTCGCCATAGCTCGACATGCGATCTGCACCACGCGCACGGGCGTATGCTGTGGCAATGGGCGTGAGCGGTACCTTTACATCATCAACGAAATAAATCTTCTTCAGTGTTTCACTCATGGGGATGCCGACCGCAGCACCTGCCGGACTGACATGCTTGAAACTGGCAGCAGCAGGCAGTGACGTGGCAGCCTTCAGTTCCCTGACAAGTTGCCATGCGTTGAAGGCATCCAGCAGGTTTATGTATCCAGGGCGGCCCGAAAGCACCTCAATGGGCAGTTCGCCGTCTTCCATATACACACGTGATGGTTTTTGGTTGGGGTTGCAACCATACTTTAAAGGGAGCTCTTTCATTATAAGTTTTTGCGTTTTTAAGTTTGTACGTTCTTGCGTTTTCAGTGTGCAAAGTTACACATTATTTATATTTAAACAGCAAAAATACAGTCTTTTTGACTACTGAAAGCAGAAAAGATATTGCACAGCACAAATAAAAGTAGTAATTTTGCAGCCCGTTTGTACATTGGTGCCATCCGTACAAACGCAAAAACGCACAAACGTACAAACGCATAAACGTAAGAATTATGAAAGAGAAACATCAAATGACGCTTGACGAACTTACCAAAGGCAACATCTGGTCCGTGACCGAAAGCGAGCTGGCCCACATGCTGGTGGAGGGCAAGAAGGAAGAAGACTATGCAGAGATGGAGACACACTACATGAACATCATCCGCACCGTCTTCGACATCAAATATCTGGACCGCAACAACGAACAAGAAGCCAACAAGTTGGAAAGCCAGCACTACGAGATATTCCAATACCCCAGCGAAGGCGATGTTGATGCTGTGGCCATTCGCAAACACCCCATCAAGAAGATTACCGACCTGACCCTCGAAAACATCCAGCACCTGGATGCTACCGAGGTGTTGGAACTGATACGGCGCAACATGGGCACGGGCTGGAAGGGTCTGGCACTAAGCATTCAGGACATCATCGAGTCGGCTTTCTTCGTTGACAACAGTACCCTGCCCGAAAACGTGATGCACCGCGCTGGCGGCATCATCGACCGCAGGAAAGAAGATGGCTACGAAGTGCTTGAGATTGCACGCGGCAACTGGATTGAGGCCATCTTCCTGAAACCGAAACCCAAGGTGGAGAAAATCAAGATGGACTTCAGCATCAAGGATGAGGACGACGAAGACCGCGACTTCGAAGACGAAGAGGACGACGAGGAGATGGACGACCTGCCTGAAGACAGAGACGAGGATGAAGACGAAGATGAAGAGGTCGATCTGGACAACGCCACCCCCGAGATTGAAGACATTGAAGCCATTGAAGAGGCTGAAGAAGACGATGAAGAGGATGCATAAATGCCTCTAACAAGAATGTACCAAAAACAAGGCACACGATGTACACGTTCCGTTTCAAAGTCGGGCCAAAGAAAGTTGGCCTTGGCGGCAAGCAACTGAAATATGTTGCCCGTCCCTATTATGCAGGCAAGCAAAGAGAAAAAGACATTGTAAAGCAGACGGTTGAAAATACACGCGATGTGAACGAAGGTATGATTTACAGCATTCTGGAAGCCGTCACTCTGGAGTTCCGCGAGCACCTCTTCCTGGGACATCCTGTGAAGCTGGCCGGTCTGGGCACATTCCGCATCTCTTTCGACAGCGCCACCCACGACTCGCCCGACGACTTCACGGCAACAGACATCAAGAACCCGCGCATCATCTTCACCCCCGACATGTCGCTGCGCAAGGAGATGGCCCAAGTGCTGCGGTTTCAGGAGTACAAAGAATAAATAGGCACGGGGAAGCAGAAACATATTTACCGAACAGGGTTAGGTGCGCCTAACCCTGTTCGATTTATTTATTGGTTCCAGATAGTCTCTCCTTGCTGATTAAGTCTATGTTCATTTTGTCATTTCCTTATACATTCTAAACAATTCTGCGACACATTGACTTTCTGTAAACGTGGACTTTACAGGGAAACCGTAAGCTTGCATGACGGCTCGGTCGTTGTCTTGATGAGCTTTACGCAATTCTACGGGCATAGTTAACTCGTCGTAGAGGTCTGCCAGGGAAGAGTCTGGATAAAGGGCACGGGCATTCAGGATGGCTCGTGCTGTTTGTTCTATCTTTGCTTTTTGTTCTTCTGTCGGGTTAGGCCAGGGGAAATTGTTATAAACAACATCTTTTGAGTAGCGATAATCACTCTTAAGCCGGCCACAAACAGCACGCATCCATGCCATGTGGACATTGCTTTCAAGAATACCGAAATGATAAAGCGTAGCGTCTGGAATGATATGGGCAGCATCGCTAACAAACACCTCTGGTGACATAAAGCCCATTGGTACATAACGCCGACGCTCTGATGAAACTCTGGGAACAATAATATAGTTACCTTTTGGCATATTCTCCACATGAAACCGTGTTGGGCGGTCTGCAAGTTTTCGTGTTCCTGCACTTGGACTTTCCAATCGTATATGACGCACGTTCTCCACGAGTTTCAAACAATGAGGCATTCTTCTCAATTCAGCAGGGCTACAATCACCCAACCATAAACAATAGCGTGGCTTTTGGTTAATGAATTCGTATGAGCCATACCATTTGTGGAAGTATGATGCAGAGAGTGGTTCTGTCTTAATAAAAGCCTCCATCTCTTCTTTCTCAAACAAATAATTGCCTCCATCTATAGGCTTGTTGCCAATGCCAATATCAGGCACATCATAAAGAGGACGGTTACGGCTATTGATAAACACATTTGGTGCATCCATTAAGTATGCATTGATATGGCTGGATTTTGTTACCTTGTCATTATCAAAAATAAGGCACTCTTGGGGATTGTAATCATCTTCGCTGAAACCTACTATAATACAATGAACGTGAGCCTTTAATGAAGCCTCACTATCCCAACGGAAAGTGCGATGGGCAAAATCAATGCGCAATCCGTCTTCCATCAATGGCTGCCATAGGTTAGCCACTTGCTCTCCTTGACAAATGCTATTGGTAGAAACGAAAGCAGCCTTAGTTTGTTTCCGTGTCATCAGCTGATAGGCTCGCTTATACCAGCAACAAACATAATCCATGTTACCCACGTTCTTCCATTTCGCTCCGAACAGTTTTATAACATCCTGCTTCTGACTCTCGTTCATCTGACGCGCACCCACAAATGGTGGATTGCCGATTATGTAGTCATAATGAACTTGAACCTTGGTTGTTTCTGGCTTATGCCCGAAATGTATATCAGAAGTCACAACTTCAACTTCGTTGTAAGAAACAACAGGCTCGCTTGCGATCGATTTACTGGTTTCATCAGGAATCACATATGCACTTTTTGCATATATGGTAGGGATAATTGACGGACAGTCTATTATATCCCATTCCATTCTGAGCGCATTGCCTTCACGAATATTGAAATAACTCTTCAGCGGCAGAAAATCAATATCACGACGGATAATCTTCTCCGTTTCTGCCAGCATCTGAGCCTCACTAATCCACAATGCTGTCGTGGCTACAGTTACAGCAAAGTCATTGATTTCTATACCGTAGAACTGTTGGATGCTCACTTTAATGGGGTTAGTCTCTTCAAAGCCAAGGAAAGCCTGTCCGTGATAACGTTCACGAATGACTTCGTTTTCCAATCGGCGCAAAGAGAGATAAGTTTCTGTAAGGAAGTTGCCAGAGCCACAAGCCGGATCGAGGAATGTCAATGAAGCCAAGCGGTTTTGATAGGCATCGAGTTTCTTTTGACGTTGCCGCTCTACCTTCTCTTCCAAAATATCATCCAGTTCACGACGTAAGTCATTGAGGAAAAGCGGGTCAATCACCTTATGAATATTCTCAATGCTGGTGTAGTGCATACCACCGCTGCGACGAGTTTCCGGATTTAGAGTGCTTTCAAATACTGCACCAAAGATGGTTGGTGAAATTTCGCTCCAGTCGAAGTCAAGGCTGGCATGTTGAAGGAGTGTCTGCTTCAATTCTTCCGTAAACTGGGGAATCTCTATTTCCTCTTCAAACAATCCGCCATTGGTATAGGGGAAAGCTTTCAAATCCTCTTGTAGGTATTTGCTTCGCTTTTCTAGCGGTGTATTCAGCACTTCAAACAAATCACGTAAAGCTCTACGCAAATCCTTTGCCTCGTATGTTACAAGAAAATCATGGAACTGGTCATGAGTGAAGACACCTGCATCCTCGGCATATAGACAGAACACCATGCGGACGCAAAGGATATTCAGCCATCGCAAGGCCTCAGGTGAGTTGTCGTCGTACTGTTTCAGCAACGCCTCATATATCTTGCCGACAATCTCACCGGCCTGTATCGAGACTTCCATTTCTTTGCTCAGGTGTTCACTTTTTGTATCCACCAAAAACATCAAACGGTAGTATTCCTTTCCGAAGTTCTCTAACAGAATTTGCTCTGGTTCTCCGTTGGGCTGCTCCATGTCATAGACAAGAAACTCCGAGAAGTTGCAAGTGACAATCCAGCGCGGATGTTCCGATACTGGCAGACTGACCACATAGCGACGGGCTTGCTGAAACGGATTCAGTACAGAACCGTCACTTTGACGCCTTCCTGCACGCAAATCCACACCCAGAGACTTTTGCTCAATGAGAACCCGAGTTGAAGGGATGCGTCCGTCAATAAAGTTTGAAGCATCTACCATCCGATGGTCTTCGAAGGTGATAAAGCCATCCGATGGTGTTTCGATGCCATAGACATTGCTCAGCAAGTCAATCCAGAACGGCTGTGATTCGCCTCTTTCGTAACCTCTATCTTTCCATCGCTCTGCAAACTCAGCAGCATTGGCCGAAATCTGTTTCTCTGTCTTCATAACTAACCTCAAATCCGCAACTATCATCCAATACACGATTAAGGGTAGATTTATGAGT
>R20__coassemble_866_pt1 | contig 20152 bp, 10 predicted proteins | sample R20__metabat2_low_PE_030 | metagenome-assembled genome bin R20 | reverse complement strand
CAGCCTTGGCGATGTCGCACGAGGTGAATGTCCCGTCAGAGAGTGTGATGATGTCCCCGTCCACTGCGGAAGACAGGGCCTGCACCAGGGCTTCAGACCCATAGAACGAGGTCTCTTCCCCCGAATGACTCAATGTCGCCACAAGCACGGAGTCTTCGTCCTCAATGTCCCCCGAAGCCGTTGCCACGAAAGGATAGCTGCCGCCATAAATGCCAACCTGTGTGCTGTCCGTGCCCAGATAGGACTTTTGGGCTGTGCTGGTCAGCTTAAAGGTCTCGGTGTCGGTGTAAGTTCCTGTCGTAAATGTCCTGAACACGGCGGAAAGGCCAGACACAACCCTGTTCGAAGTATTTGCCACAGCTGTCCGAAATTCCCCTTCAACAAACGCCACATTGTTATAGAATTCCGTCACTTCGCCATTCACATAATGGTAGTCCGCCGGATCGTAGAGTATGCTGTTCTGAACAACGCCCGGACGAAGGAAGCCGATGTCGTCATTATTCACCAGCACAACACAGTTCGCCACGTTGAAGTAGGATGTTTCCTCGCTTTCCCCGTGAGGATCCACCAGCACACAATTCATGCAGGTTACAGAGCAGTTGTCGTTCAGCTGGAAGTAGGTGGCGATGCGGCACTGGATGAACTGGGCATCCACAAGGTGCCCATCTTCGCTCAACACGCTTGACAGCCGGCATCTGGAGAAGGTGCACCCCTGGAGGGTACCTGCGTAGTAGATGGCATCATCGTGATAGATTCCCTCTATCGTCAATTTTTCAGCGGTGCTGTCCGGCTGCATAATTCTGAATGTGCCGGAGAGGACCGTTGCAGCATAGGGCTCCCACAGATTATCAATGTCGGCACCCGCACCACGGATGGTGACAGCCTTGGCGATGTCGCACGAGGTGAATGTCCCGTCAGAGAGTGTGATGATGTCACCGTCCACTGCGGAAGACAGGGCCTGCACCAGGGCTTCAGACCCATAGAACGGGGTCTCTTCCCCCGAATGAATCAATGTCGCCACGTTCTGTGCATGGTTCAGGGCTACACAGATTATTGCAGCCGTGAAAAAGAATAGTTTTTTCATAGTGTGTAGGTTTTACAAGTGATTTAATAAACAGACAGACAACACGGATTTATCATTTCGCCTATGCCATTCGAGGCATCGCCTTTCCTGACGTACAACGCATCATTCGGTCAATGGCTTCTTGTGTTGTCCGTTTCCGGGTATTGAGGGCGCAAAGATACAAATGTTGTGGAACAAATCAAAATTTATGGCAGAAAAATTGTGGATTGGCCACAGCACTGTACTGATGATTAAGGCGGTGCAACTGTCATTGGGCGTAATGTTACCATTCAGAAAGTATCTGAAACGAGCGGCAAGGGATAGGCGGAAGGTTGTTTGTAACTTTGCAGCCAGAAAAAACTAAAACCAATCAAGAAACATGAAAAGAACACTATCACTCCTGATGCTGACGCTGCTGCTTGCGGTTTCAGCACAATCTGTGTCGGCACAGAGCCGCCGCCCTATTGACGCACAGCACCCACTGTGGCTGGTCCACGTGGATGTGTGGAACAAGGCCGACCCGCAGAAAATCATCGACCTCATCCCCAGCGACATCAAGCCCTACGTGTGCATGAACCTGTCGCTGTCGTGCCAATACGACACAGAGAAGAACGTGTATAAGATGCCGCAGAACGCTGTGCGCACCTACAAGTCGTGGGCCACGGTGTGCCAGCAGAACGGCCTGTGGTTCACCTGTCAGCCAGCCAGCGGCGGACACACCCACATCCAGGACGACGACCTGGAGACTTTCGAATATTTCTTCAAGCGTTTCCCCAACTTCCTCGGCTGGAACTATGCCGAACAGTTCTGGGGCTTCGACGAGGCCAACGACAAGAGCAGCAGTACGCAGACTTCGCGCATCGCCCTGTTTGCCAAGCTAGTGCCAATGCACCACAAATATGGCGGCATGCTGACCATCAGCTTCTGCGGCAACGTGTGGTCACATCCGCTCAACCCCGTGGGCATGATGAAGCGCAACAAGGACCTGCTGCAGGCTTGCCGGCAATACCCGGAGGCCATCCTCTGGCTGTACAAATACACCACGTCTTCCTGCTTCTACAATAATGAGAGCGTGACCTTCTCTCCCTTTATTTCTGGTTTGGCCAACAACTATGGCGTGCGTTACGACAACTGCGGATGGAACGGCGCATTGGACGCTCTGTTGGGCGAGAACCACGGCAAGAAGTACCCCGTAGCTGCCGGCATCGGCACGGTAATGGAACAGACGTGCGTGAATGGCGGTGCCGTGTGGGACGGGCCTGAGCTTATCTGGACAGAGGATTTCCAGAACCTGAGCAACTCTACCGTGAGTGGCTACACCCGCCGCAACTGGGGCACCTATTCTGGATTCCCCAACGCATGGATCGACATGTTCCGCAAAATCATTGACGGCACGATGTACATCCCCACACGCCAGGAGGTGGTGGAGAAGACGAAGATTGTGGTCATCAACGATGTCACCTCTGGCAACGACGAGCAGAAGTATGCTGCCTGGGGCGACCTCTACGACGGGCTGTACAAACAGACAGACCCCTTCAACCGGAATAACGGCCAATGGATGGACAACTTCTGCTATTTCAAGAAAACAGGCCGCTATGGAGCCGTCCCTGTGGCCGTAGAACTTCATGACGACCTGGCCAAGAGCATCCCCGTGCAGGTGAAGAAATCGGCCTACTCCACACGCTGGAGCACTCAGTCAAAGAAGACTGCGGAGTTCAACAAGTATTATCCGCAGGTAAGCACAGGCGACCTCTACGTGAACCGCTACAGAAATCAGCTGGTCACCTACACGCCTTATACCTACATGAACAAGAAGACTACCGCCAGCGCAACCATCCCCTTGAAGTATAATACCTGCGAGGAGCTGCAACTCACCTACGGCAAGCTGAGCAGCGGCCTCATCCGCGAATATGCCGACCGCATCGACTTCTATCTGAACAATTACCGTAACGATACCACGGCGATGCAGCTCGACAAGATCGTCATTACTGGTGCCACAGCCGAACCTGCCTATACGCTGACGAAGCGCGGACAGGCCACGGTTAGTGAAGCCCAGGAATGGGATGCCGAAACGGGCACTTTCACGCTGAACGTCAACCACAACGGCCCTGTGGATATTAGCATCAGCTGTACAGGCAATGCAACAGAACGCGACAGCGACCCATTGCCCAACACGGCACTTTCGCTCGACCTGCCCAAGCAGCCCGAAGCCTACCACGGCGAAATCGTCATCGAGGCTGAAGACATGGACTACAAGGACATACAAAGCTGTGTCACCGACCCCTACACCTGGTATCCCAATGTACGCGGACACGCAGGAAACGGCTTCATGGACATGGGCACCAAGACCTCTGGCGCACTCCGCCACGTCATCAACATCGAGCAGGCAGGAGACTATAACATTACCATCCGCTATATGTCACCGACAAAGGCTGCCACAATGGTTGCTAAAATCAACGGAAACAAGATTCTGAAGTGTCCACAGACAGCACAGAACGAATGGAAGAAAGTCACCATTGCAACGACCATGAAAGAGGGCAAGAACACGCTGACCATTACCAACAGCGGCGGCACGGGACTCTACATCGACAATGTGACCTACACGCCAGCCGAGGTGCCAGCCGAACAATACACGGTGGCTGTGCGCCAAGGGGAACATGGAACCGTGACTGCCGACGTGAGCGAAGCTGCTGAGGGCGATACGGTCACCCTGACGGTCGTCCCGGAGAAAGATTTCAGCCTGACCTCGCTGCGCGTCATCAGTTCTGTCTTCTACACCATGGAAAAGTACATCGACCTTGAAGAAGGGCTGGTGGAAAAAAGTGCTTCCGAGGACGGAATAGTTCACATCCGTTTCGTCATGCCCGACGACAATGTGACCCTGCAGCCGGCGTTTGCAGACGCAACATCAGCCTACAAGCTCGACTTCACCAACGTGCTTGGCGGCACAATGCCCACGGGATGGCAAGCGACTCAAGAGAACAGCGAGGTACACAAGTACCCGGATTCCTATTCTTCGGGAGCACGAACCATGGCTGGTTTCAGCGGCTACCAAGGCAAGGCACTCTACTGGCGAAACAGTTCTGCCGAATACGGCAACCAGACCAACTTCCCGCTCCACCTGACAGCCGGCCAATACAAGCTGACCTACGCCAATGCTGCATGGAAAGGAACCCCGCAGTACAAGGTGCAGCTGCTCAACGCTTCCACCAATGCCGTTGTGGCCGAATCGAAAACCCACACCGCCACGCCCAACGCCAACGGGAACAGCGCGGCAAACCTCACATCGGCCCCAGCCTACGAACTCCCCTTCTCCACCCAGGCGGACGGCAATTACATCGTGCGCTTCATTGATGCCACAACCACAGGCGGTTACCACGAGTTCTTGCTGCTGGAATGCCGCATCAACACCGTGCAGCAAGTCTTTGGCGACATTGATGGCGACGGCCTCATCACCGCGAATGACATCAGGCAACTCATAGCCATCTACTTGGGGCGCGTAACAACCTACGACCTTGCGGTCTGCGACCTGAATGGCGACGGGAAAGTCACAGCCGCCGACATCACACAGCTCATCAGCCTCTTTGTTAATAAGTAATAATCAAGTTTATCTAAATTTAATCCACCCATTCTTCCAAAAAGATATCAAACAGCTGGTCGGAATTCTCGGCAAGCATCTTCTTGAAAAGGAATACCTTTCCGATGTCCTCGCGCTGAGTGAGGCTCCGTCGGTAGCGGTTCAGTACCTTGCGGTATTCTTCCTGTTTGAGTTCATTGGTAAAGGTGTTGTCATGCAACACGGCCATAAAGCGAGTATCTGAAGCAAATGATGCAAACATCTGGTTGACTTCCGACAACCATCTCTGAGCCTCTTCAGCAGAAAGTTCTTCTTTTGCGTTCCATCTACGTATCACCTCCAGGATGTTTTGTTCTGGCGTTGAGGTACGCGTCCCATTTGAGCCGCCATTACCACGTTCCGTTTCTTCCGGCACATCGTCTTCATCCTCGTTCTCATCCTCTCCTTCGGAAATGGTAATACCTGGAACTTCATCGTCGGTTTCAATGTCTGGCCTGATTACACCATCCTCGCCTGATATATTCATCAGACTCCTGTATATGCGGCAATACACCTCCCAGAACTTCAGGAAGACGCTATCGCGGAATTTTGCATCTATCTCATAGACCTCCTCCAGCATCATGAGCGCTGCTGCGTACCTGCCAATCAACCGGCGAATACGTTTTGCCTCGTTGACAACTTCTATATGGTTGTCGTCACCTCTCGCGGTTTCTTCTTGTGCTGCACGTTCAAATTGGATGCGTATCCATTGGCGTAGGCCGTCTTCCATCTGCAGCATAAAGGTCACATCGTCGCGATGTGTCTTGTATGCCTCGAACCAACGCTGATATGGCTCAGTACTTGTCAAGTCATTGTACTGGCTTTCCACCAGACGTGCTTCCGCCTCTGGGTTAAAGCCGGAAACAGTTGTTCCGCAATAGGTCTTGAAAGCTTCTTTGATGTTTGTCACATTAACGTTTCTCCAGGATAGGTCAACAATATGGCACTCCTCCTTGTATTTGCAGGTGCGGTTAACACGTGAAATGGTCTGGATGGCATTGATGTCGCTGATTTCCTTGTCCAAGAACAATGTATGCAGTTTGGGTTCATCGAATCCCGTTTGCAGTTTATCCACAACAATCATCAGACCGTTCTTGGCCTGCTTGAAGTTCTGGATGACCTGCTCTTCTGTCATATTGTTGTTCATCGAAGAGCTTGCCTCATACTCCTGGTTGTCACTATAGACAATGGCGATGGGAGCATCCTTGTAACGACGATATTTCGGATCCTCACATTTCTGCTCCATCAAACGACGGATGATGTTGCAATAGCTGATGGCATTGGGAATACTCGAAACAGCCAGCATGGCTTTACCCGTTCCGTGTATCTTTCCATAGACAAGGCTCACCAGACGGTTGACGATGAACTGCGCCAGTTTCTCCATACGCTCAGGATTGGCATAGATGCGAGCCTTTTCCAGCAAGACCCTTTGTCCTTCTTCCGTTGGGTCGATGCCCTCGGGCAGTTCAAAGTGCATGGTCGTTACAACCGGGATGATATGTTTCGTCGGGTCAAGGATATAGCCATCAGCAATGGCTTCCTTCATCGTATAGCTGTCGAATGGTATCCACAGTGGTATGTGGGCACGGTCGCTCTTGAACTCACCGTAGCGGGCAAGAATCTTCTCGCTGGGCGTGGCCGTGAAACCGATAATCAAATTCTTCTTCTTTGATGTCCCGCTATGTTCTGCGGAGGTCACGATGGTTTCCTGCAACTGATCGAAGATATTCACCATCTCCCGATTGTTGTCACCAGTATTCGAGCGATGAATCTCGTCAATCAAGAAGGCCACACGCATCTTTTCCAGTTTCTTGCCAGACTTGTTGATGGCGTTTTGCAGATCAAGGAACTTCTGAATATTGACCACAATGATTCGGCGTGTGTCGGTCAGCGCATCCACAAATGTCTTCTGGTCACGAGCCTCCACAAACATCGACTTGTCGATATTCATGTTATACATCATCGTGTCTAACTGGTCGCGAAGCTGTAGGCGGTCCACTACAATCAGAATCTTGTCGTATGCCCATGCATTCTGGAAACGCATATCCTTCAACTGTAGTGCCGTCCATCCGATGATGTTGCTCTTGCCAAAGCCTGCAGCATATTGCATCAGCAGCGAATACACATATTTATTATTGTAGTAGGAGTCGCGCTTGCGGATGATTTCGTCAATCATCGTTGGACTTACATCCAACGCTTCCAACTCCTGACGAAGCCGGCGAGCATAGAAGTCGGCATCTTGCTCTTTCTCCAGCATCTCACGGACACGATTGATAACCTTGTCGCATCCGAACTTCTGCTTGGGACGAGGCGAAATCAGCGTACCGCGATTGCTCGTGCGTACTCGCTTGCCACGTTCCATCTTGTAGTTATACTGCAAGAAGTTATAGTACAGGATTTCCCGTTCTATCATCTTCTTGCTGTATAGGTTTGTCATCACCTCCTCAAAGCGTTCCTCTTCTGAAAGCAGGGGATTGCTCAGCGGATAAATCTTGAAATTCTTCTCAATCTCAGGACGGTATTGGCTAACGCTCGTCGTCCTGTCAAAGAATCCCTTGCGAGCTTCGTCAAAGTAGTTGGCAATGCCTCTCAACACGTAAGTCTCATTGACATCGGTTGCCACAAGATGAATGGCTTTCTCAAATATCTGAAGCGTGGTTTTGTGTTCAGACTTCACCTCATTCGGATGCATACGCTCACGGTCGGCCATCCCTTTCACCGACTCCAAATAGTCCGTGATAATCTTTCCCCGACCTTTAGTAGCAGCCCATTGCCCATTCGTGACACTCTTCAGTTCCATATAACCGAGGAAGATGCCATTAACGAAGAACGAGACATCGGGGCGTATCTTCAAAAGAGTGATGCCGTCGCTCACAATATTGTGGGGCATTTCTTCTACAGCCGCAAATATGTTCTTTTGGAAGTCGGCATCGCCCCCAAGTTCTGTGCCGGAAACATAGAACAGGGGCACCGTCTCGCCCTCGAAGGTGATGGAACGGTTCTTGTTCAGGAAAGTGGCTGCATTACTCGTTTCCAACAGGCGAGCCTTCACCTCTTCCTTCAGTGCCTGACCAAGTGCAATCTCATCCTGATGATATTTGCTCATCAGCGACCGCCACACAATAGGATTCGCTTCCTGCACAAACTCTGCCAGTTGCGATGGGATGAACAAATCAGGACTGACAATGTTTGGGTCAGTCTCGCGATAGCCCAGTCCGCCCTCTTCCTCTCTGCGGCAGAGGAATTTCATCACATACTCGCTTTGCATCTTCCTTTCGTTCATAATTCTTTTCTTTTTTATGCTTCGCCGGCTCCGCACCAACGGGAATCTTTTTTTATTTCCGGTCATCCCGCACCGCGACAGCCCGTTTTTATTTTTCAAACAGCCCGAAACAATCCGCTTTACCCCCATTTGATTTTGAAAACGCCCGAAACGGACCGTTTTTTGCCATTTTTATTTTCATTTGGCCCTTTTTCGAGCCGTTTTGGCCGTTTTTATTTTTCGTTGGGCATTTCCCGAGCCGTTTTAGCCGTTTTTATTTTTCGTTGGGCATTTCCCGAGCCGTTTTGGCCGTTTTTATTTTTCATTCATCCAAAATCGGGACCGTTCTCCTGCCAGTCACCACTTCGTTTATCAGCGCCCGCTTCAGTCGCCTCAGCGCATCCACCTGTTTGTCAACCACAGCAATCGCTGCGTCAATCTTCGCACATCGCTCGTCAAGATAGGACGCAATGGCCTGCTGCTCGGAGAGAGGAGGGACAGCCAACTCAAAGGAAATAAGCTTGTCTCTTTGCAATTCGGTTTGATTGGTAGAGCCTTTGGCCATGCAAGCATTTATCATATCATAACTGATAGAGAACAGATAGTAAAGATATTTTGTATTAAAAGTACCTTTCTCGTTTCTAACAATCGTGACATGCGTATCTGCATAGAAGTTTTCATCCTTATCCTCAAAGAATAGTAATTTACCTAATATACCTCCGCCTGTTGACGCAATTAGCAAATCTCCTTTTTTTATTTTCGATTCAGGTTTCATTGTCGATGAATAACGAACTATAGCATGATTTATTATGCCAGTACTGAACACGGCTTGATTCATCACTTTATATTCGCTTTCATCTACATAATCTGGAGTTGCTCCTCTACTCACAAAAGGGCATAGTTCTTTAATTCTTTTTACCTCCCAATGTTCTGGAATCCTCCCAATCCATTCCACGCCCGAATCTTTCATCTTGACATGCTCGTCGAGGCCACGAGTGACAGCACGGTTAATCGTCGCCGCTTTCAAACGGACATACGCATCCTGCTTCTTCCCCAGCAGTTCCATCCGCCTGTCTATCGCCCCCGTCTTCGCATCCAGATAATCCACAATCCGCCGCTGGTCGGGAAGAGAAGGAATGTCAAACGAAAAGCCTTTGATGTCTTCCACCGCAAGACCTTCACGATTAGCTCCTGTCTGTGTCAATTCAATTTGTTCTTGACCTTCGTCTGAAATCATGCAATAATGCAAATATGCTGGCATTACAATATTCTTTTTCGGACGAATGATGCAAACATGCTGATTTACATTGCCACGTTCAAAGCTGTCCGATGTGTAGTAGCAACGGCCAATAGATGCTCCTGTTATGTTAAGAAGCACATCGCCTGCTTTCACTCGTGTATTGGACATACTCTCGTCCACTTCTTCCGAAATGTAGGCGATGTCGTCCATGAGGAAACCATTATTAAGGACATTCTGGCTTCTAAACAAAGGGATTCCTTGCTCAAGATAGGTCTCAGCGCCTCCACGTGGAGTAACGCCGCTACCCACTTTTGTCGTAAAGTCTTTTATCCGTAATCTCATCCCTCACCCCCTTTCTTCATAATTATATCATAGAGCATCTGCCCTTTCACTGTCAGCAGATACCTTTGTCGTGGATGACGGGGCGACTGCGGGTAGAGCAAACGAATATAACCAGCTGCGATGGCAGGGGTTAGGTAAAGGTTCAAGAAGTTGTCGCGTCCTTTAAGCCCGACTCCTTCCATCATTCCCTTCACGGATAGCTCATTATAGCCAACCACATGTACCAATTTTACGATATTGGGATTATCTGTGGGAACCTCATCCTGTACTTGTCCTGCGCTTGTCCTGCGCTTGTCCTGTACTTGTTCGGGTACTTGTCCTGCACTTGTGCTGTGCTTGTTCGGGTTTGCCAAATTAGGCTGTACGTTCCATTCTTCAGGTGGGTTAACATGCAGATATCGGTTGCGCAAGTCCCACTGTTCACCCAGCAACAAATTACGGAAGAAACGTTCCAGATAAACAGGACTATAATCGATGCCTTTCACGGCACTCTTAAAGTTGGCTCTTACCAGCGCATTGCGGAAGTACCAGGAATGTTTAGCGAACAAGTCGTTGTCCACCTTGAATCCTAACGAACGCAGATACTGAATAGTAAAGACTGCTGTTGTGCGGGTATTCCCTTCACCAAAGGCGTGAATTTGCCATATTCCCGATACAAAGCGAGTAACGTGTGCAATAAGCTCGTCTGACGAAAGTCCTTTATAGCTGAAGCCTCGTTCTTGTTCGATGTCGTAGTCTAAAGCTCTGCGCAGATCCTCCCAGTTCAAATAGTGGACGGTGTCATACTCCAGCACCCACTCTTTCTTGGTGATGTCGTAATCGCGTATGCGTCCGGCATGTTTGAATACACCTTCAAAGATTCTCCGATGCAGAGAAATGTATCCTTTCGTACTGAAGTCCAATGTGTCGGTAGAGAGAATCTTGGTGATGTTGGCCGACACCTGATCTGCCTCCTGCTTATCATCATCGTCCGGCTCGCGCTGCTTTTTTGACTGATAATATGTTTTGACTCGTTCGCGAGCCTCATCAATGGTAATCTCGCCTTCAATGTTCTTTCTGGCGGTCTCACGCAAGTAGTCGGAAACCTTCAGACCGTCCACAGCCTGTAAGCCAATAGCCACGCTCCACGCTTCAGCACGTTCCCGCTGTGTCGGCTCACCCTGACGTATGTACTCCTCGAAGTCGATATATAGTTGATTCTCACTCATACCTCAATCCCTTTCATTTCTTTTTCCAGCTCTGACAGTTCTTTCAGAATATCCTCAACTGATTCTAATTGCTCCGGCACATAGAACTCCTTGTTGAAGTTCAGTTCAACGCCCACCACGTTCTTGCCCAGCGTATAGGGCTTGAAGATATACCGCTGCATGAAAGCGTCGATTTCGCGTTGGTTCTCCTGCGCATCGAAATGATGAGGGATGATCTCGTAGTCGTTGATATAGGACGGCTCGATGTATGTCTCGATAACGGCCGTTCCCGTTTTGCGGTCTTTCTTGTTCTTGTAAGTAAACTTGCCGCATCCCACCGCCTCACCGTCGGCCACACGAATCATGGTGTTGCGGTCCTCATCGAAGCGGTATTCGCCCTCCTTCACTTTCAGCTTGCCTTCAGGACAGATAGTGTCCAGAACGCTACGCCCCTCGCTATCGAGGTCGGTCAGCGTGAGCGACTGCTTGTTGTAATAGAAATGCTCGCGAGGGAAAATCTTGCAGATGTCCGATGGCACGAAGGCTAACAGCGCATTAACAATGGCCTGGCGATGTTCTGGTCGCATTTCACGGCGCTTATCACCCTTGCTTTTCTTCAACAGCGTCCATCCCTTGCTACCATCAATCAGGGCTACCTTATCGCGACGCTCTTCAGGCTTGTTCTTGTTCATAATCCACAGATAGGTGTAGATACCTGTGTTGAAAAACTCGTTCTGTGGCATCTGGATAATAGCCTCTACCCAGTCGTGGTCAAAGATGTACTTGCGGATGTTACTTTCGCCACTGCCAGCGTCACCACTGAACAGCGTAGAGCCGTTGTGTACCTCCACGGCAATGCCTTTGTCGCCCAACTGCCAAAGGATGTGTTGCATAAACAATAGCTGACCGTCGCTGACAGCAGGCAAGCCACCGGCAAACTGACCTGTCTGGTCGTTCTTGATGTCGCGCTCGTAGCCACTCCATTTCGTACCGTATGGAGGATTGGCCACAATCACATCAAACGGCACATTGTGATAGGGAATCTTAGTGAGCGTATTGCCGTAAGAAATAAAACTCTTGTCTCTGAACCTACTTTCGATAGCGGCCAAAGCATAGAGCGCATCATTATACTCAGAGCCGTAAGTGGCGATGTTCTGGTAACCGCTTTGGCGGCTCAGCCTATCGGCCACACCAAACAACAGGTTCGCACCACCACACGTGGGGTCATAGATATGGATGAAGTCTGTCTTTGGCTTATTGACCTTTGCTGAAACGATCTCAGCAATCAGCGAAATAATATCGTCAGGAGTGTACTGTTCTCCGGCTGTGGAAGCAGAGATGTCCGCCCAATGACGCTTGATATGCTCTTCAAGTGTGGTAATGTCAGAATTGGAGTAAGGTGCCAAGTCTATTGCAGCCCACTTCTTGACAACAGCCAGCAAGATTTTCTTTCCTCGCAGATTGGCAATGATACCATCCATGTTCAGGAACTTTTCTTCTCCTGCCCGCCCGATGCCCAACAGGCGTTTCAAGTCTTTATCAAAGGCGTTGAGATAATAGCCGAAGTCTTGTTCAAAAGTGGTGTCATTGGAACATATCTTGAGAAGCGTCTTGCCTTGCATCACGATATATTCATTGAAGCCACACCCCTCTTCTTCGAAAGCCTCGCGGAAGTCATCTGGATTCTCCTCTGGTGTCAAATGGTATTTCTCTGTCACCTTCGCAACAGCATTCCGCATCCGTCCCTCCAGCATCATCAACGCGAAGAATGGCATCATGTAAGTGGGGAAATCACTCTGCTTGATGCTCACAGCAATGAGGTCATCTGCTATCGCCCAGATGTCACTCTCATACTGCATAATGTCTTTTATCTCTGTATCTTGTTGCTTCATCTACTCTATTGTTTTTATGTTTTCTTTTTCTTTCCTGATCTCATCCAACACTTTCCCGTTATACGAGAAATACTTGGCACCTTGATAAGCACCAGACGCATTGCGGTGGTTCCTTGCTCCGCACATCCACGGGGCGGCTGCTCTTGCCTATCTTTACCCAATCCTCGCGAAAGCTGGGGTTGGTGAGTATATAAACGTAGCCATATTCTTTGTTGCTCATACCATAAATTGTTCTGTATTTGAGCGCAAATATACACAAAACATCTGATTCCACCTAATTAAACGAAGAAAAACGACAGGTTTTGTCTGAAACTCTTTCGTTAATCCTCTTTGAGTTGCGGTTTTCACTCTTTGTCTTCATCCCCGTTTCTCCCCTCTTTGCCTTTATTTACAGGTCTTTCTGCGTTAATCTTCTGAAAATGCTTCTTCGTTACAAGCTTTTTTCGTAACTTTGCGCCCCAAACGCAAAAACATTAAAAACGCAAGACAATGAAGTTGAAAATTGCTGTTCTGGCCGGTGACGGCATCGGTCCAGAGATTATGGAACAGGGTGTGGCAGTCTGCTCGGCTGTAGCCCAGAAGTTCGGACACGAAGTGAGCTACAAGGAAGCCCTCTGTGGTGCTCATGCCATTGATGAAATGGGCGACCCCTTCCCAGAGGACACGTTCCAGACGTGTATGGAAGCCGACGCTGTGCTCTTCGCCAGCGTGGGTGACCCCAAGTTTGACAACAACCCCAATGCCAAGGTGCGCCCCGAGCAAGGACTTTTGGCCATGCGCAAGAAGCTGGGCCTCTTTGCCAATGTGCGCCCCGTGACAACATTCGACTGTCTGGTACACAAGTCACCATTGAAGGATGAACTGGTGCGTGGCGCCGACTTCATCTGCATCCGCGAACTGACAGGCGGCATGTATTTCGGAGAGAAGAAGGAAGGCACAGACTATGCCTACGACACCAATGCCTATTCACGTCCCGAAGTGGAACGCATCCTAAAGGTTGCCTACCAATATGCCCGTGCACGCAAAAAGCACCTGACCGTAGTTGACAAGGCCAATGTGTTGGCATCGAGCCGTCTGTGGCGTGCCGTAGCCCAGGAGATGGCTCCACAGTATCCTGACGTGACGACCGACTTTATGTACGTTGACAACGCCTCAATGCGCATGATTCAGGAGCCCAAGTTCTTCGACGTAATGGTGACGGAAAACACCTTCGGCGACATTCTGACAGATGAGGGCAGTTGCATCACTGGCTCGATGGGCTTGCTGCCTTCGGCTTCCACAGGCGAACACACCCCCGTCTTTGAACCTATCCACGGCAGTTGGCCACAGGCCAAGGGATTGAACATTGCCAATCCGCTGGCCCAGATTCTCTCCGTGGCCATGCTGTATGAGTACTTTGGTCTGAAGGAAGAGGGTGCACTCATCCGCAAGGCCGTAAACGCCAGCCTCGACCAGAACGTGCGCACACCTGAAATCCAAGTGGAAGGCGGTGCCAAGTACGGCACGAAAGAAGTGGGAGCCTGGATTGTAGAGTACATAAAGAATGCATAAGTAAAAAGGAAAAAGTAAAAAGTAAAGAGTAAGAAGTAAAAAATCCAAAATTTAGATGAGCCGACATTAGGCCCCCGTAACTTAGATTTTTACTTCTTACTCTTTACTTTTTACTTTTTTATTTAAGGCATCGCTCATTCACCAAATGAGAACAGACCTGCCAGCAGGTGTAGTGCACCAGCAAAGATGATGAGCGCGCCTATGATGTTGCACCAGAGTGCAATCTGTCTGCGTGTCTTTTTCTTCTTGGTGGTTGTAATAAAGCTTGGCAGCAGTTTCCACACTGCCAAGCCGAAAAGGATTTCTATTATTGGACCAATCATTGTATCTTGCGGGGTATTATTCGTTGATTTTAAGCTGGGATGCAATTTTGCGGCTCATATAGCCAAGACCGTAGTCGTTGTGGTTGAAAACGCTGACGGCGTAGTATGAAACGGACTTGAACTGCGTTTCTGCTGCGTTGACCAGATTGCCCAAGCGCAGGTCGCGTTGCATGAAAGTGCGCAGAGCTTCACTATCAGTCTTGTCTATATGGTCCATATAGCCCAGGTCGCTCTTGGCAAGGGCAAAGGTGAAGTCGATGTCGGCCAGTTTGCGCTTGGCACCACCCTCGCCCAGCAGCATCACTAGGGCATCCATCGCATTTTTGATGTCCTGCGTGTTGGGGCTAATCATCCGCTGGATGTCTTCACGCCGGAAGAACGTCTGCATCTCGTCAGACAAATCGGAAGGTTCCAACTGCATTGTCAGCGGATCGACGATGAAGACGATGCTCTCCACATCGCGGGCAAAGAGCATCAGGTTGGCGTTAAACGAGCCTGCCTGGAACAATTCGCCAGCCACATCGTTGAAGTAGAGATGATAAGGCATACCACCGCCGAAGCGCGGCAAAATGCATTGCACAGATGATTTCAGTTTGACATCGGTTTTACCTGGCAAGTGGTCTGTGTCAAGATGCCCCTCGTTGAACATAAAATTCTCAATGTTGACAATCTCCGAATCCACACTGTCCGTAAAGTGCATATCAGAATAGGTATGCCTCATCTGGGCAATGACACTGCACATCAACGTGGTCTTTCCAGATTCGGGGAAGCCGATAAAGCCGATATGCTTCTCCGTGCCAGCCTCGAAGTTGATGAAACGGTCGCAGTGTGGACACTTACGCATCAGTCTGTCACGTCCGTTGGCAATCAGCGTAGGCATCGCTGTGCCCGTCACAGGATGCGTGATATGCAGCAAGCCATAAATGCCAGGACGCAGGTTGCAAGGCAATTTGCCCTCTTCCGATTCCCCGTCATAGTAGATAGCCGGTTCCGAAGGCTCATGGCAGAAGGGGCAAGGATGCTTCACATTGTAACGGCGTGTGGTATAAAACTCGTAAGCGCGCATAATGCCAGCAACAATAAGGATGAGGATGGCCACCACCAGGAAGAGTGCAAGCGGTGCCAAGGCTACGGCAAGCGCTACCTTCCAGTACTGCTGTGCAAGCTCCAACGAAAAGTTCCACATGTTGAGCGCATCGAAAAAGGCCAGACCGGTGGCTACACACTGGTCACCAAACTCTGATATGCCGTCTTGCTTATAGACAATGAAGCCGCCGATAGCAGCCAGAATAATCCCCACAAAGGGATTGGCAAACAAACAGATAATGCCCACAATCAGCAGAATCCAGCCCACGATGATGAGTATCCACATCAGAATCTTCACCACCCAGAGAATCCCCCATACAAATCCGCCAATGACAAGCATGAGCAGGACGGAAGCACAAAGCGCGCCAAGCACGATGAAACTTAGCTTCACGAAGTACATGTAGGGAGGGAGGGAAAAGACAAAAACGGGGCGCATACCTGTGCTGCTGCGCGGTTTCGGAGCAAAGGACAGCCATTTATTTTCATTGCAGATGACATAAATAAGAAATCCAATGATAAGCGCAAACACAAGCAAGGTCCAGGGAGCGGCCTTGCGCACAAACTCTATGGTACTGGCCACGGCCCCCACATCGACATTTTCATCCGTGACAAAGTGGGGATTGGACACAGCTGCCAAGTTGGTGACAGCTGCATAGTAGGTAGTGCCGCCGTGCATAAAGGAAATCCAGGTTATGTCGTCGGCCGTGGTGCGGTCGCTACCCGAAGCCACGAAGATGGTATCGCCCTGACTGATGGAGAAAGCCAGATTGTCCTTGCGTGTGTTGTAGCGGCTCCTGCCCTTATAGACACTGGGCGATGTACGCACATTCAAAGAGTTGGTCTGCAAAATATAACACACGGGATAGGCATCACGCTGGTCTCCGTATGCAGCATGATAGTCGTAGTCCTGAGCCCAGGCCGATGTCGGCTGGCCCACAGCCATGAGCAGCATCAGCCCAACAAGCAATGTCAGCTTTGTTTGTGTTTTTGCATTTTTGTGTTCTTGAGTTTTGGGGGTCGCCTTTTTCTTTTTCCCTTTAAACAGTCCCAGGAAACCTTTCCACAAATTGCCCAACCACTGCTTACGCTTGTATTTTTTGTAGGCAGCATTAAACTTGGGACTCTTCGTAAGATACAAATCCATATCGGCTTCCGTGAATCCGCCCATTTTCAGGATGGTCAGCGCATCTTCCAGCTTATAGTTGCTATTCTCCAGCGTTGCCATAAAGAATGTTTTACGCCGGTTGGGCTTGCTCTGCAAATCGGTCTTGACACGATTGAGGATAGCCTTCGCATTAAGCCCCCAAACAGTTTTCAGGGCACCCACGTACTCGCCAATCCGCTCTTGTGGCAACTCTTCAATAATAAACCGCTGCAAGGCCTTGCCCAGTTCGCCTCCCGTCATCTTCAGCTTGCAAGCCAAAGCATAAACGGCAGAGAAGGAAGACTTGGTTACGCACGCGGCATTGTCGGTCAACACCTGATAGAGCTGGTCAAACTGGTCGAACACCTTGTCGCCCTTTGCACCACGGAAGGGAGACAGCAGCACGCTGTCCAACGTTGCAGCTATTTCTTTCTGCTTTCCTGCAGCCGCAGCTGTCACCACCTGTTCATAGACACCACCAAAAATAAGGGCAAAATTCCGGGTCAGCAAATTCAGGAGTGCACTATTTTCCTTGGCATGAGCAGTCACCTTCGCTGCTGCATCCAGCGTGCCTGGAGTCTGTCCCTTGTATATTTCCAGGAAGGCCGGAGCCAGCTCTGGCGCTGTGCGTCCCTTGGCCAGGTCATTGGTGTATTGTCTGACGAGGGGCAACCCCACCTGCTGGATGGCCAGTACCACATTCTGTGGTGAAGCCATCAGCACGTCACCGATATGCTCTGTCTGGCTACGCTTTACTTTATCTACATCCAAGCCACACCGTTTATATTGTTCCATGCGGCTCACACACTGAATCATCACCTCAATGGCTGTAGTCCGGCCTACTTCCTGTTCCAGCAAATCGAAGAACGGAGACCCTGCGGCTGCCGATGCCTGAATATGGGCTGACAGGGCTTTCAGCAGTTCGTCTTCATGCTGTTTCTCGGCATGAAGCATCTGCAATTTAAACTCCTTGGGCCGCTGGCTATAAGTGAACAGCACGTTATTGGTGTATGCCGAAAGATTCGCCACCTGCTGATAGGTGGGCGAAAGCATCCAATCGACCAGCTGATGCACAGAAGGCAAGTCGCCCCCTTGAATAGCATCAACAATATTCTGACGGAACGCTGCGGCTTCGCGTGTCTGCACCGCACCTGCCTCCAGGTCCGCGAAGACCCCCTTGCCTATATATTGCGCCTTATAGTATTCATTGACAAAATTTACGTCTGCTGGAGTACTATAGCCATTGCCCGTGTATTGGGTTGAGAACGTCAAACCACCCACCAAGTTGTCGGGCAGCAGCCGTACTACATCGGCAATCAGTCCGTTGGCTTTTTCCCACGGACACTTCACCACCAACGAAACTCCCTTCAGTCGCGCATCAACAATGGCAAAAAGCAAGTCAACAACTTCAGGCGAGAAAGTTGTCTGAACGGACAAGAACGGTTTTTCCTCTTTGGGCAGCATAACGGGGTCGCCCGTGCTCAGTTGAATCATTTCCGTGTTGTCAACCCGTGGCGATGGGTCGGTTGGCACAAAGCGCTGACTGCCCGGGGCCGGCTTCTCGTAGAAAATCTGAAATGCTTCGCGTGGCGGCTTCTCTTCAAAGAGGTAAAAGTCAATGATATAATTGCCCATACGTCCGATACCACCCGAAGGTTTACCCTCCTTGTTGGGATAATAGAACGCCTCTGTAAATCCCAAACAGATATTACGCCCTATCAGATAAACAGTTTTACCTTCTGCAACTTCTTCTACGAAATAGAAATAACGTGGCGGTACATTACAAATAGCACCACCTTTCGTGTCTATAAGCTCTGTAGCTTTGGGCACTCTGCAATCCTCTACATTGTTGATATATTTACTGGAATGTACACCGTCGTTTATAACTTTCAAATATTCCTGTGGTATTCCTTCTGTGGCGGTGCGAATACCAAAACCGTTACCGCCACTCAGTCCTTTCTGGGAAGACGTATAAATAATGTGGTAGTATTTCATGTCGATGTAATTTTATTTTTAAGAATTAAAAGTCTTGAAACCAAAGCCACCCAACTTATACATTATCCAAAGCAACGGATCCATGACACGGTAAGGATGAATGCCAGACTGGTCAACAAGGGGCTTCTTTGTTATTTCATCAACAGTTGTTTTACCAACCGCAGAAATTCCGAAGAAACGGGCATCGTCTTCCCACTGATCCCATACCCAATTACTGAAATTCGGGTGGTTCCATTGGTTACGACTTTCCAATGCATTCCGAATAGCTTCGTTAGCTTTTTCTACTTGAGTGAGGTCGAATTCTCTTTGGCCATTGATATAGCTCTTATCTATCGGTCTCCCTCTACCATCACGGAATTCTTGAATTTGAAAACCAAGGTCATCAGCATGGTCAAGCACAACATCGAATTTACTCAAAACAAAAGCAAAAGGTTTTTGGAAAAGATGCTGATTATCTTTTTCTCCTTCTTGTGCTTCTGTGATATAGTTGCCCAGTGCATCCCACGTGGTATCAAACGGAGTATGATTGCCTTCAGGGTATTCATCCTTCAACATTTCCATAATAGCTGGAATGGAAAGAGTGTCAAGCAGGACAATAACCGCCTTCGATTGCCGCAAATAGTTTGCATTTTGCGTCATCTGATCTTTATTATTGAAATGCTCACCCGCCGTATCATAAAAAACCAAATAAATAGATTTTTTTGGTTTTTGCCGACCACGAATCTGCGGATCTGTACTATCTATTCGTATAATCCAAGGTAACGAGGGGCGGTCTTCAGGTGTCTTATCCAACCATTCTTTGTTCTTATTCAGTTTTTCAATAGCATCGTTATACAGCTTTGATGTGTGAAAGCGCTGGTTCTCGCCTACTTGTAATAGGGTTGGGGTAAGACCGATTTCAAAACCATTCTCGCGCAATTCATGCAACAAAGCTACAATATAGTGCGATTTGCCACTATTAGGACCACCAATGACAGAGATTATTTCTGCACCTTCTTCCATCATTCGGGCTGGCAATTCGTTGTGACATTCGGGACAAATATAGATAAAATTGCCCCCTTTACATTTGTCACATTTCGTGTCATCGCTACGAAGAAAACGATGGCGAATACTATATATATGATTCTGCAAAGGATTCAAATTACTAGGGTCTCTTTTCTTCCAATAATCCTCATACTTTTCATCGTTCTCTTTTTCACAACGAGGATTGCGACAGCGAAGTTTAATGTTTTTCGAGTCAAAAGTCTCAAAACAATAGGGGCATGTAATTTCCATAGTATTTTATTCTTTATAAGTGCCCGTAAAGGGGCAGAACACTTATTTGATAGTTATTCGTTTCGATTCACAATAGACAGCACTTGTAAGATAGGCATGTGCCTCGTCAGGAAGCAACTGCACGACAAAAACACCCCGTTCACAAACAGGCAGCTCTACAAAAGGGATGGTCTTTT
>R20__coassemble_835_pt1 | contig 20669 bp, 15 predicted proteins | sample R20__metabat2_low_PE_030 | metagenome-assembled genome bin R20 | reverse complement strand
GCAGGGAAGTGAAGACATCTTCGGTGACTACACCTTTATTATATATAAGGAGTTTGCTGCTGTCGCGCTCGGCCAAGGGAAACTTGGCAATGCGCTCGTCGGGCAGGGTGTAGTTGTAATCAGCTATATGGATGTGTTGAGTGGTCATTGGGGGGGAATGAGGAATGGGGAATGAGGAATTAGGAATGTGGAATTAGGAATTGCACTTCTTTAAATTCATATCGGCAAACATTGCCGTTCTCGAAACGGAGGAGCAGATGGCCGGTAGGCTCTATGTCGGCAATTTCAGCAAGGAACTCGCCGCGCACATCGCGGTAGGTGTGGAAACCTTCACGACGGTACAAGTGCTGCATGTATTCTTTGCGGATGTCGGCAGAATGTCCGCCAAGAACCTGTTCGTAGAGAAGCTGGAAGTGGGCTACAATGCTGTCAAGGATGGCTTCACGGTCGTGCTCTTTGCCTGTGAGTTGCCTCAAAGAAACGGGATTGGGCGCATCGGAATGGAAAACTGTTTGGTTCACGTTCAGCCCCGTGCCAATGATGCAGTTGCTGATGTGCTTTCCCTGCAAGTCACACTCAATGAGCGTGCCGCAGATTTTGCGGTCATCGACATAAATGTCGTTAGGCCACTTGATGGTGAGAGCATTCTCGGCGGGTATATAATCTATAAGGGCGTGCCACACCGACAGGGCGATGCATTGCGAAAGGATGAACTGTTCACTGGCCAGCACAAAGTTAGGATGGCAAAGCAGTGAGAATGTCAGGTTTTTACCGGCTTCAGACTCCCAGTGATTGCCTGTTTGTCCGCGTCCAGCCGTCTGCGTCTTGGCCACGACCAGCGTCATGCCCTCTATCTGGTCGCCAAACGAAAGCATATCACGGACAAAGTTGTTCGTGGAATCCACACGGGGCAAATTGATGCGTGAAATTTGTTCCAAAGACTCTAATGATTTTGGCCGCAAAGTTACGACAAAAGCCCGTAATCAGAAAGCAATAGGACGAAAAATGCTCTTTTTTCTGACGAATATCGCCAACTACCCATGACAGGCTGCCATTGGTGGCATTGATAGTCTGACAAAACCAGCGAGAAAGTTTCGTTCATTTGCTGCCTAAACAGAGAAGTATGAGGGCTATGACATCGGCAAAAGTGATTTGACCATCACCCGTGAGGTCGCACGCCTTGAAGCTGTAGCCTGCAGTGGTGCGGCCTAAACAAATGTTGGTGAGCGCAGTGACATCAGCCAGTGTGACCTTGCCGTCGCCATTGGCATCGCCCTGCAGAACACCTATGGCAATGCGCTCATTGTTTGTTGGCAAAAGCGTCATGCCATCCACATTGGGCATCCATGCAGAGGATGAACTGTTGTAGAGACGGATGGTGTTCTCGCCGGGTTGCAGGGTGACTGTGAGGGTTTTGCTGCCCACTGTGCCCCAACTGCCGGAGTTGCACGAAAGGGTTTTCACGTTCTTCCCGTTCACATTGACGGTGATGTTGCGGCTCTCGCCAGAGATGTATTTCAGGGTCATGGTGTATTTTCCGCCCTGGTCGCTATAGACGTTGCGCCACTGCAGGTCGTTCTTGGGGTCGCAGCCCAACCAGCCAGCATACATGCCGCCAGAGCAGGCAGCGTTGGACTCATAGATGGCCGACTTGTAGACCTGATTGTTGAAGATTTCCTGGTACTTGCCCAGATAGGCTGTCTCAGCTTCGTAGAGGAAACGCTCCAGGCGGATGTCGGCATTCAGCCGGTAGATGCGGGTGCCGTGAGCCGGTACGCTGACGGAGAGCGATTCCGTCATGGTGCCAAGGTCTTGTTTCTCATACAAATCGCGAACCTGCACGTTGCCAGCCAAATCGAGGTCTTCAAACGAGACGCTCATCTCTGCGGCCTTGTCCGATGGATTATAGAAAGCCACGGCACGTGTGGTGCCGTAAAGTTCCTCTATGTCTTTTACCAGTACGTAAGTATCTCCCGTGTGTTGTACTACGTATGCCTGCAGGCAGAGCGAATCCTGATTCAGTGCGATAAGCTCTGTGTTCTTCAGCAGTGCCAATGTGGTGGAGCTAAGCGTTGACATGTCGCAACCGATGAGCAGGGGGCTTGCCATGATGCACCACATGCCGAAGTGGGTGCGGTCTTCTTCCTTCGAAAGTCCGCGGCCAACCTCCAGCATGTCCATGTCGTTGTAGTGTCCGCCGTAGCAATAAGCAGAGAGATAGAGGTTCTGCTGCAGAATGTCCTTCACCGAACCCCACGAAGCATTGATGTCGCCTGTGGTGCGCCAGCTGATGGCAATGTCGTGCACCCAATTACCAGGATAGTCCCAGCGGCAGACATTCATGCGGACATCGGTGCGGCCTGTGTTTTCAATCGCTTTCGCAATGGCCTTATAGCGTGTCTCTGCGTCTAAGTTCAGGTGTTCGCTGTTGTGATAATCTACACCGCCACAGAAGTCAACCTTGATGAAATCGAAACCACATTCGGTGAAGAAGAAATCGCAGTCGCGCTGGTCGTAGCCGTACAGGCCAACATCGTGGGCGATGGTGTCGCCGCCGTGGTAATTGCCACAGGTGTTCTTGCCGCCATCGCTGTAGATGCCGGCCTTCATGCCAAGTCGGTGAATATAATTGACTACAGGTTTCAGTCCATTGGGGAAACGAGTCTTGTGGATGAGCAGTTCACCAGTGGCTTTGTTGCGTCCGCCAAAATAGCCGTCGTCGATGTTGATGTGGTCATAGCCCACCTTGAGCAGTCCCTTCTGCCTCATGGCCATGGCCTGGTTTTTGATAGTTGTCTCACTAATGTTCAGTCCGAAGGTGTTCCACGAACTCCAGCCCATCGTGGGGCGGTCTTGTGCCACGGTGCTGCCAATGCCAAGACAGGAAAGCACTATTGTTGCGATTAATTTTCTCATGTTGCTCTTTTTGATTGATTTATTTTGCAAAGGTAAGGAAATTTCAATTATAACCACTATCTTTGCCCCAAAAATAACAGATGCTCTTACCGTATTATAATAAAGACCTTATTGAAGCTGGCCTGGATGAGGCTGGGCGTGGTTGCCTGGCTGGCAGCGTGTTTGCTGCTGCGGTGATTTTGCCGAAAGACTACCACAACGAGCGGCTGAACGACTCGAAGCAACTTACAGCTCGTCAGCGCTATGCACTGCGGGCTGAGATTGAGCGCGATGCTGTGTCTTGGGCTTTAGGCATTGTGACGGCCAAGGAAATTGACGAGATGAACATCCTCCGAGCCAGCATCACGGCCATGCACAGAGCCGTGGATGCACTTAGCGTGAAGCCAGAGGCGCTGATTGTGGATGGCAACCGCTTCGTGAAATACAAGGACTTGCCCCATACCACGATTGTGAAGGGCGACGGCAAGTATCTCAGTATTGCTGCAGCCTCGATTTTGGCAAAGACTTATCGTGATGAATACATGCTGGAACTGCACAGGGAATATCCATTCTATGGATGGAATCACAACGCGGGATACCCTACAAAGGAACACCGGCAGGGCATCAAGGAGCACGGCCCGTCGCCTTATCATCGCTTGACGTTTAACCTGCTGGGCACGAGCCAGCTTGAACTCCCCTTTGACGATGGAAATTGACAAACTGACCAAGCAATTGCATCTGCTCGAACTCTTGGTGGATGGCGAGCCGCGTACAAAGGAACGGCTCTGCGAGGAGCTGGGGCTTTCGCGGCGCACACTATACAGGTATATGGAACTGTTCCGCGAGGCAGGATTCCATGTGAGCATGACCAAGCAAGCCTTTGCGGTGAAGCCCAGTTCGCCTTTCATCCAGAAACTGACGGCCCATGTGCGTCTGACCACGAGCGAGCAAGTCACCATCCACAACCTCCTGGAGAAGCTGGACGACAGCGACATGGCTGTGCGCAACCTGAAAGCTAAGTTTCGCGACACATATGGCATGAAGTTCGTGGGCGATACCCCCGCAGACAAAAATGTGGCACAGAACACTGAACTGCTGCTCAGGGCAATAGCCCAGAAGCGGCAGGTGTGCATTCGAGGCTACCTGTCGCCACACAGTCAGACGCTGAGCGACCGTGTGGTGGAACCAATCAAATTCCTGCAGGGCAGCCGTGAGATTCGGTGCTACGAGCCAGCCAGCGGGATGTGCAAATCATTCAAGCTGGTGCGCATGAAAGAGCGCATAGAGGTGCTGCCCCAGGCATGGCAATATGAACGGGAGCACAGGACCTACTATACCGACATGTTCGGCTTCTCGGGCGAAACCACCTACCGCATCAAACTCCGTCTGGGCTACCTTTCGGCCCATTTGCTGATGGAAGAGTACGGCGTGCAGGCCTATCAGCTCGTCATCCTCGATGAAAAGCATTGGCTCTTCTCCACCCGGGTGTGCAGTATGCAGGGCATCGGTCGCTTCGTCATGGGGCTGTGTAATGACATTGAAATCCTCGAAGGGACAGAGTTGAAGCAGTATATCAGCGGCGTTTTGCAAAAATTAACCAAATCTGTCAAAAACGAATAATTGTCACGGTTTTGTGCCATGATTTGTCACGGAAAAGTTCGTTACTTTGCAGCGTGAAAAGAAATAATAACCGATTAACACTAAATTCGCGCAATATGAAGACTCAAGTAACAACCTCCGCACAGCTGGTTCGTACCAGTGTGAATCCTTTGGCAAACCTTTCTGCCCGTGTTTCTTTTTCCAGGCGTCTGGCCAGCACCGAACTGATTCAAACCCTTTCCGAACTCTTCTCCGCTGTGCTCGAAGAGGAAGTCAGCCCCATGCAGACACTCTGTCTGCTGAACGCCGTGTTCGCCCTTGTCATGGCCGTGTTTCCCTTGGGCATACCCCTTGTGCTTCGCATCCTGTTCTTGCTTTGGTTTGGCATCGGTTTGCTCCAGTGCCGTCAGGCAGACATGGGCCAGTAGGGAAAATTCCCTCAATGGTAGGACAAAACCCGCTGCAAATAGGAAAACTCCATTTGCGGCGGGTTTTCTTTTGCTGTAAATTTGCAACGTGAAAGTTCCGAAAAATGCAGCGGCACATCAATGTCACATCGCAGATGTCACATTGCAAAAGGAACACACTCTCTTTCTACTATATATTTTGCACTTATTTTATTGGTTCGGAAGGCTGCTTTTCGTGAGAAACGCAGCCTTCGTTTGGGGAGGTATATTGTGACTTTTTTGGCAAAAAAGACATTTTTTTCTATGGAAAAGTTGTACCTTTGCAACGAAAAGCCCCTCTTGATGTACGAAAGGAGGCATGATTTACGTTATTTTATAGAAATATCAGAAAGAAATGACTATAGAGCAAAGAATTATAGCATCCGTACAGGTTGCCGTGAAGCAGTTGTACGGCATGGATGCTGACCCGAAGCAGGTGCAGCTGCAGAAGACTAAGGCTGAGTTTGAAGGCCACCTGACGGTGGTGGTGTTCCCATTTGTGAAGGCGGCACGCAAAAGCCCCGAACAGGTGGGACAGGAAATCGGCGGGCAACTCACCGAGCTGCTGCCCGATGTGGTGAGCAAGTTCAATGTAATGAAAGGCTTCCTGAACCTGGTCGTCAGCGATGCGCCGTGGATTGCGCTGCTGAACGACATCAACGCCGCGCCCCAGTATGGCTTCAAGCAGGCTATGGCGGAGAGTCCGCTGGTGATGATTGAATATTCGTCGCCCAACACCAACAAGCCGCTCCACCTTGGACACGTGCGGAACAACCTCTTGGGTTCGGCCCTGGCAAGGATTGTGGCAGCCAACGGCAACCGTGTGGTGAAGACCAACATTGTCAATGACCGTGGCATCCATATCTGCAAGTCCATGCTGGCCTGGCTGAAGTACGGCAACGGCGAGACCCCAGAGACGAGCGGCAAGAAAGGTGACCACCTCATCGGCGACTACTATGTGGCTTTCGACAAGCACTACAAGGCTGAGTGCGACGCACTGGCCAAGGAGTACATCGAAGGGGGCATGGCTCCCGAAGAAGCCAAAGAGAAGGCCAAGCAGGAAGCACCCCTCATTAAGGAAGCCCACGCTATGCTGGTGAAATGGGAACAGAACGACCCCGAAGTGCGTGCACTCTGGCGGAAGATGAACCAGTGGGTGTATGCCGGATTTGACGAGACTTACCGCATGATGGGTGTGTCGTTCGACAAGATTTACTACGAATCGGAAACTTACTTGGAGGGCAAGGAGAAGGTGATGGAAGGCTTGGAGAAAGGACTGTTCTACCGCCGCGAAGACGGTTCGGTGTGGGCTGACCTCACAGCCGAAGGGCTGGACGAGAAGCTGTTGCTCAGAAGCGACGGCACTTCGGTGTATATGACGCAGGACATCGGTACAGCCAAGCTGCGCTACGAGGACTATCCCATCGACAAGATGATTTATGTTGTGGGCAACGAACAGAACTACCACTTCCAGGTGCTCAGTATCCTGCTCGACAAGCTGGGCTTCAAATGGGGCAAGGATTTGGTTCATTTCTCCTACGGCATGGTAGAGCTGCCCAACGGAAAAATGAAATCCAGGGAAGGAACCGTGGTGGATGCCGACGACCTGATGGCTGCGATGATTGAGGATGCCTACACGGCCAGCGCCGACAAGATGAAGACCCTCGACATGCCCGAAGCAGAGGCACGCGAGGTGGCAAGGAAAGTGGGACTGGGTGCACTGAAGTATTTCATCCTGAAGGTGGATGCCCGGAAGAACATGCTCTTCAATCCCGAAGAGTCGATAGACTTCAACGGCAACACCGGACCCTTTATCCAATACACCTACGCCCGCATCCAGAGCATCCTGAGAAAGGCAAAGGAGCAGGGCATTGAAGTGCCTGAAGCCCTTCCGACCAGCATCAGCATCTCGGAGAAAGAGACCACACTGATACAGAAACTCAGCCAGTTCACAGCAACCGTAGCACAGGCCGGTTCGGACTACAGCCCTTCGGGCATCTGCAACTATTGCTACGAGCTGACCAAGGAATTCAACCAGTTCTACCACGACTTCACCATTCTGGGAGAATCGGATGAAAACCTGAAACTGTTCCGTCTGTCATTGGCCAAAGCCGTTGCCAAGGTTACGGCACTGGGCATGGGCTTGTTAGGCATCGAAATGCCCGAGAGAATGTAATTTTACACTCCTGTTTTATGCGATTTATCCTACTGACTTTACTTAGTCTGTTTACAGCATTGACGGCTTCTGCAGACAATGCCGACTGGCGGATATATGCCTCCTATCACAATCCGACCAAATGTGTGGAGATGGGAGGGCACATCTATGTGCTGGCCAACGGCGACCTCTACAGTTACGACCCTGAAGACCAGAGCATAGAGACCTACGACAAGGCTACGGCTCTGAGTGACTTCGGCATCCACGACATACAGGTGTCAAGCGGAACTAACGAACTGGTCGTGCTGTACGAGAACGGCAACATCGATATGCTGTCGCCTGACGGAACGGCTTACAACATTTCTGAGCTGAAGACAAAGGTCTTGGCCGACAAGACGCTGAATGACGTGCTGACGGTGGGTAACACCATCTATATCTCGACCAACTCTGGTCTGGTGGAGTTCGACCTTGGGCTGCGCATCTTCAAGAACCTCTACGATTTTGGCTACGCCGTGAAGAGTGTTTGCGTCAGCGACGGATACATTGTGGCCGTGACCAGTGGTGGTGTCTATCGGGGAAGCTTGTCGGTAAACTTGCTCGACCCTGCCAATTGGGAAAAGATAGCTTCTTATACCACGTTCAAGAAGATTCTGAAGCTGGGCAGCCAGTATTATTTCCTGGCTAACAACATCTATAAAATAGAATCTCTCAGTCCCTATAAGCAGAGTTCGCTTGCATCGGATGTGGTGACAAGCTGGTTTCAGAATGGAAATCGTATATATTACACCACGAACAAGAATGTCTTCAAGTCGTTTGACGAAGTCGGCAATGTGACCACTCACACCATTCCTTACCCCATCCAGAGCATTGCCTACAGGAACGGCACCTATTGGGCTGCTTGCGGGGAGAACGGTTTTGTCGGCATGAACCTCACAGGCGACGAGTTCAGCGTAAAGGTGGGCGACGTCACGCCAAACAGTCCGATACGCAATCATTGCTACCGCATGAATATGATAGGCACGAGACTGCTGGTGGCAGGAGGAAACAATTACCATCCTGAGATTGCATACGTAGGACAGGCTGAAAAGTATGAAGATGGCTGGTGGACACAGTTTGACGAAGCGGAGGCAACGGCCAATGTGCCAGACAAAACCTATATGAATGTGGTGGACGTGGTGCAAGACCCTGCAGATGCAGAACATCACTTTTTATCTACTTACCGTTCAGGACTGTACGAATTCAGAAATTATAAGTTGGTGAAGCATTACACTTATTACAAGGATGATGCCTACAGGGCTGCAGACAGTTATTACGCAAGTTGCCCACTTCAGACAATGAATTCCAACAGTTCGCATTATTATTACTACATCCGTACTACGGCGGCCAACTATGACAAGGACGGGAACTTGTGGATGTGTAATCAGTCCATGGACACCATTGTCACTATTATGCGTCCCAATGGCACATGGCTGAAGTATTACTATGATGAAATCAAGCAGTTCCCAACGTTTGACCATATCGTGTTTGACAGCCGAGGGTGGGCATGGATAAATAGTCGTCGTTCCACCAATGCTTCTGGTTCATACGCAGGTTCATCGGCTGGTTTTCTTATTGTCAATACCAATGGTACGATAGGTAATCAGGCGGATGATACGCATAAGTTCTATCATGATATCTACAATCAAGACGGAACAATGTACAGTTTCAAGGAGTTCTATTGTATGGCGGAGGACCTTGATGGAGCCATGTGGATAGGTGGAGACCACGGCTTGTTTGTTTCGTTCAATCCAGAGGAAGTGTTCAATTCCAACTACCAGTTTACGCAGATAAAGATTGCCCGTGAGGATGGCACAGGCTTGGCAGATTATTTGTTGAATGAGGTGAAGATTACATCTATTGCCATCGACGGAGCCAACCGCAAATGGATTGGCACGGGCGGTGGTGGCTTGTATCTGCTGAGCGCCGATGGCCAGGAAACGTTGCAACGTTTTACGGTGGCCAATTCACCTCTGATTTCAGACAATATCAACGATATTGAGATAAATGGGGAGACGGGCGAGGTTTTCTTCTCTACCGATAAGGGGCTTTGCTCTTTCGTCAGTGATGCCGTGGATGCAGAAGAGGAACTGGACAAGGGCAATATCAAGGTTTATCCCAATCCAATTCGTCCAGAAGAACGGCAACTGGTGCGTGTCACGGGATTGGCTTTCAATACCAATGTGAAGATTGCCAATGCTGCTGGTAAGCTGGTGTATGAGGGTACGTCCAATGGCGGTGAGTTTACCTGGAATTGCCGTACAACAGCAGGAAAGCCCGTCAGCAGTGGCGTTTACTACATTCTGGCTACAGACGAAGATGGCCATAAAGGTGCAAATGCAAAGTTCCTGTTAGTGAGATAAACGATATGAGTAGGCATATATGGGTATTTTGTTTTGTTTTTTGTTCTGTAATTCTTCTTTTTGCAGCACAAGATGTTTCAGCCCAAATAGATAAACTACCTGTTATATACCTTACAGATAGCAATTTATCTACAACATATAGCGATGGAACATTCCAGTTGGAAGATTCAGGAGAGGTAATGGCGGCAGACATTCGTTATAGAGGTCGGACTTCTTTATCATATGTAAAGAAAAGCTTTGCCATTAAATTAAAGGATTCTTTAGGAAATAAGCGGAATGTGTCATTACTGGGGATGCGGTCGGATAACTCATGGATATTGGATGCAATGGCCATAGATAAAGCCCGCATGAGAAACCGTGTGTCAACAGACTTGTGGCTCGACTTTGCCAGAAAACCATATTATTACGACAAAGAGCCATCCCTTGTCAATGGAACGCATGGAAAGTTTGTGGAAGTGTATTTGAACAACGAGTATCAAGGGCTTTATTGTTTGACAGAGAAAATAGATCGTAAACAGTTAAAACTGAAAAAACATAAAAATGGACAAGTAAGGGGCCTCCTATATAAATCGGAAAGACACAACACGATGAAGATAGAGGATGATTCAGAGTATGAGTATGATAATACATCTGCCATTTGGAATGGATGGAGTTTGAAATATCCAGACGTGGAAGAAGATGAACCTATAGACTGGTTGCCGCTTGTTGACTTCATTCGATGGCTTTCTTCTGCATCCAATAGCGTTATTAGTGACAGTTTGCAAGAGAAGATAGACGTGCCTGTGTGGGTAGATTATTTTTTGATGACAGATTTGATGTGTGGTGATGACAATACAATGTTTAATTTATATACGTATTATTATGATTTAAGCAATGGCAACCCCAAACTGCTCGTTGCCCCATGGGATATGGATTCTACTTGGGGACGTGATTGGAAGGCGAGAGAATTGCCAGTTCAGAAGCCAGCATGGCTCCAAAGTCAAGTACACATTAGTATGTATCATTCGCTATTAAATTCTCCACAGGGTTATGAATTTCGCTATGCTCAATTAAGACCAAACCACTTTTCTGCAGATTCCTTAAAATTTCGCTTTCAAGAATATTTTAAATTGTTTCGCAACACAGGAGCAGCAGAAAGAGAGAAAGCCCGATGGAATAATCGCATTGTACCTCTTGATTTTGATGAGGAAGAGCAATACATCTGCCAGTGGATAGATGGTCGTCTTGATTATTTGGACAAACGATACAATTACAATTATTGGAAGGATTTACTTGCTCATATTACTGCCCCAGCAGCATCTGCCGATTATTCGGGAAGTCCGTTGTTTATTTATTCTATAACAGGGCAGTATATAGGCAATGCTAATGAGGCAGATTTGAATTGTCTAAATTTGTCAAAGGGTATTTACATAATCAATAACAAGAAGTATGTTGTCCGTTAGTGTTTTTACTTTGATTTTAAGAAATGAAAATATTAAATATTATGTATGCTTTCTTGTGACTTGTTTAGCAATGCAAAGCGCTTTTGCCCAAGCGGAGCAACTGCCTGTTATTTATTTGACGGCAGACACGTTGTCAACGGATTTTAGTGAGGGCACATTCCAGTTGGAAGATGGCACCGTAATGAGTGCTGACATTCGTTGGCGCGGAGCTACGTCTTTGCGCTACCAGAAGAAGTCGTATGGTATCAAACTGAAAGATGCAGAAGGGGGCAAACTCAATGTGTCATTGTTGGGGATGCGCTCAGACAACTCATGGATACTTGATGCCATGACACCAGATAAGGCCCGCATGAGAAACCGTGTGTCAACAGACTTGTGGCTCGACTTTGCCAGAAAACCTTATTATTACGACAAAGAGCCATCTCTGGTGAATGGAACGCATGGAAAGTTTGTGGAGGTATATTTGAACAACGAGTATCAAGGGCTTTATTGTTTGACGGAGAAGATTGACCGTAAGCAGTTAAAACTGAAGAAGCACAAGGATGGCTTAGTACGTGGCGTTCTGTACAAACTGACGGGCTGGAACTTCATGAATCTGTACAATGAAAGCGATTATGTTTACGATAGCAGCAGTGCTGTATGGAGTGGTTGGGAGATGAAGTACCCGAATATGGACGAAGGAGAACCTACTGACTGGCTTCCCCTTATCAACACAATTCATTGGCTAAACTTTTATACACCTCAAACCATCAATGACAGCTTGGAACTGGTCGTTGATATGCCTATGTGGGTGGACTACTTTTTGTTGCTTGACCTGATTCTGGGGAATGACAATGCCGGCAAGAATATGTACACCTATTTCTACGATATCACCCAGTCTGATCAGCGAATTGCTGTGGCTCCGTGGGACATGGATGCAACCTGGGGGCGTGACTGGCGAGGAAAGGAATCAAGAGCCAACAGCGAAACGGGGCTTTTCCATCAGTTGCAGTACCATTTTCTTTATGTCCGTACAGATTCGGCAACCATCTACTATCCCAGATATTGTGAATTGCGCAATACTTATTTCACGGCAGATAGTTTGAAGCCTTATTTCCAAAAATATTTTGACCTGTTCAGAACGACAGGAGCGGCTCAGCGCGAAACCGAGCGCTGGAGCGGCCTTGACGGTCTGGAACTTGATTTTAATGCAGAAGAGCAATATATCTGCCAATGGATTGACGACCGTCTTTGCTATCTTGATAGCGTCTATGGCTATATGCCACCTACGCCTGAAAGCATAGTGTCAATACCACCCCAGAGGACTGATACCCATTGTGGCATTTACACGATGACAGGTATTTGTGTGGGCAAAGCTATAACTGAAGCAGAGATAAGAGCCATGTGCCTGCCTAAGGGCATCTATCTTTGGAACGGGAAGAAAATCCATCTTAAATAGGAGTAAGCGACTACAGAATGCGATGAGGTTCACAGATATTTTGGAACGAAAGAATACAGATGCCCTGCGTGGGGCTTCTGCATTGATGATTGTGTTCTTTCATGTCTTGTTGCAATGGGGATGCCATAGGGCATTCAATATTTGGGGCTCAATTGCTGTAGCTGTATTCCTTTTTTTGTCAGGCTATGGCATCAACGAGTCTTACAAGGCACATGGTCTTGATAAGTACTGGCAGAAGAAATGGCAACGTATCATCTTGCCTTACATCTTGTGGTGTGCCGTAGTTCATTTTTTTGCACCTGAGAAAAATCTTCAGACATTCCTGTGTGACCTCAGTTTTATAGAACCGACCTTTTGGTTTGTTGGCCATCTGTTAAAATGCTATTTTGCTTATTGGATTGTTAAGCGGTGCTTCCCCTCTCACACAATCTTTGTGTTGGCCTTGTGTGGTTTTGTTTGTTTGCATACGACCATGCAAGTTGAGGCTGAGCAGTCTTTTAGTTTTTTTCTGGGCCTACTTGTTTCCCACTATAAGAAACAATGTTGTTTGCTTGCCGAAAAGAGAATCTGGCAGATTGCAGTCAGCTGTCTGTTAATGGCTGTTTTGTTAACCTTGTTGAAAGAAGTGCCAGCCGTACATGCATATAAGGGTACTCTACCATATAACTATATTTTGTTATTCATTAAATTACCGGCAGCCCTGTTTTTGATAGCCTTCTTCACGTATTTGCACCTTGGTAGCCAGAGATGGCTACAAGGCATAGGGTATGCCTCTTATGAGCTTTACATCGTACACATGCCTTTATTGGTCTGTATCGGACACCAATGGTTGCAATTATTTGTTTTTTTTCTGATAACAGGTGTCATCACAGTTCTGTTTTATTTATTCAATAAGCGCATCCTCCCCCAATGTACGTTGTCGCAACTCTTGTTTATTGGCATCAATAGTTTGTTTGTAGCCAAGTATGCAGGTAGAATGCCCAATTGTCAACAGGCTGCTGTTATAGCGTACATTTTGTTTTGTACGCTGTTGTTATATGCGGAAAAAGTTTGTGCAGTGCGCATCAAGCAGGTCACGGGTTGGTGGCTATGGTGTGGCTGTTTCATACTTGTTGTTGTTGGAATGGTCGTACAATATCATTTCGACCCTATGACTATTCAGGTGGACCGTTGGTCTGCCATACACAACTTTCTTGACAATCTCTTTCAGGGCATTTACCCTTACAGTGCACAAACCCATTTGGGAGGCTATGGCTCACCATTCCCTGTGTGGCAATTTGTTCATGTGCCATTTTATTTGTTTGGTAACGTAGGCCTGTCCATTTTTGCAGTGTTGGTTTTGTACATCTTTTCTGTGGCTCGATTGTACGGAAACACTTTTGCTGGTGGTGTGCTGCTTTTGTTTGCCTTTTCACCAGCATTTTGGTATGAAATAAGTGTCCGAAGCGACTTGGTGACAAATTTTCTCCTATGCTCAGCTGTGGTCAATCTTTTGCTGTGGAAAAAAGTGGATGCGGCAAAATATTTTGTACTTATCAGCATTTTGATAGGACTGTTTCTATCTACGCGGCTCATTACTATTATTCCCTTTGCCATTTTGCTGTATCGTCCATATCTTGGGCTAAAATGGGGTAGAAAGATTCTTGTCCCCGTAATCATTCTGCTTACTTTTGCTGTTACATTTTTGCCTTTCTTGCTGTGGAATGGCACGATGCTTTTATTCTTTGACTATAATCCCTTTGTGTTACAGGCAAGGCAGGGTTACCTTAGTGACTTCCTGTTGTTTATTCCTCTTTTTTTCTTGCTGGCTTCTTGTTGGAATACCCAGAAACAACTGAATCGCAATGCAGCAGTCATGCTATGTGCATTGATTGCGATTTCCTTCATACATCGCATGATTGATACGGGCAACCACGACTGGTTCTGTAGTTTATACGATATTACCTATTTTAATGCGGCCTTGCCTTTCCTGTGCATTGCCATAGCCCTGAACCAACAAGAGTAATTTATGCTTTCCATCCTGATTCCTACATACGACTATACTTGCTACAAGCTGGTGGCCGATTTGCACCAGCAAGCGGAGCGATTGGGTGTTCCTTACGAAATCCTTGTGGCTGAAGACGGCAGCAAGTCGCAAGTGACGATTATTGCCAACCACAAAATAACAGAACTGAGCCATTGCCGACACATCATCAATAGAGAGAACCGAGGTCATGCTGGGATCCGCAACTTCTTGGCCCGGCAGGCTGTGTATGACTGGTTGCTGTTTCTGGATAGTGATGCCAAAGTGGAGAAACCTGATTTCCTGCAATCATACCTAAGTCTAGTTAACAAAGCGGATGTAATTGTTGGTGGGCTGTACCACCAGACCGTCAACCATGACAAGAATCGTTCCTTGCGTTTCAAGTATGAAAAATTAGCCGACCAGCACCGTAGTGCAGCTGAGCGTAGCCTGTGTCCCTATGGTCATTTCACTACGTTCAACTTTCTCATCCGTCGCTCGGTGTTCCTTTGCATCCTCTTTGACGAGAACTGCCATGAATATGGTTACGAAGATGCACTTTTTGGCGTAGAGCTGGAACGGCATCACATCAGCATTCTGCACATAGACAATGCTTTGCTTCATCAAGGGCTTGACACCAACGAATCTTTCCTGCATAAGGCTGAGGCAGCCCTGCGTACACTCCACGGCCTGAACGGCAAGATGAACGGGCGCAGTCATGTGGAGAATGCTTACAAGCGTCTGGCACACTACCGCTTGGGTTGGTTGCTTCGCTTGAATCACAGGTTGCTGGCTCCGCTCATGCGCCGCAACCTGCTTTCGGCCAACCCGTCGCTGACTCTTTTAAATATATACAAATTGGGGTATTACGCCTGTCTGAAATAGAAATCAATGCTTTTCAACACAGTCACATACCTGATCTTCCTGCCCGTTGTCTTTGCTTGTTATTGGAGCCAGAGAGGCCCACGTGGGCAAAACTGGGTGCTTCTGCTGGCCAGCATGGTGTTTTATGGCTGGTGGAGCGTGCCCTGTCTCGGGCTGATGGTGGGCACGTGCTTGCTGAACTACCGCTTTGTCCAGGCGATGCAAAAGGGTGGGCATAGGAAGATGTGGCTGACGCTTTCGCTGCTGCTCAATTTCGGCATTCTGGCTGTCTTTAAATATTGTAATTTCTTTGCTGGAAATCTGGCTCTGATGCTTAACACTATTGGCCTGAAGGCTGATTTCCCCACGCTCAACATCATACTGCCGGTTGGCATCAGTTTCTACACCTTTCAGCTGTCGGCATACGTCATTGACTGCTATAAAGGCGTGCTACAGCCAACTCGCTCGCTGCTTCGCTTTCTTGCCTTCATCAGCTTCTTTCCCCAGCTGGTGGCTGGTCCCATTGAGCGTGGACACAACCTTTTGCCACAGTTCGACCGCAAACGCCGCTTCAACGAAACCGAGGCTACCGAGGGAATGCGCCTCATCCTGTGGGGGCTGGTCAAGAAGATGCTGATTGCCGACAACTGCGCCGATCAGGTGGATTACGTCTTCACTCATTACGACACGGTGAGCTTGCCCACCCTCTGGCTTGGTGCGCTCTACTTTACTTTCCAAATCTATGGCGACTTCTCGGGCTACAGCGACATGGCCGTGGGTTCAGCCCGGCTCTTTGGCATTCGCATCTCGCGCAACTTCAACCGCCCCTACTTTGCCGTTTCCATGCAAGACTTCTGGCGCCGCTGGCACATCACGCTGATGGGCTGGTTCAAGGATTATGTGTATATACCCTTAGGAGGTAACAGGAAGGGACATTTGCGCACGCGCTTCAACAACCTCTGCGTCTTCCTGCTCAGTGGCTTGTGGCATGGTGCCAACTGGACTTTCGTTTGCTGGGGACTGTATCATGCACTGGTTTACCGCCTGCCTGTGCGGCGGCTGGCTTTCCTGCTGGTGCTCATCGGGTGGGTCATTTTTCGTGCTCCCGATATGCACATTGCCATACACTATCTTGGCGGGATGTTCAATCCTGCCCTGCTTGCACCGCTCGACTGCAGCCGTCAGCCCCTTCTCTTGATTGCCCTGCTCATGCTGGTGGAGTGGCGCATGAAGGACGCTCCACACCCCTTCCAATGGAAACCCGCTGGCTGGCAGTCCTCGCAAGTCCTCCGTTTCGCTCTATACATTATTGTATTTATAGTCACCGTCGTCTATGGCGGCGAGAAGACCCAGTTTATCTACTTCCAGTTCTGACATGAAACACTTCCTTCGGCATATTTTAATCTTCTCCCTCTGCATCCTCATTCCGCTCATTGCGGCGGAAATCTATGTGGAGCACCTGCCCAACCCATCGCGCAGCAAGCACCGGTGGATGCAGCAGCATTCCCGCAGCGTGCGCACCCTGATACTCGGCAGCAGCCACACGCTCTATGGCGTGAATCCCAGCCTGTTTCCCGACACAGCCTTCTCTTTGGCGCAGGTGGCGCAGACCTACCGTTACGATGACTATCTGCTGAAGCACTATCCCATGCCCCGGCTCCGCACGGTCATCCTGCCATATTCCTACTTCTCCCTGTATGAAGACTTCGAGCAAATGCCACGCGAGCGTTACAACGCTATCCGCTACAGGCTCTACATGGACTGCGACATCCATCCGCGCATCAGCTACTACGGCTTTGAGTGCTCGTCCATCAATGCGCTGACGGAAAAGCTCAAGACGCTCTACCGCCCGGCCCGCGTCAGTTGGGACGAGTTGGTCTGGGGCACGGACTACACCCTTGAAGCCCGCCCTGCCGACTGGGACAACGGGCAGGAGGCTGCCACCAACAATACATACGCCGATACCACATTGGTCCCTCTGAATATTGCATTTTTGGACAGCATCATGGACTATTGCACGCGCCGCCGGGTGCAGCTTCTGCTCATCACCACGCCACTGTCGCGACAGTTCCGGGCCCACCAGCAGCCTCGTCAGGTGGCACGGAACAAGTCCGTGCTGCAGGCCCTGCTTCGTCGCCATCCCGCCGTGAAATACTTGGATTTCACAAGCGACACGCTTTTCACCGACAGCGACTTCTACGACTCTCACCACCTCAATCACGCCGGTGCCGCCAAGCTGACCAGGCTGCTGCAAGCTCACTTTTAGAAACAAAAAACAGCCCCCGCGCATCGCTGCGGAGGGGCCACCTTACAAATTTTAATTTAACCTAATTTATTAACTTTAGCGCACGGTGCCTCACGGCAAGCTTCTGTGTGCTGAAAAAAATTACTTTATATGTTGTCGCCCTGCGGGGCGGAACAACCGAAAGTCGTTTTACCAAAGGTCGCCGAAGTTGTCGGAGTCCTCGGCAGGCTCGTAGTCGCCACGGCCTCTTGATTCAATATTGCTTTCGCCATCGTAGTCAGATCCTATGCTAATGGGTGATGTAATAAGCAGGGTTTGCTGTACGCTGATTTTGTTCACCTCAACGCAAGGTGCTTGATATGTCTTTTTCATTGTTGTTGTCCTTTCTTTGTTTTGGGGGACTGAAAGAAATTGCGATAAATTTAGATAAATTTCTTTTTCTGTAGCTTTTCGCTTAGGCGAAAAATTTATCCTAATTTATCCTAATTTCTTTCAGTCAATTAATTTTACTTGTTCAGATACTTCTTGCCGTTCTTGATGACGATGCCCTTGTAGGCTGCGTTCACGCGCTGACCGCTGAGGTTGTAGATGGCGGCATTGTCGGCAGCCTCCACGGCAATGCTCTTGATGGCCGTTGCATCATCAGCGAAGACTACGCGGAGCTTGGCACCAGCAGCTGCGGCGTTCAGATAAGCCTTGCCGGCAGGGATGGTTGCACCGTTGCTTGCCAGGCTCTGGAACTCGGCTGTGCCACCGTTGTTCACCAGTACGTAAAGACTTCCAGAAGCATCGAGAGCTGTTTCACTTGTTACGCCCACCAGCTTGTTGCCGCTCAACGCATCGCCCGAAGCAGCTACAGGGATAGTCACTGTTGCACCGGCTGTACCCTTCAGCATCAGACCTGTGCCAGCAGCTACTGTAGCATCTGTAGAAGTCATCGTCACGCTGCTTGCGTCAACACTTGATGCATAGTAAGCTGTAGCACCCTCTATGCCGGACAGGTCAAGTGGATATGCGCTGGCAAAAGTTGTCCAGCCAGTAGAGCCGATAGTTGCGGAAACGGCTGTTAAAGTTAGAGTTACATAGTCTATACCATAGTTGGAGTTATTGGCTCCTTTGCTGATTTGGAAACTGCTTCCTGCAGGTATTGCAACATTTTCCTTCGTATAGGTTGTGTTTGAAGACAATGAAACATTCTCCTCGACAAGTGTTGTAGAACCATTCTCATCTCGAACATAAAGTCCACTAAGCGTGCTGGCTGAGGAGTTTGCTATTAATGTATGAGGGAAACTTACGGTATAAAGGCCAGATACTTCTACTCCAGCTGTGTACCAATTGCTATTAGCTCTTGCGCGACCTGTAACTCCTCCTGAATAAGAAGTTGACGTTGATGTACCTGCTGCATTATAGCCATTCATTTCCTCACCTTCCACAAAATAAGTAATTGCAGAAGGGGTATATGTCACAGGGTTATTGGCTGAAGTAATATTTTTGCCGTATGGAGAAGATGTTTCGTACCATTGATTGCCTACTTTCACATATTTACTCCAATATTCCATTTGCGTTTCTCCCTCAATTACAGAACCCGAAGCAAGATTATCAATGGCCAATGCATTACCCTCGCCATCCACAGCCTGAACCGTATAGTTGATGGTTTCAGCAAGTCGAAGGGCGACTTCAAAAACGTTAGTCCCATCAGATGTAATTTCAAATGATGTTGTGGCATTATCAGCAACAAAGTACTTAGTTGTGTTGCCTTCATTCCACATGGAAGTTTGGGTGGCTAATACAGTTGCGCCAACAGTTGATGTACCACCTTCCGATGTAATAGTTTCTTCACCGTAAGTATAATTGATTGTGTAGTCTTTTTCTGTGACCTCCTGTTCACATTGCGAGACTTTTACTATTGGCAAGCCAAACTTCTTGTCAGCATACCCGTTGTGTCCTCTCGAAAATCCCATTGTCAATTTATTTAACGAACCAGGACTTGTCAATGTGCCAGACAAATTAGAAGAATAGTCTGTACCATCAATTGTAAAACTTTCCACAGTATTCAATGCTGTGTTAAAAATAATGACCAATGTGTGATAGCCCGTAGCAAGACTATTAATCAATAAAGTGTTGGTTGAAGAATTTGAAGTCGCATCTGTACTTAGGTAAAAAGCACCACTATTACCTCCATATTGACAAAACCAATTCACACGCACCTTGTCTCCAAACTGAACGTATGTGTAGTTGCTGTTATAATATTGTCTTTCAGTGTATAATGTAAGTTCGTATTTGATTTTTGCATTTGATTCTGTGGAAAAAGATTTGTATGCTGAATAGGTTGCATCTCCAGTTCCGTAGAGACCATAATACGTTCCTGCAGATTCATCTGTGGGAACATTGACGCTGATTGTTCCAGATGTTGTCCAGTCTTCCAAGTCAGCTGAAGTCCAAATGTTCGCATCGCCATAAGTGACATTCCGTTGATAAACTGTTGTATAGACATCTTCTGCCCACGCATTACTTCCTCCCAGCAGTCCGGCTGCTACGAGGAGTGTTTTGAAAAAAGTAGATTTTTTCATTTGTTTGTTTGTTAAAAGGTTAATGATTAAAGTTAATGAATAGTTGTATTGTTTGTTGTCGTTGTTCCTGTGGTTGTGGGTCATCAGCCTTGGATAGGAACAAAGAAAGGATGTGGCTGATGACGCATGGTTTGGTCAAAAGTCTGTCAGGTTCTCTGTCATGGTTTCGCGCCGCGCAGTCCCGTTGCGGCGCTATATATAAATAATGTGATACAAAAGAAGCGTAGAACTGCGTGCTCTACATCTTCTGCGTTGAGGTCCTGAGAAAACCATTGTGAAAAAGATATAGTGATACAACAATCCCACGCTAACCAGCGTGGAGAAGTCCACTATGCCATCTTGTTCACTTTGAAATTTCTCAGGTTTCAACACACAAGAAAAAGCATACGCTTCTCTAATTAACAGTATGTCTGGGCTAAAATGCAGAGGTCTGCATAAAGTCCGCCGCAAAGGTACGAAAAGTTTCGTTTCGGGCAAAGGAAAGAAGGGAAAATGTGTTTGTTCTAAGGAAAAATAGTTTATTCTAAGGAATTTAGGATTTAAGGAAGGCGATTAGGGAAAAGAAAATCCTTGGTTCCTTGATTCCTTAGACTATGGAAGTTTATTCTAAGGAA
>R20__coassemble_826_pt1 | contig 20811 bp, 14 predicted proteins | sample R20__metabat2_low_PE_030 | metagenome-assembled genome bin R20 | reverse complement strand
CTCATAAATCTACCCTTAATCGTGTATTGGATGATAGTTGCGGATTTGAGGGTTAACAAAAAAATATTGTAATCATGAGAAAAATTAAAAAATGTATGCTTGCCGCCACACTCGTCTGCGGCACAACCATGGGACTCACTTCATGCAGTGACAAAGAGGACAACTCGGTTACCCCAGAACCTGAGACTGAGTCTCCCAACAAGAAGATTACGGACGGCAATTATGACAAGTCGCTGGCCGTGAAGTGCGTCAACGGCACCTTCGTCGGCAAGAAGACGGAGAACATCATCTCCTACAAGGGCATTCCTTTCGTTGGTCAGCAGCCTGTAGGCAACCTGCGTTGGAAGGCACCCGTGGATGTCACTCCGAGTAACGATGTGTATGAGGCTTATAACTATGGTAAATCTCCCATCCAGTCACCGGGCGACCCCGCTTCCGAGGATGGCACGAGCGAGAACTGCCTGTACCTGAACATCTGGAAGGCTGACGAGGTAAGTGCTGAGAAGAAACCTGTCATCGTGTGGATTTACGGTGGCGCTTTTGAGGTAGGCGGAGCTACTGACCCGCAGTACGACTGCACCAGCCTCGTGAAAGAGAACCCGGATGTCATCGTCGTCACCATTAATTACAGGGTCAGCTTCCTCGGATTCCTGCATCTGTCGCACCTGTCTGACGGCAAGGATTATCAGGATGCGTCGAATCTGGGACTCATGGACCAGATGATGGCATTGAAGTGGGTGAATGAGAATATTGCAGGCTTTGGCGGCGACCCCGATAATGTGACCATTTGGGGTGAGTCTGCTGGTGGTGCAAGTTGCACACTGCTTGCGCTGGTCAAAGGCTCCCATAAGTATTTCAAGCGTGTCATCGTTCAGAGTGGTGCCCCCTCACAGACAAGGTCAGAGGAACAGGCCATCGAAATCACGAACAGGTTTATGGCGGAACTCGGCTGCAAGACCGTTGCCGACCTGATGAAGCTCAGCGTCGAGAAACTCACGGACGTATGGACAAAACTGTACGGTTTTTACCAGGTGCTCGGTGTACGCACATTACCAGAGAGGGACGGAAAATTCCTGCCTCTAAATACGTGGGAGGCATACGCCAGCGGCGCTGCCAAGGACATCGAGTTCCTTCAGGGCTGCAACAAAGACGAAATGAACACCTTCCTGGCAAACATCGGCGTGGAACGTTGGAATGAGTGGGCCAGTGGGCGCAAGGCGGAGAAGCTCGCCAAGCTGACGGAAGAGGAGAAGGCACTGGTGGAGAGCTACTGCAACGACATTACAGGAGAGAGTTACGAGCCTACCGTCCGTCTCCTCAGCCAATGGTGGTTCATCGCACCGCAAATCCGCCTGTCGGAGGAACACTCCAAGTCTGGCGGCAAGTCTTACACATACTACTACACGGTGGAATCCTCCGTACAATTGCTGAAAGCCGGACATGCATCAGAACTGTCGGTTGTATTCAACCATTCCGAGATGACTGACTTCTGGGGCAGAACATACGACGCAACCTTCTGCAAGACCGTGCGCAAGATGTGGATCCAGTTCGCCAAGACCGGCAACCCGTCGCTCACCGCCGACATGTCGCCTGACGGCAAGGCCAAGGAGTGGCCGCTTTACAACACGGCTGACAAGCAGGTGATGGTGCTTGAGGAGCAAGACATCCATACGGCCAAGGAGTCGGAGCTGAAGATTGTTGACTGGGAACGCACCTACTTCCTGACCGACACTTATCTCAACTGACCCTCAGGGGAGACTAAACTCAATGAATTTGGACATCAACGAGAGATTATCAACTTATATCGATATAAGAAATTGCGGCTTGCCGCAATACAACAATTTGCTCTTATACCGAACAGACGTCTGATTAAAACTTCACCCTCGGCATCCGATTTTCGGGCTTGCCGAGGGTTTCTTTGTGTGGCATTTCGTAACTTTAATGCGAAAGTTGCAAAAAAAATAAAAAATGTTCGTACCTTTGCCTCAGACATTTGCGTTCGCATTAACACCTATCAATCATGTACGAGCAGATACGGGAAGATATTTTCTTCATAATGTTTTACGCAGGAGTGACAGTTATGGCCTTGATGGCAAGCTGTTATCTGCTGCTACGTGATGGCAATGCTTTTGCGGCTGACATCAAAACGCCAGTACGTCTGCGTCGCTGGACGAGTGTGTTTTTGGTGGCCTTTGCTTTGAATCACGTATGGTATATGCCGATATTATTTCTTACCTCGAAAGAGAATCTCATTCTGTGCGACCTTGTAGGCGGATTGCTTGACAGCATAACGGTTTTCCCGTTGGAAATCATCGTATTGCTTACTATGCTGCAAGACCGCCGTCGTCCGCTGTGGCCTGTTGCCGTGATGATGGCACCGCTTGTTGTAGGAAATGCGTGGGGCGTTGCCAGCTCTAGTTATGTCCTTCTGCCGATATTATATGTTTATTTTCTGCTGATGTGCTTGGGCTTAATCATATATATGGTACGCGCATTAAGACAGTATGGACGATGGCTCCGCGACAACTATGCTGACCTGGAGCATAAGGAGGTATGGCAGAGTTTCGTTGTACTGGCTATCATGCTGCTGTTTTTCGCTTTCTATGCGGTTATCTACAAAGGTCCGGCCTACCTATACGCTATGCAGATAATCAGCGCAGTGTTTATCTGCTATCTCCTATGGCGAGTGGAAACATTAAGCGATTTGAGCCTCTCCCAACAGCAGAGCCTTCCTGCTGATTTGAGTGTTTCCGTCAATGAGGAAAGCGACGTAAGCCCAAAGATCCTCACTGACAACATTGGGCCATTGCTACAGAAATATTGCATAGATACGCAACTCTACTTACAGCACGACCTTACGCTTCTCCAACTTGCCAAGGCTGTTGGTACCAACCGGTTCTATCTCAGCCGTTATTTTTCTAATCAGGGCACTACTTACAATGCTTATATCAACGATTTGCGAATCAATCATTTCATCAGTCTCTATCACGAGGCCGTAGATGCCCAGCGTTCTTTCACTGCCCAGCAGTTGGCTCTGGAGAGTGGCTACCGCAGTTACAGTACTTTTGGTGATGTCATCAAACGCAAGACGGGAAAGTCGGTGACAGCCTGGATGAAGGCTCTGTATTAAGGGACGGAGACCCTAAAGTTGCGAAACCAGCAAAAAAAGTTACGAAATCAGCAATAATCACGGTTCATGACATGAGCCGTGATTATTTTTTATAAGGAAATAGCTACCTTTGCCGATATGTTTGTTAAACCCTAAAAACTATTTTAACATGAGAAAAATGGAAAAAAGTATGCTTGCCGCCACCCTCGTCTGCGGCGCAAGTGTGTTCACTGCGTGCTCTAACAACGACGACACCCCGGTGGTACCTGAAACGGCAAAAGCTACCGACTATTCCCAGAAGACTAACTGGTACAAAATCCCTGCTATCACCAAGGAGTTCGACACTTTCTACATCTACTCCACCATCTACTTTGGTGCCAACGAGGGCGATCCCGACTATGCGACGCTCGACAACGCCGAGATGCTGGATGGCATAAAGGTCGAGCACGCCATCAAGTCAAGCGTATTTGAGGAGTCCACGAACTTGTTTATTCCGTTATACCGCCAGTCCAGCTTGAAGCATGCTGCTGCAGCCTTTGAGAAGGACGGCCACATCGACGCGGCACTCATCGGCAGACCTTACGGAGACATTACCTCGGCACTCGACTACTACTTCGAGCACTACAACCAGGGACGTCCGTTTGTCATCGCAGGCCATAGCCAGGGCGCGGCCATCCTCCGCCTCGTGCTGAAGAAGTACTTCAAGGAGCATCCCGACTACTACAAGCGCATGGTGGCTGCATACGCCATAGGCTACTCCATCACGAAGGAAGACCTCGAGGCTAACTCGCACATGAAGTTCGCTACTGGCGAGACCGACACGGGTGTCATCATCAGTTGGCATGCCGAGGGTCCTAAAAACGTGGAGGCGAACCTTCCGCTTCCGAACCTCATTATACAGAAGAATGGTATCAGTATCAACCCGTTGAACTGGAAGCGAGACGAAACATACGCGCCAGCCAGCATGAACAAGGGTTCAATAGTGATGGACGAGAAGACTGGAGCGACTGAGATTCGTGACATCGACGGTGACGCACAGGTATGTCTGGCCCGTGGCACTGTCGTGACGAATGCCAAAGCAGTACCCAATGAAATGACAGACCTCGCCGGGCCTCAGTGCTACCATCAGGACGACTACTCAATCTTCTACAACAACATCAAGGACAACGTGGCCAAACGCATTGCGACGTATAAAAGTAGTGCGAAATAAATTTCCTGACCAAGTATTAACGTGAGTTCGGTATAAGCCTATGCGATTAATCTGCTCTTGTCAATGATTTCAATGTTCATTTCAATCTTCTTTGACAGCAGCATATTATATACGAGTGCGGCGGATTATTATTCATTGTGACATCAAATAAATTGACAGAATAGAAAAATGCAGTCGGATTTCTGACTGCATTTTTTCTTGTAGAACTTTATCGGCTGTTACCCCAATAATAAGTTTTCTATTTCAGTCCCCCCGACCTCGCGTTTATCCGAAGCCTTTCCGCTAAAGCTTCAATACCTTCGGAGCACTGAGGCCAACGGCTTTGTAAAACAACATATTCATGTTTTACTGCAGCCGCCACTCAAACACGCCGCAGCTGAAGTCAGCGGGCTGCTGGATTTCGAGCTTCATGGCGGTGGTCTTCACGGGTGTGAAGTTCACGATGTTGGCTGCTCCTTTTACGGTGCCGTACTTGGTGGGGTTCTGCACCTCTGCCCACTGACCGGCGGCGTCCTTGTAATAGAGTTTCCAGCTCTTGGGCACACGGCAACCGCCCCAAGGACCGTCATCGAACCACCAGACGGTGCTGGTGCTGACGGTGGCAGCTTCCTTGAAGTCGTATTGCAGCCACTCAGTGGTGTTCTTAGCCGGCCACCAATGTGTATAAGGCACGGAACGGTCGTCGCCGTCGGCTGGCACAAGGCGGTCGTTGACGGCAGAGAGTGCCGGCAGGTTACGCTTCGAGCCTGTCACCTTGCTTTCACTGGCAATGCTGGCAGGCTGAGCGGGTGTCGTGGCATTGAGGTCGATAGGAATCCAAACTGTCATCTTACCGGGGCCACGGTGATTCCACGCATAATAGGGAATGAGGGTGAGACGCTCGTCCTTGGTGGTGAGGCGGCCCGACTTGTCGAATTTCAGGGTCTGTGCATCGGTGATGAGCGTAGGCATGGTGGTGTTGGCTATGCTGACGCTGCCCGTCTGGAACTGGGGTTCCTGATTGAGAAGGACAGAAAGCACGTCGCATGTGTTGTCAGGATATTCGGCGCAATAGACGATGGGGCCTTTCTCGATGCTGATACGACCTTTGTCCTGTGTCACCTTGCCGTTGGCCTTCACAATGCGTGGTTCCATGTCGAAGTGTACTTGCACCTTATCACCCTTCTTCCATTGGCGGTCGATAACGAAATAGCCTTGCTGCAAGGTACTTTCCACGGGTTGACCGTTCACCTTGACAGTATAGCCAAGGTTCTTGCCGTCGGCGTATGTGTAAAGGTCGCTGGGCACCACTTCGCCTTTCACCCAACCAGGAATGCGGATGTTCAGGGAGAACTTGCCGGCAGCCTTCTGCATCAGGATGGTTACGTCGCCGTCCCAGGGGTAGTTGGTCTGCTGTTCTACGGTAACTGCCTTGCCGCCAACCTTCGTGGTGACGGTGTTGCCATTGAAGAGGTTTACGTAGAGCGCGTTGTCCTTGACGGCGTAGATATATTGCGGCAGAGATGGAATGAAACGTGCGGCATTGCTTGGACAGCAGGCACAGCCAAACCAAGCCTGACGCTGGTGCTGGCCCATGCTTTGCAGGGGGTTGGGGTAGAAGAAACGACCGCCGTCAATGCTGATACCGCTGATGACGCCGTTGTAGAGCGAGCGTTCCAGTGCATCGTAGTATTTGGAATCGCCATGCAGGAGGAACAGACGGTAGTTGAGATATACTTGCGCAATGGCTGCACAAGTTTCGCAGTAAGCCGACATGTTGGGCAGTTCGTAGTTCTTGCCAAAGGCTTCACCGCTGGCTGTGGCTCCCACGCCGCCTGTGATATAGAACTTCTTGCCTACGATGTTTTCCCAGATGCGGTCAATGGCATCAATATAGCCCTTGTCGCCAGTGAGGGCTGCCACGTCGGCCATACCTGCATACATGTAACCGGCACGTACGGCATGACCTACAGCCTCATCCTGCTCCAAGACGGGCTTGTGACTCTGTGAATATTCGTTCAAACTATGGAAATAGCCGTCTGCATCATAAAGGCCGCCACGACGCTCCACCCAAGCCGGATTGCGAACACCACGCTGGTCGAGGAAGAACTTAGCCTGGTCAAGGTAGGCTTTCTTGCCTGTGGCAATGTAGAGTTTGGCCAAACCCATTTCGGCAATCTGATGGCCTGGTACTACACAAGCCTGTCCTGGGTTCTTACCGATTTCACGAACCACACAGTCTGCATATTTCGTGGCGACATTCAAGAGATTCTTCTTGCCTGTAGCATAATAATGGGCTACAGCGGCTTCGCAAAGATGCCCCAGATTGTAGAACTCATGGCTGAGGTCTTCCACCCGGCTCCAACGCTTCGGGCCTTCCCATTTGTGCGGCTGGTCAGGGTTCATCGTGCGAAAAGTGTTCAGGTATCCGTCAGGCTCCTGTCCGCTGGCAATCACGGCAATCACCGAGTCGCAGTATTTGTCCATGCTTTTTCCCTTGAACTTGGCATTGGGATAAGTCTGCATCAGATAGCTGGCACCTTCCAATGTCTTGTAGGGGTCGGTGTCATCGAAGGAATAGGCATTCTGGTCAATCTTGAACACCTTGCCAGGGTCTTTGATGTGTTGGGCGGCCCGCGAGAAGTTTTCATAGCGGTTGGTTTCTTCACACTTGCTGAATGCCAACGGGATGGTTACATCTCGGCTGGCCTCTAAGCGTTGGCCCCAGAATGTGCCTTGGGTCACCTTGACACTGGTAAACGGCACTTGCGTAATGGGATAGCCACCGTTTTTGTCTTGTGCCATGACATTGGCTACAGTTAAAGCCGATGTCATGTAAAGTGCAATTAGTCTTTTCATAATGTTTTGGTTATGTTGTTTTATTTGACAATTACTTTCATGGGTGCTTGAACTATAGATGCTTGGTGAGCAAGCAGGGCTTCCCAGTCGGCAAGCGAGCGGATGCCCAGCTCTTCGTTGTGGTCCCATGCTGTACCGAAGTAATAGGTGTAAGCCATGTTGGGCTTCATGGTGCCAATGCCCAGAACGTGGCCAGTGGCAATGCCGTTCTCGCGTGCGGCAAACTTGGCGTCAGTCAGTTTGTCGGCATACACGGTACCCACGTAGATTCTGCCCATCTCCTTTTCCAGTTCAGCACGGTATTTTGCATTGTAGGGACTGCCGTCGCCCAAGTCTTCATAGCCCACGTAGCCAGCTTCTTTGTTCAGTACGTAGGCATTGGGGTTCTGCTTGTGAACAACGACACCCGATGCAATCTGGGCTTGAGTGTCCAGTCTATCGTAGCTGACGGTAGCTTTGCAGAAAGACGTGCCAGCGTCCAGTGTGATGAGGCGTGTTTCGGTCAACTTCTTTCCGTTGTACTCTATTGCCGGGTATGTCAGTTTGACGGTGAAGCGCAAGGGACCATTGTCAAGTATCTCGTACTTTTGATAGCATTTCGGCATACAGAGCGAACCGTCGGCATTCAGCAGTGCGTTGGCACCGCCGCCCAGTGTGGGACCGACGGTGTAGCAGTCCATGCCCTGGCCGTGGTTGATGTGGTAGCAGAAGGCGTTATACACTTGGTCGGCCAGGTCGTGATAGCCACGGTCGTGCAGTTTCTTGCTGACAGAGCGCATCTCCTGGTCTTGCTCGGAGGCATACCACCAGTCGAGCATCAGTTTCGATGTGCTCTTGTTGAAAAGGTCATAACCCACAGCACCGCCATGCCCGTAGATTCGGTAGGCCACACGGTCGTTTTCCCAACCAAACTCATCGCCGCGCTCGGTGAAGAGGCGGCCTGTGGCACGTTTGTCATACTGCTGCGGCGTGCCAGCTACGGCATAATAGATGGATTTGCCTTTGCCGCCCACATTGGCTTGGAAGATCAGACCGCCATTGTAGGTTTGCTGTGACGGGATTTCTTTTCCGTCGGCGTCAGTCACAATGAAATGTTCTGTACCCAGTTTGTTCTTGATGTGTTGGGCATTGGCCTCTACCATCTCAAAGCTTCGGCTCTCTTTGGCAGGGTTCTGCACAGTGATGGTCACTTTCTTGCTTGTCTGTGCCATTGCCATTGCTGTGCACAATACAAAGAATGCGATGCATCGTGCTCGTGCTTTCATGTTCTGTTTCATATTTCTATAACAGGATTATAAACAATGTGTTTCTTCTGGTCGGAAGTTTCTTCTTGGTTGCAAAAGTAGCAATTTTTTCAGAAACCATCAGCATGGCTGTTGCTTTTTCTGTACTTTTTCTTCAGTTGAATGGAAAATCAGTGCCTGCTGCCCACCAATACACACATTGCCACCACGATGGCTGGACAATCCATCCAGGTTGATTCTGCCATTTTTGCATACAACGGTATAGTAGCCTGTGGGCACAGAGATTTTCCGTGTCCTTTTGTTCGGATTGAGAACAACATAAATGGTGGACCAGCTGTCGCCCACGGCTGTGCCGTCAATCCAGAAAGCAATGACACTGCCTGTGGCCGGGAGGAAGTGCAGGTGGTGGCGAACCTGTGTGGCATATCCCATGCGAAAGGCTGGGTGTTCCCGACGTAGCTGAATCAGTCCACGGTAGTAAAGGAAAAGTTCAGGGTGGCGCATGAGTCCATTCCAGTCTATCCGATTGATTTCGTCTGGTGAGTTGTAGGCGTTGCTTATTCCCTGCTTGCTGCGCAGAACCTCTTCACCTGCATACAGGAACGGTACGCCTTGGCTGAGCAAGACTGACGTTTGTGCCAGCATGTCGAGCCGAAGCAATGCTTGTTGTTGTATGTTCGGAAAGGAGGTGCGTAGGCGGTCGGCCAGACAGAGGTCGTCGTGGCATGTGACGTATGAAATGTGTTGTGTGGGCTGCTGCGCCCATGCCCTGTGCAGGTAGCTGGCTTTTTGCATATTCACCTCGGGATGCTCAATGCCGCCCACGATTCCAAGTTTGATGCTTTCCACGTCTTCGGCTTTTCCTGTTAACCAAGTATTGAGTATGGCATCTCGCATTTCGTTGCCAAAAGCCCCGATGCCAGGCATTGTTGTGATGGCTTCTTTGTTGGCCAACAGGCTGTAGTCGAGTGCACAGCTGTCGGCACTCCAGGGTTCGCCATGGATTGTGATGGACGGGTCTATCTGGTCGAGCGTCTTGCGGATTTGTTTCATCGTTTCTGCGTCGTGAATCCCCATCAGATCGAACCGGAAACCGTCGATGTGGTATTCTGTTGCCCAGTAACGCACGCTCTCTATCATAAATTGCCGCATCAGCAGCCGTTCACTGGCAGTTTCGTTGCCGCAGCCAGAACCATTAGACCATTTACAATTGGACGATTCTTCATTTGTCCTTTGGCCATTGTCGTTGACCGTCCTGAAGTAATAGTTGGGGTAGGTGCGCTGGAAGTTACTCTCGTCAATGGAGTAGCAATGATTATAGACAACATCGAGAATGACGCGGATGCCAGCTTTGTGCAGAGCCAGGACCATTTGCTTGAATTCACGGATGCGCACTTCTGGCAGATGTGCATTGGTGGCGTATGAACCTTCTGGCACGTTGTAGTTCTGTGGGTCGTAGCCCCAGTTGTATTGTGCCCATTCGGGGTGTGACTCATCCACTGTGGCAAAGTCGAATGACGGTTGCAACTGCACAGCATTCACGCCGAGGGTATTTAGGTAAAACAGGGCTTTGGGCTCGGTGAGTGCCAGATATTTGCCCTTGTGGGTATAGCCGCTGTCGGGATGGATGGAGAAATCGCGGTGGTGGAGTTCGTAAATCAGCAGGTCTGATGGAGAACTGATGGCGGGGCGTTTGTCCTGTTGCCAACCATCGGGGTTGGTGCTGGCCATGTCAATGATGGCAGCACGTTGTCCGTTCACACTGACCGCCTTGGCAAACGTGCCAGGACATTCGCCCAATCCCTCGCTTTGGCTACCGCAAGGATAGACTTCAAAGGTGTAGAACTTGCCCAGTAGGTCACCCTGTACGCTGCCCACCCAGCAGTCCGTACCGACCCAGGCCAAAGGAAGTGTCTGTTCGGGCAGGGCCGCATGGGCAGACGAATAGATGCGGACAAGCACTTTGTCCGCATCTATTGGCGCATTCAGTGAGAACACTGTCCGCTGTTTGCTGTAGCTCAGTTCGCCCGACATGAGTCCTTACTTAGGCTGCTTGCCGATATAAGCCAAAATGCCACCATCGACGTAGAGCACATGGCCGTTTACTGCATCGCTGGCTTTAGAGGCGAGGAACACGGCTGGACCACCCAGTTCGCTGGGGTCGAGCCAACGACCTGCTGGTGTCTTGGCGCAGATGAAGCTGTCGAATGGATGACGGCTGCCGTCTGGTTGACGTTCACGCAATGGAGCAGTCTGTGGCGTAGCGATGTAGCCCGGGCCAATGCCGTTGCACTGGATGTTATATTCGCCGTACTCTGAACAGATGTTGCGGGTCAGCATCTTCAGACCACCCTTGGCAGCTGCGTATGCACTGACAGTTTCGCGGCCCAGTTCGCTCATCATTGAGCAGATGTTGATAATCTTGCCTTCCTTGCGTTCCATCATTTCAGGCAGAACAGCGGCAGCACAGATGTAAGGGGCAACCAGGTCAATGTCGATAACCTGCTGGAACTCGGCACGCTTCATCTCGTGCATGGGAATGCGCTTGATGATACCGGCGTTGTTCACCAGAATGTCAATTTGACCCACTTCCTTGTGGATGGTTTCTACCAGAGCCTTCACGCCCACTTCATCGGTCACGTCGCAGACGTATCCTTTCACGTTGGTGATGCCGGCTTCTTTGTAGTTGTCCAGACCGCGCTGTAGGGCTGCTTCGTTGATGTCGTTGAAGATGATGTTCTTTGCACCAGCCTGTACAAAAGCCTTTGCAATGTTGAAACCAATGCCATAAGATGCACCAGTGATCCAGGCGTTCTTACCTTCGAGAGAGAAATTAGATAAATCCATAGTGTGTTAGTTAGTTTAAAGGGTTATAAATATTGTTTTTGTTTACTTGGTAATGGGCTTGTACTTTGGTACGAGGGTCTTCATCAGTGCCCAGGCGATGAGGTAGGCCACGGCGCAGTAGCAGAAGACAATCATGTAGCCGGCGGGTTTGCCGGTCACTCCGAAGAACTGGAAGGCTTCGCCCTGCTGTTCGGCATGGGTGAAGAGCAGGCCGCTGCCCCAGTTGATAGCGAAGGAACAGAGGCCGCCAAACATGGTGCCGATGCCAGTGATGGAGGCGATGGCACTCTTGGGGAACATGTCGCCGATGGTGCTGTAGAGGTTGGCCGACCATGACTGGTGACCGGCACCTGCCAGACCGATGATGATGCAGGGCCACCACACAGAGGTGTCGGCAAGTGGCTGGGCAAACATGGCGAAGATGGGGAAGAAGGCAAAGATAAGCATGGCAAGCATACGGCCAGAGTAAGGCTCCATGCCTTTCTGCTCAACAAAATATTTGGGCAAATATCCACCCCCGATGCTAACAACCGTCACGATGAGGTAGAGCACGAAGATGAGGGCTTGTCCCATAGGTGTGGACGATTTGTGGCCCAGTTCAGAGAAATAGGCCGGTGCCCAGAAGAGGAAGAACCACCACACGCCATCAGTAAGCAACTTGCCCACGATGAAAGCCCAAGTCTGACGGTATGTGAAGCACTTCAGGAATGGAATCTCCAGGCTGTCGTTGGCCTGTTCACGTGTCGGGGCAGCGACTACGGCTTCTTCAGCTGGGGCATTGTTGTCCTGCTGGATGTAGGCCAGTTCAGCTTCGTTCACATTGCTGCTCTCGGCGGGCTTGTTGTAAAGCACGGCCCAGAGGATTGCCCAGATGAATCCGATTCCACCAATGATGATGAAGGCCATTTCCCAGCCCATCGCTTCTGCCAATACGGGGATGGTCAGTGGAGCAGCGAGTGCACCCACACTGGCACCCGCATTGAAGACGGAAGTGGCCAGTGCGCGGTCCTTCTTCGGGAAGTACTCGGCTGTCACCTTGATGGCGGCAGGGAAGTTGCCGGCCTCACCGGTGGCCAGCACAATGCGGCAGGCCAGGAAGAGCCATACGCTGATGGTGCTGATGGTCAGAGCCAAGTCTGTACCAGCTTTCACAGCACGGAGGGCTTCCACATCAGCAATGTCGGTAAGTGACATGGTCACGATGCCGCACCCAGCGTGCAGACAGGCACCGAGCGACCAGATGACGATGGCCCAGATGTAGCCTTTCTTCGTGCCCATCCAGTCGATAAACTTACCGGCAAAAAGCGAAATGATAGCGTAGAAGATGGAGAAGATGGCCGTAATCTTGCCATAGTCGGCGTCTGTCCAGTGGAAGTCCACGGCAATGAAATCTTTCCAGGTGAGGGAAAGCACCTGACGGTCCATGTAGTTCACTGTAGTGGCGAGGAAAAGCATGGCACAAATCACCCAGCGGTAATTTGTCATTTTTTGAGTTAGTTGTTGTGACATAAGTTAGTTTAGGTTATTAGGGTTAAAAGTTTGTTTCTATTTCGATGCCAGCTCCTTGCAGGTCGGTACCCATCGGCGGATTGTCCTTCAAGAGCCGCAGTCTGATGGCTTTCGCTTCGGGAAACTGCTGATGCAAGGCCTTGACGATTCTGCCGCCTGCGTGTTCCAGCAGTTGGCTGGGGATGGCCATTTCTCTTTTTACCACCTCGCAGACTTCGGCATAGCTGATGGTTTCGTCCAGTTGGTCTGACTCCATGGCCAGGGTGAAGTCCGTGTCAATCTTCAGGTCAATGGTGAAGGTGGCACCGACTGTTCGTTCTTGCGGCAATACGCCGTGGTGGGCATAGATTTTCAGACCGTTGATGAGGATGGAGTGACGTGGCATGGGCACTATGGCATTATTTTGTTATGACGATATGCTGTTACTCTGCGCCCTCTGCCTTCTCTGCGCCCTCTGTGTTCTCTAAATAGCGTTTCAGGGCACGGGCTACGCCGTCCTTCCACGAGTTGATGTTGTCGCTGTCGGCTTCGAGCGAACTCACCACTTTGATGGCGTGTTCGAGAGGCATACGGTAGCGCAACATGCCTGAAATGAGTTTGGCGTAGTTCCAGTACTCCTTGTTGAAACGCTCGGAGAGTCCCTCGATGGTCGTCTTGTAGCCACGGCGGTTGATGAACTGGAAGTCGTATCGCTTCTGTCCCTTTTCCTCATCCAGGCTCTTGATGATGTAGCCCTTGGTCACGGTCTTGGGCAGGGCGATGCCGTCGTCGTCATCGAGCACACCTGTGAAAATCTCGTAGGGATAGCCGTCAAGGATTCCCACGAAGGCTACCCACTTTTCCTTGTTGTTCTGGAAGCGAACCACATCACATTCGAGCACCTTGGGACGAACTTCCGTGACTGCTGGCCAGTTGATTTGATTCTGTTCCATTCCTATTCCTGTGGTAGATTCAGTGCAATAAAGTCTTCGTCTAACTGCTTCTGGTCCACGAAGCTGGGTGCATCCAGCATCACGTCGCGTCCGCTATTGTTCTTCGGGAAGGCGATGCAGTCGCGGATGCTGTCGAGCCCGGCAAAGATGCTGACCCAGCGGTCCAGACCGTAAGCCAGTCCACCGTGTGGAGGCGCACCGTACTTGAAGGCGTTCATCAGGAAGCCGAACTGCTCCTCAGCCTTTTCGGGTGTGAAGCCCAGAATCTCGAACATTTTGGCTTGCAGTTTCGGGTCGTGGATACGGATGCTGCCGCCCCCCACTTCAATACCGTTGCACACCATGTCGTAGGCATCGGCACGCACGCTGGCCGGGTCGGTGTCGAGCATCGGGATGTCCTCGTCCATCGGGTGTGTGAAGGGGTGGTGCATGGCCATGAGCCGGCCTTCCTCCTCGCTCCATTCAAACATTGGGAACTCAGTGACCCAGAGCAGGGCAAACTTGTTCTTGTCGCGCAGACCGAGTCGCTCGCCCATTTCTAAGCGCAGTTCGCACAGCTGCTTGCGTGTCTTCATCGCGTCGTCGCCGCTGAGGATAAGGATGAGGTCGCCAGGCTGGGCCTGCATCTTTGTCTTCAGTGCCTGCAGGTCGTCCTGGGTGTAGAACTTGTCGACGCTCGACTTCACGCTGCCGTCTTCCTGTACGCGGGCATAGACCAAGCCCTTGGCACCAATCTGCGGACGCTTTACCCATTCGGTCAGCTTGTCGATGTCCTTCCGGGTGTATGAAGCACACCCCGTTGCACAGATGCCGCCGATGTAGGCCGCGCTGTCGAACACGGCGAATGTGCCTTTCTTCAACGTGTCGTCCAGCTCCACGAACTCCATGCCGAAACGCATATCGGGCTTGTCAGAGCCGAAACGCTTCATGCACTCAATCCAAGGCAGACGCAGGAAGGGTTCGTTCAGTTCCACCCCGCGCAGTTCCTTGAACAGGTGCTTGGCCATGCCTTCGAAGGTCTGGATGATGTCCTCCTGGGTGACAAACGACATTTCGCAGTCAATCTGTGTGAACTCCGGCTGACGGTCGGCACGCAGGTCTTCGTCGCGGAAGCATTTCACTATCTGGAAATAACGGTCGAAGCCGGCCACCATCAGCAATTGCTTCAGGGTCTGAGGACTCTGGGGCAGGGCATAGAACTGTCCGGGATTCATGCGAGAAGGCACGATGAAGTCGCGTGCACCTTCGGGTGTACTGCCAATGAGCATAGGCGTTTCCACTTCGAGGAATCCTTGCTGGCTCAGGTAGTTACGCACTGCGATGCAGAACTTGTGGCGCAGTTCCAGATTCTTGCGGACAGCATGCCGGCGCAAATCCAGGTAGCGGTACTTCATACGCAGGTCATCGCCGCCGTCGGTGTTGTCCTCAATGGTAAATGGAGGCAACAGCGATGCGTTGAGCACCCGCAGTTCCTCCACTTCAATCTCTATATCGCCCGTAGGGATATTCTTGTTCTTGTTGTAGCGCTCGGCCACGGTGCCCGTAGCCTGAATCACGTATTCGCGTCCCAGCTTGTTGGCCTCGGCGCAGAGCGGGGCGTTGGTCTCCTCGTTAAACACCAGCTGCGTGATGCCATAGCGGTCACGCAGGTCAATAAACGTCAGCGCCCCCATTTTGCGTGAACGCTGCACCCATCCGGCAAGTGTTACTTTCTTGCCTGCATCGGAGAGCCGCAGCTCTCCAGCTGTATGTGTTCTATACATTCTTTACTATATTTTGCTTATTTGTTGGCAAAGTTACACAAAAATATTGGAAACGACCAAATATTTGTAACAGATTTCTTTGGAACGGCGATTTTATGCTCCTGTCAGTCGTTTAAAACTGCAAAAGCAGCCCCCTCATATCATTACGAAGGGGCTGCTGAAATGTGTTATTTGTGTAGCATTTCTGCGAGCTTGGTTTGAGTAATCCCCATTTCATACAGACGAAGTTTTATGCTCTCAGCCAATCATAGCTGTAGCGAAACATCGTTGCAGCTCTGGCCATGCATCGCCACGAGTCTGGCCGTGCATCGTTGCCCCAGCAACACTATTTCGTCATGAGTATTAGCCTGGCTTGTTTCAGCGTGGGCGAGGTGGCTGTGAGGGTGACTTTGCCGGACTGGCGGGTGCTGCGCAGGATGGCCTGCATATAGCCCGTTTGCATCTGCTTGGTATTGTCCTCGGGGCGGAAGAGGTCGTCGGTATAGTGGTCGCCGTTGTCGATGGCCACGAGGGTGGCTGCGCCCTGGACGGTGACGGTTACCTGGTCGGCGGCATTTGGCACGGTGCGGCCCTTGCTGTCAATGGCCAGCACCTTGCAGTACTGCAGGTCCATGCCGTCGGCAGTCCATTGGTCGGTCTTGGGATTAAAAGTGTCCTGCGGTGTTTTGCCTTCGGCCACAATCTTCAGCGCCACCGCTTTGCCGGTGGTCTCTATCTGGTGGCGGGCCACTTCCTTGCCGCCTGTCCTGGCGATGGCGAGGAGCCGTCCGCCCTTGCCGTAGTCGATGCCCGACCAGTAGGTGATGTTGCGCTTGGCAATGTCGGCGCGATTGTTCTGCTGTGTGCCCAGGCTTTTGCCGTTGTAAAGGAGTTCCACCTCATCGGCGTTGGTATAGACGAAGACGTTCTGCTTGCTGCCTTCGGGCTGGTTCCAGTTGTAGTTAATCTTCTGGCTACCCACTTTTACGTCGTTCCAATCCACCTGCTCGCCTTTTCCATCGACCACGCCAATCTGGCAGACGGGCTGTTCGGGCTGGATGCTGCCTTTGATGAGGTAGGCCTGCGGATAGGGTTCGAGCGTGTGCTGGAAGAAGGAGTAGTTCCAGCCCTTCTTAGGCCAGCCGTTGCTTTCGCCCCAGTACTCGATGGCGCCCCACCAGGCCAGGCCCACGCTGCGTTGACGATCCATGCCGTAGTAGGGTTGCTGCAGCTGGTTGGTGACGGCCTCGCTCTGGAAGAGAATGAGGTCGGGCTTGTACCGAAAGTAGCCGGGATAGGCATCCCACTGGTAGTTGAACGAGGCCACTTCGGTGGCACAGGCCAGTTCGGGCGGCACTTGATAGGTCTTGAAGTCGGGCGTATTGCGCTGTGCTCCGGCGCGGGCTGGGAACATGGCCACGGTCGTTGGACGTGTGCGGTCGTAGCGTTTCAGCATCTGGTCGAAGATGCGATAGGTGGTGATGCCCCAGTCGTTAGTGGCATAGCCTGACCAGTTGTCTCGGGTCTGCAGTTCGTTGCCAAGGCTCCAGAGCACGATGCTGGGGTGGTTGCGGTCGCGGGTAATCCATTCGGGAATGAGGGTGGGCCACAGCTGCATGAATGGACGGCGGCCTCCCCAGTAGTCCTTGTCGGACCATTTGTCGATGAGCTCGTCAACGACGAGCATACCCACGCGGTCGGCTGCGCGGTAAAGGTCTTCGCTGTAGGGATTGTGGCTGCAGCGGATGGCGTTGTAGCCGAAAGCCTTCATCTGGCGGAGCTGGCGCTCGATGGATTTGCCGAAGGCGGCTGCGCCCACGGCTCCCATGTCGTGGTGGTTGGCCATGCCCACGAGATAGACTTTCTGGCCGTTCACCTTGAAACCGAACTGGGGACTATACTCAATGGTGCGCAGACCTATCTGGTCGCTGACGGAGTCGATGACCTGTCCGTCTTCTTCCACGGTGGCTTCTACACTATATAAATAAGGTGTGTCGGGTGACCAGAGGTGTGGTTGTGGCACGTTGATGAAGGGCAGAGCCACCTCGGTGTTGTTCTGGCTGGTGTGGTCGGGCATGGCGCATTGGGCCGTACCGACGATGTTGCCGTCAGCATCCTTCAGCGTGGCGCGGAGCTGGATGTTGTGCTTCTGCCAGCCGATGACTTGCAGCTGCACCAGCACATCCCATGGCCCGGCTGGGTTGCCGCCTTGCGGATTGAGCGGATTGTCCATGATGCGCTGGGCATTCAGGTGGTCGGGGCGCACCATGCCTGCCGATTTCGGTGCGGATTTCACGTAAAGTCCGTGGCGGGCAATGCGTGTCTGCTGGTTGCTGACTTTTAAGTAAACATCACGGAAGAGACCGCCGCCTGTGTACCAGCGACTGCCAGTAGCAGGGCCTGTGCTGGCATAGACGGCCACGAGGTTATCGCCGTCGTGGTTCAGGGCCTTGGTGATGTCGGCCTCGAAGCCCACGTAACCGTAGTCGGTGGAGGCGACTTTCTTGCCGTTGACATAGACATCGCCATAGAAGATGATGCCACCAAAGTCGAGCGTCACTCTCATGCCTTTACATTCAGCTGGCAGTCGGAAGGTTTTGCGGTACCAACCGTCGCACATCGGCTTGAAGCCGCGTGCGCCTTTGCCGTCTTTCGTCCAGGGCTGTTCAAACTGGAAGTCGTGGGGTAGGTCGAGGGTGCGCCATTGGCTGTCGTCGAAGCCAGGTTTTTCAGCCCCTTCGGGGTTGCCAAGCTGAAACTTCCATCCGAAGTTGAACAGTTGCGATTGCACGTGGCGCCACGTGCTGATTGGCACGTTCTGCTGTGCCTTCTCTTCTTTTTTCTCTACATACTGCGCTGTGGCGGGTAAAGCCAGCAGGGCTGCAAGGGTTAAGGTTAATAGGGATTTGTTCATTGTGGTTATAGGTTTTTGGTGTTTTTTATAGCTTCTATAGTCTCTATAGCTTCTATAGTTCTATTTCTCTTGCCAGAGCATTTTGGCCCGGCAGACCACTTCGCTGGTGAAGTGCTTGCGGACTTCCACGCAGTAGGTGTTGGCGGCGGCATCCTCGTCCATGTAGAGGTCGAGCTGGTCGCCAAAGTAGCTTTCGGTGATGTAGGCTATCTCGAATCGCTTCAGGCGTTCCGTCTTGTGCTTCTCCAAGGGGAGGAGATCAAGGATGTGCTCAATGTAGCGCACGGAATTGACGTGGCCGTTGATGTCGATGTCGGAGTATTTGGCCGCGAAGCTGTAGAGTGGCTCTGCGGCTGCAACTTTGATGCGTCCGGGCTTTTCGATGGGACATTCGCGGTCGGTGCAGATGTATTCGTTGATGCGCCCTTCGTGCATGGTGACGAGGTTCACGGGGCGGCGGCTGTCCAGGTCAATCATGGCCCAGACGCTGCGGGCATAGCCGATGGCTTCGCCACGGGCGTTGTAGAGGGCGAAGTTACGGTCGGTGAAGAGGCTATAGACGGCTTCCACCCAAGTGCTGATGCTGAACGCATCATACTGCATGGGCAGCTCGCTGAACTCCATAGCCAGACGCGAAAGCACCCACGTGTAGTGGTGTTCGTTCAGGTCGGTAATGCCAAAGCCGCGTTTGGCGGCGTGCATACCGGCACAGTTCAGCAGGTGGTTGCCCACGATGCTCATGGTGAGCCGCCCTGTGCAATCGACATGGAACGGCTCGGCCAAGAACTGGTAGGTGCCGATATTGCTGTTTTCAGTCTTCATGTTGTTCTTTGAGGATAAGACGGTGCTGCAAAAGTACGATTTTCCTGTTTTCCCTGCAAATTTACGCCTCTGATTTTGTACAAATAAGCAATGTGGCTTTCCGTTTGGAAACGAAAAGCCACATTGTGATGGTTGCAAAAAGCAGGACTGCTGCTTAGAAGTCGAGCGTTACACCGACACCAAAGACGCGGTTGGTGCGGTCGAACTTGTCGGTGCCAGAAAGGAATTCTGCGTTGGGGATGAGGCCTTTGGCTGCAAGGGCCTGTGGGGCTGTAACGCCTTCGGGCAGAGTGTAGCCCAGCGACTTGACAGCTGTGGCAGCCAGGTTGCCATAGTCGGCCTGTGTGCGCTCGTAGGTGTTATAGACGGTCTGGAAATAGGCTGCCTCCACGGCCACGGTCTTGCTGATTTGCCACTTCAGGCCAAAGCCGAAGGTGTTGGAGTTGGTGGCAAAGGAGATGTCGCGCATGTATTCGTCGGTGTTGGAGTAGTGGGTGGTCTGCCAGCCCGCGCTCACCGTCCAGTTCTCCATGAAATCCCATTCTGCACCGGCTGTGATTTCCCATGTGCCACCGGAGAGTTTCTTGTTTTCATCGGCAAACTTGGTGGCCTGTTTGTCGAAGTAGTAGTGGAAGCCACCGTTGATGCGCACCTTCTTGATGGGTGAGTACATGGCACCGACACTCAGGATGGCGGGCACGTCTTCCTGCACCTTTTCGCCGTTTTCATACTTCTCCAGGCCGTGCCCTTCGTTGTTCTCGTTGAAACTTTCGTTCTTTAGCATGATTTTGGTCTGGAACTCAAACTTGGCTGCAAAGTTCCAGTGCTTGTTCAGTTTCCAGTCGAAGCCGATGATGGGCGTGAGGCCCCAGCCGTCCTGGTTACAGTTCAAGCCGATGTTGCCGGAGATGTCCGACAATTTGAAGCCCAGCTGGTCGATGACTGCATGTTTTGCGTTTGCGGCCTCTGCCGTCATGTAGCCAGCCTCCGTCACTTGCTTCAGGTAGTTGTGCTGACTCTCCATGTATTCACGTGCCGTATAATACACATCGTCGCTGTTCTGGAAACGGATGTTCTTGACGTAGCCGAAATAGTTGTTGGTGACATAGAGCAAACGTAGACCACCATAGACGCTAACTTTGTCGTGAAACTTGTGGGCTGCACCAAACTGGAAGCCGTACTGATAGGAACGTCCACGCATGAAAGTGTCGTAGCTGTAGCTTGGTTGGCCGTTGCTGTTGGCAAACAGCCCGTTGCTCACCGTCTTCGTAATCATCGAAAGCGCTGCCACGGACGATTCAAAAGAGGGTAGGCCGTTGTCGTACTGGCATTTGCCGCCACCACCTACCAGGCCGAAGTCGAAGCTGAACGACCAGCGGCTGTCTGGCGTGTTGTAGGCAAATTGCAGGCTGGGCAGGATGGGTGCGCTGGCATCGCCTTTGAACTTCTTGGTGATTTCGCCGTTGTTGTTGGCTCCAAAGGCAAAGGGGGCGTAGGTGGTCGTCACGTCGCGGCTTTGCTTTACGTTCATGATGCCGATGGAAAGGTGAAAGCCTGGATTGAGGAAGGCTGAACCTGCCGGGTTATTATATAAAGAGGTGATGCCGATGGCAGCATCTTGCGACGGATTGCGCAGGAAAGTAA
>R20__coassemble_790_pt1 | contig 21469 bp, 17 predicted proteins | sample R20__metabat2_low_PE_030 | metagenome-assembled genome bin R20 | reverse complement strand
TCATATTTTGGCACTTATTCGGCTAAATATCAACATGTAAGCACTATGAAAGTGAATTTTTCACTTTCATGTCACTTTCATCCTGCCTTTCGTAACAGTTCCGCAAATGTGCCGCTTTGCGGCTTAGAGGGAAACGAATGTGAATAACTTAAATTTCGGAAACAACGAATGATTCTAATTGAACGAATGCTTTGTATGAATGCCGTAATCGGCGACGAATGAAAACCAATGTGGAATGAACCACATTCGGAAAAAACCGCAGGTTTTATTTGACGGGCAAAGCCCATTCTTTTATTCGTGAAATTCGATAAATTCGTTGTTTAATATTATCTGACACCCCAGCGTTGCGGCAGTAGCACCGAAGTGCTACGGCAGTAGCGATGGGGTGCTACTCAAGTGACACAGGTGCGCTGCGGCAGTAGCGATGCTTCGTCAGAGCCGTCGCCATGCTTCGTCGCAACCGTCACCAAACATCGTCACAGCTCTGGCCAAACATCGTCACACTCGTCGCCATGCTTCGTCGCGACTGTGGCCAAACATCGTCACGGCTCTGGCCATGCATCGTCACAGAGTTTGGTTTTAAAGGAACGCCCGATATGAAAGTGACATGAAAGTGAAAAACTCACTTTCATAGTGCTTACATGTTGATAATTAGCCGAATAAGCGCCAAAATATGAAAGTGAAAGTAAATTTGAAAAAACTCTTCAGAGGAGTGTGTTAGTGGAAGTGAAAACGTGCTTTTATACGCCAGTCGCAAGAGATTAGAAGAGACGGAGCGCCGTCATTTCAGATAAGTATCCATGACAGTTCGGGCGTTTTCGTCGCCCAAGTCAATGGCTCGCTGCAGGTTCTCACGTGCAGCTGTCTTGTTGCCTTGCTGAATCTGAGCATAGCCAAGGATGCGGTAGGTGTCGGGCTGGTCGGGGTCGAGGGCAAGTGCTTGCCGGCAAGCTTCAATACATTCATCCACGTGACCCACACGCAGGCAGATGGCTGCTTTCTCAATGCGATAGAGCACTTCATTCGGTGCAGCGGTGACGGCTGAAATGATGTCGTCGTAGGCCTGCTGGTACATACGTCCATTGACCTCAATCAGGGAACGCTCGTAATAGAAACGGGCATTCACCTTGCTGTTGACCAGATAGGCATACTGATTATAGTCGAGCACAGCCTCGCGATAGCGACCGCCACCCGCCAGCACCTGTCCACGGCGCAACACGTAACTGGCTGCTTCGCGAGGCAGCGGTGTACCAAACGACGCGATGGCGGTGTCGAGCGGTTCAATGATGGCCGACAGGCTGTCGCCACGTGTCTCTCGCAGGGTACTGATTGCATAGAGTATGCCTGGCGACTGGTGCCCTTCTGCACACAGGCGGTCGTAGAGGGCCAAGGCGCCGTTCACATCGCCTTTCACGCCAAGAATCTGAGCACGCAGGGTGGAAGCATAGACAGTAGCGGCCTCTTTGTTGTCCGACAGCGATTCGTATTGCTGCAAATCGGCCTCGGCCTCATCGTACCTGCGCATATCCGCACGGAGCGTGGCACGGCGGTAGTAACCCTCGGCGTTGTCGGGGAAAGCCTGTATGAAGCGGTCCATCAGTTCGCCATACTCGGCATTGCCGGCTGTCTGCGACTTGAAATAAGTATAGACCAGCGCCTCTTCCTTGGTGTCGGGCAGTCCCTTGCTGATGTTGATGGCATTGAGCGCCAAGGTGGTAGCTGTAGGCATGAAAGCAGAAATCTTCAGCTCTTCCCGATAGCGGATGTCCATCACATAGCTCTTGCCACCCACGGCAGCCTGCAGGATGCCCACCAGTTCGCCGGCTTCGTTGAAAACAGGAGTACCCACAGCCTCTGCACCAAGGTCGGCAGAGAGCGTGTAGTAGCTGTAGTGGTCGCCCACGGGCGAAGTCTCCACCACGGTGCCCGACGGACAGACCTTTTGTTTCTTCTGCACGAAGGGCAAAGCATAGACAGCCTTGCCCTGCGAAACAGCCGTCGCGCTGACAGGCAGCACGGCGTTGCCGGTGGTCTTCACCACAAAACGTACCAAAGAATAGGTATCGTTTGCTCCCTTGATGCAATCCACTTCCGCTTCCTTGCCGTTCATGTCGGTCACGACGGCACGGCAGGCACCTTTCAGCAGCATGTAATCGGCGATGGCTTCGCCGTTTTCACCCACATAGAAGGCCGTGCCCGTGTGCAACTGTGTGCCATCCTTGTCGAAGGTAGTCAACTGCACAATGGCCTTTTGCACCTTGCCCCAAAACTTGGGGGCCGGAGCTTGCTGGGCAAGACAATTGACAATTGACAATTGAGAATTGAAAATTAGGAAGAAAAACAGAATGGTTCTACGACGCATAGCTACTGGATTTTAAGCAATGAACGGGCGTTTTGCAAGGCGGCTTCGGTGAGCGTTTCGCCCGAAAGCATGTGGGCAATCTCCTCCACACGCTGTTCGGGAGTCAGTTCCACGATGTGCGAGCGGGTCACGTCTTCGTTGTCCTCCTTATACACTTTATAATGCGAACTGCCCAACGCGGCAATCTGTGGCAAGTGGGTAATGGAGATGACCTGTCGATTCTGTTCGCCCATCTGGCGCATGATGCGAGCCATCTTTTCTGCGACGCTGCCGCTTACGCCTGTATCGATTTCATCGAAGATGATGGTGGGCAGTTTCACCGCACCGGCTATCAAGGCCTTCAGCGACAGCATCACACGGGCAATCTCACCACCCGACGCCACCTTCGATATGGGTTGCAGCGCCATCCCCTTGTTGGCCGTGAAGGCGAAAAGCACATTGTCAATGCCTGTGGCTGTGAGGTCGTGCACCTGCGTGACCTCCACACGGAACTGCACATTGGGCATTCCCAGAGGCTGCAAGGCGGCAACCATTTGCGTCTCAAGCGTCTGTGCCGCTTTCTTGCGCCTGTCGCTCAGTTGACTGGCCACGGTTAAAGCCTTTTGCTGCCGGGCTGCGCATTGCTGACGAAGCTGCTGCAAAACATCGTCGGTATTGTCAGCAAAGTTCAGCTTTTCCTCCAATTCACGTTGCAAGTCTAACAATGCCTCCACGCTGTCGAGGCGGTGTTTCTTCTCTAATGTATAAATGGTGTTCAGCCGCTCGCTGACATAGTTCAGCCGCTCTGGGTCATACTCGATGGAATCGCATTTCAACTCGATTTCATCGGCAATATCCTTGAGTTCTATATAGCACGACTCCAGTCGCTCCGCCAGTTCCGTGGCGACGGGAAAGAAGCGAACAGCCGATTCCATCGCTTGTTTTCCTTGCTGAACCAACTGCAACGCATCGATTCCATCGGTGTTTGACTGCAAGGCTCCACTGGCAGAAAAGAGCGATTGCTTGATGTCTTCGGCATGTTCCAGCGTTTCCTGTTCGGCTTCCAGTTCGGACTGCTCACCTTCTTTCAGGTTGGCCTCTGCCAGCTGATTGTACTGAAAGCGCAGGAAATCGGCATTGTCCTGAGCCTGCCTGGCAGTCTCAACAGCCTCGGCATATTGGCGTTGCAAGGCCATGTATTGCCGATAATCGTCCTTATACGCTTGCAGCAGCTGGGCGTTGTCGGCCAGAATATCAAGCACGTCCAACTGGAAATTCTCCTGAGACAGCAACAAATTCTTGTGTTGGGAATGCACGTCAATCAGCTGCTCGCCAAGGGCTTTCAGCTGTGACAACTGCACGGGCGTGTCGTTGATGAAAGCCCGGCTTTTACCGGCACTGGTGATTTCACGGCGAACAATACATTCCGAGGCATCGTAATCCAGTTCGTTTTCCGCGAAGAAGCTTTCCAGATGGTAGTTCGACAAATCGAAGACAGCCTCCACCATACAGCGGCTGGCTCCAGCCTTGAGGCTCCTGGAGTCTGCCCGCTGTCCGAGGAGCAGGCCGATGGCTCCTAATATGATTGACTTGCCTGCGCCCGTTTCGCCTGTAATAACAGAAAAACCTGCGTGCAGGTTGATGTCTAAATGCTCAATGAGCGCGTAGTTTTCTATATGAAGGCTCTTAATCATCGACTACTTACCATGTACTTATTTTATCTTGTTCCAATAGGTGTTCTGGCTGGCATTGATATTGGAACAAATGTCCTTGACGCTCTGCCGTTCCTTCTCCGTGCCATGCCCTTTGTAGATGCTGACGATTTCATCGCGCTTAAAGTCGGTAAAAATCTGCGGAAGCATCGACATCGGCTTGTTGCGATGTGCCTCATTCAGCAGTTCCAAAGCTTCCGTCACGGCTGTGCGTCCACGGTCCACATTATTGGCCATTTCATCGAGGCCAGAGCGATAGTATTTGTATTGCAGCTGGCGGAACGGTTCCATCGCGCTTTCCATGTAGTCGTTGATGATGGCATGGCGATTTTTCGTGTCCTTAAAGGCACTCCAGCCCGGTTCGCTAAGCGTCTGGGCATTGTTGACGATGTTCTCCACAATATGCAGCACATCGGTACCGCCGAGCGGAGAAAACGTGTCCAGGTCCATGCCGATGAACAGGTAGGCATAGTAAGCCAGAATGGCCGTCAAGTTATTGTCCAGATTGTTTTCGTTCCATTCCAACGGGTCATACTCCTTGTAAACAAAGTCAAGGCTGGGGTCTTTCATGGAAAAGACCGTAGAGTTGTAGCTGGAATTATAAATGGGGCGTGCCAACTGAAACAGGATTTCCCCCACGAAATGGTTGGCCGCTTCTTCATACTTGGTAATGGTGATGTTCATCGTGCACTCGATGCGCTCATCCTTCTGAAACTGCAGGTCTGTCCACGCCTTGTTGTTCAGGAAGTCGGCAATGGCCGTTTCAAGGGTTTCAAACACAGAAGTATTGGTACCCTGTATCTGCGAATGAATCACCTTGACCGTACAGTTGAGCTCCTGCGAAAAGGCCTTTGGGGTTCCAAAGGCATAAGCAAGCAGTAGTAGAATGAAGAATAGATTGCGCATGGGCCGATGATGAACTACATAAGTTGTGCAAGTGTGTCAATAATATCTTGTGCCACCTCGTCCTTGGACTTCAAGGGGAAGTCTTGTTTGCCGGAGGCCGTAATGATGCTGACCTTATTGGTGTCTGTGCGAAATCCGGCCCCCTTGTCGTTGAGCGAATTAAGCACGATGAAATCGAAGTTTTTCTTCTTCAGCTTGGCCTGTGCATTCGCCTCTTCATCGTTGGTTTCAAGGGCAAAGCCTACCAAGCGCTGAGAGGCCGTCTTCATTCTGCCAAGCGCCGCAGCAATATCATGGGTGGGCTTCAGCCTCAGCACCATATCGTCGCCCTTCCGCTTGATCTTCTCCGTAGCGGAAACCTCTGGGGTGAAGTCCGCCACAGCCGCACAAAGGATGCCCGCATCCACCGTCGGGTATAAGGCCATACAGGCCTCGTACATTTCCGCGGCACTTTCCACATCCGTGCGCTGAATGTTGGGGTGCATCGTCTTCATCGCTGTAGAGACTGGTCCACAAATCAGCTGCACCTGGGCACCACGACTGGCACACGCTTCAGCCAGGGCAAAGCCCATCTTGCCCGAAGAGTAATTGCCGATGAAACGGACAGGGTCTATCTTTTCGTAGGTGGGACCTGCTGTAATCAGAATCTTCCTGCCGGCCAGGTCGCCTTGCAGAGAAAAGAACTGTTCAAGCCTGCACACGATGTTTTCAGGCTCTTCCATGCGCCCCTTGCCCTCCAGTTTGCTGGCCAGGAAGCCTGTGCCCGGCTCGATGATGTGGTTGCCATACGACTGCAGGGTCTTCAGGTTCTGCCGGGTCGAAGGATGGGCATACATGTCAAGGTCCATTGCAGGGGCAATGAACACGGGGGCCTTCATGCTCAGGTAGGTGGTGACCAGCATGTTGTCTGCTATGCCGTGCGCCATCTTCCCGATGGTGCTGGCCGTAGCTGGTGCAATGAGCATGGCATCGGCCCACAGACCAAAATCGACATGGCTATGCCACGTGCCATCGCGGCCAGAGAAGAACTCGCTGACGACAGGCTTGCTGGTCAAAGCCGACAGCGTAATCGGCGTGATAAACTCCTTACCGGCAGGGGTAATCACGACTTGTACCTCAGCCCCCTTCTTCACAAGCTGACGTATAATCAGGCACGACTTATAGGCTGCAATGCTGCCTGTAATACCTAAAACAATTTTCTTCCCTTTCAGTGACACTGTGCGCGTAATTCTATTAAGATTGTGGTGAGCTTAATCTTGCAGCATCATGGGCATGAGCAAGATGATCAGGTCTTCCACCTCGTTCTGCTCCGACGGCACGATGACACCAGCGCGGCTGGGGTCGGCCAGTTCCAGAATCACTTCCTGACTGGTGACGCTGTTGAGCACCTCCAGGAGGAACGGGCCGTTGAAGCCGATGGACATCGGGTTTCCATCGTATTCACACAGGATGCTTTCTTCGGCAGAAGTGGAGAAGTCGATGTCCTGTGCACTCACCGTCAAGGTGTTGTTTTCAATATGCAACTTGATGAGCGAACTGGCAGCACTGGCAAAGACGCTGACACGGCGCAGGGCACTGATGAAGGCCATGCGGTCAACCGTCACGCGGAAGGGATTGTCGGTGGGGATGACCGAATTGTAGTTCGGGTAGCGGCCCTCTATCAGGCGGCAGCTAATCTTGTAGTTGCCTAACTGCAGCTTGGCGTTGCGGTCGTTGAAGCTAATCTGCACATCGCCGTCCTCCTTGGGCAGGATGGTCTTCAGCAGCAGGGCTGGCTTCTTGGGCAGGATGAATGAGCGGGAATCGTTGCTGTGAACCGTAAGCAGACGGTCGCGCACCAGCTTGTGGCCATCGCTGGCCACCAGCGTCGTGTATTCGGGTGCGATGTCGAAGAAGACACCGTTCATCTGCGGGCGCAGTTCATCGTCAGCCGTGGCAAACAGTGAGCGCGTGATGCCGTCGAGCAACACGCCGGCCTCAACCGTCAGCGAGGCATCGGTAGCGGCATTATCGGCAGGGATGGGATATTCAGCCGCATTCTGGCACATCAGGTTGTACTTACCGTTCTGGTAGTTCACTTCAACCTGGAAGGTGTCGGGATTGATTGTAAACGTGATGGGCTGGTCGGAAATCTCCTTGATGGAGCTAATCAGCTGCTTCGACTCGATGGCAAAGCGCCCGCCGCCCTCCGTCTCGTTCACTTCCAGGTTGGTCACCACGATGGTTTCGCTGTCGGAGGCCGTCATGCTCAGGTTGCCATCGGTGAGTTCAAACAGGATGCAATCGAGTATAGGCAGTGAACTCTTGCTGCTCTGTACGCGGCTAATGGTCTGCAAACGGTTGCAGAAAGTAGTACTTGATACGCTAAATTTCATTGTGCACAATAATTATTTTGTTCACAAAGGTATGGAATAGTTTTGAAGAGACAAAAAAAAACCGTAATTTTGTCGCCGATTTTAAGAAAACATAGTAATAAAGCTACAAAATAACAAACAGAATTATGGAATTAGAAGGAAGAATCATCCAAGTGCTTGAAGCCCGTGGCGGCACATCTGCCCGCACAGGTGCTCCTTGGAAAGTACAGTCTTACGTGCTTGAAGTCGCCAACGGCGGTTCGTTCCCACGCCGCATGGTTTTTGATGTCTTTGGTGAGGACAAGATTGCCCAGTTCAACATTCAGCAAGGCCAGGACCTGAAGATTTCGTTTGACATCGACGCACGCGAATATCAGGGCCGCTGGTTCAACTCCATCCGAGCATGGAAGATAGAACCGGCCGGCGCAGCTCCTGCCCCCGTCAGCACCACACCCGGCGTTGCTCCCGAAGCAGCTGCGGCTCCTGCTCCTGCGCCACAGGCAGCAGCACCAGCCCCACAGGCTCCAGCCCCGTTTGAAAGCACAGACGACGGCTCTACCGACGACCTGCCATTCTAAGGCAAGGCTCTTTGGCTCCTATAATATAACAAGGTGTAGCGAGGATGGTCGCTACACCTTGTTATATTATTAAAGAAAGCCACATAAGTTAATTATGCATATTCTGTGCATGGCAGACATCAATGACAGTAATTGTTTCACCGCAAAACATTGCGATAGAATTGCCAACTGCACGCTTGGTGTAAATATACTTATACTGCATCCTTCATGCCATATATGGACTTGACATCCTCCATAACCAGTGCGTAAGCCTCCTCTGGAGTATAAGTATCCTCCGAATAGGGCTTCAGCACGCGTTTTCTCCTCATTGTTGTCTCCATTATCATTGTGTGTTTTATGATTACGGCGGCAAAGATACATTATTTTTCCCAAGAATAAACCATGCAGACAAAATAATTCTATTTTTCTTTAGTCATTTTGATTTTATTCCGTACCTTTGCAACCGACCGGACGGAATCCGCTTGGTGCGGCACTTGTGCCGTGACATAGTTAAATTGAAGCGTTATGCTCGTCGTACTGGCAGAAACCTGAGAAATTTCTAATATGGTTGCGACAGATGGCATAGTGTTTCGCGCCTGTAAGGGCGTGGAATGCTTTATATTCCGTCGTTTGCATCTATGGGTTTTCTCAGGACCTCTGTCAGAAACGTGGACATAGCAGTTCCACGCTTCTTCCGTTTATAGAACCGCCTTTTCTTTGGGACTGCATGAGGCACAAAGTCAAAACAAAACATGAAAAAGCTTTTCCTCTCTGTGGTTGCTACCGTGCTGGCAACCGTGGGCTTTGCCCAAAGTAACCTGGTGGCGACACTCTGCCACGGCGACAGCATTTCAACGTTCTATGGCACCGATGCCCTGAACAATGCGCACAGTGCCGCAGTCGAAGGTGATGTCATCACCCTCAGCAGTGGAACATTCAGTGCACCTGGAATTTTGAACAAAGGCATTGTCTTACGTGGTGCAGGGATGTTTACAGACACCATCAATGGCATTGCACCTACAATCGTGACTGGAGGAGAAATTCTCTTTCAAGGAAGTTCCGACAATAAGCTGAAGATTGAAGGCATCTATTTCAACTGTACAATTAGCCTTTATTCTGCATTTCAGCACAAGAACGCTTCTTTCGTCCGTTGTCGGCTCTCCACAGTAAGATGTTGGTATAGCAATTTTACCACAACCAATATGCAGAATCTCAGCTTTATCAATTGCTATGTGTCTGAAGCCTTGCATCTTCGAGGGACAGTCTCTGTCATCAACTGCGTAGTGAAAGACTTGGAAGCAGATTCCCCTATACTGAACATCTCCAACAGTGTGCTTCTTTATATCAACGGCCCTGATACAAGCAACTTTATGGCTGGCATCGGAAATTCCACCATCAGCAACTGTTATATCTGTACTGATTCCAATCCTAACATTAGCATCCCAGCCTCCACACAGCTATACAATAATGTGGCCGACTACGCCTCCACCATCAGAAATGCCACGAACACGAGCAATAAGGTCATTGCAACGTCAAACGTTTTCAAGACTTTTAGAAAAAGTTCGTCTTATAATGAAGACGAGACCTTTGAACTGACTTCCGAAGCCGCCAGCACCTACCTCGGCAATGACGGCACGCAGGTGGGCATCTATGGCGGCACGCTTCCTTTCGACCCGACACCCACCTATCCGCGCCTTGTGAAGTGCAACGTGGCGGGCAAGTCGGCACAGGACGGAACGCTTAGCGTGGAACTGAAAATCGAATAGGATGGAGGGTAAGACCATGAAACGACTGCTTCTTTTCCTCTCCGCGCTTGCGCTCATGGGCGCGGCCCGGGGACAGACCACCTACCGCTACTGGTTCGACAACAATTCCGATGCTGCCGTCACGGGCACGGCCAAGCGTTCCGCACGCCTCAGCATCAATACGGACGGACTCTCGGAGACCATCCACACGCTCAACTTCCAGCTGAAAGGTGATGACGGCCTGTGGACTCCTGCCGTCACGCGCTTCTTCCTCAAGTCGGCCTCGACTTCCGGCCAAAGCGTCCGCTTCCTCGCCGATGGGGAGCCGTGCGGCGAGCTGCCTGTCAGCGGCGGCGCGGTCGGCGTGGATTCGCTCCCTGTCGGCCTCCACAGCTATGCCGTACAGCTCGTCCAGGCGGACGGAACGGTCAGCAGCCAGCACGGAGGGCTTTTCCTCAGGCAGGCCACGCAGACGGAGCTTGCCGCCTTGCAGCTGGGCTACCATTTCGATGGCGAGGATTCCGTCCGCACGCAACCGCTCGCCTCTGCCGACGGCCTCTACTGCGCCGCGCTTGACGTGAGCGAGTTTGCGCCGCGCTCCACCCACACCTTCGGCGGCTGGGCGGCATCTGCCGCCGGCGGATTCGTCCTGCCCCTGCCGCAGGCTTCCTTCGCCATAAGCCGCGCCTGGGTCTATCCCGATGCCGAGGGCACGGCCACCGTCATCGACCCCGATGGCGAGCTGGCCGACATCCTGCAGGACAAGCTCCGCGTGCGCCGGCTCATCATCACCGAAACCATGCAGGGCGAGGACCTCTCCGCCCTCGCTTCCGTGCCCAACACGGAGGAGCTGACCTTGCCCTACGTGAGCAGCCGCGCTGACAGCATCCGCCTGGGCGTGCTGCCCCGCCTGCTCTGCGTCACCACGACCGATGGGGCTTCCCTGCTGGAGGAGTACTGCTTCGAGGGCACCGCGCCCAACCTCATGGCCTATGCGCCCAGGGGGGCGGTCGTCGAGTCGCCCAACGGCAATGTCGTCACGGACGGCCAGGCCAGCCGCATCCTGCTGACCGACGGCCAGCCCCTGCGCATCCCCACGGCGTTCCGCGCCGACACCGTCCGCTATGTGCGCACTTTCGGCAAGCCCACCTACGTGGGCCGGAGCGCGGGATGGGAGACCATCGCCCTGCCCTTCGGCGTGCAGGCCGTGCTGACCGCCGACAGCCTCGCGCTCCGTCCCTTCGCCTCGGACGAAGAAGCAGACGCGCGCTTCTGGCTGGCGCAGATGACGGACAGCGGCTTTGCCGCCGCTGCCTCCATCCGGGCCAACGTGCCCTACATCATCGCCATGCCGAACAGCGGCGAGTACACGGAGGGGAACATCACGGGGCCGGTCACCTTCACGGCCACCGATGCAGACGTGCGGCCTACCACGGAGGCCCTGCCTGTGGGCGGTCTCTACACCCTCACGCCAACCTACGGGGAGGTGGAGAAGTCGCCGGACTTCTACGCGCTGAACGAGGCCACCTACCGCACCTGGCTGCCGGGCAGCGCGTTCATACGGGGGCTGCGCTCCGTGCGGCCCTTCGAGGCCTACCTCACCCTGCCTGCCGGGGCGAAGAACAGGGGCATCATCCCCGTTGCCGAGGCGGAGGCCACGGGCATAGAAAGCCCCTCAGCCCCCGAAGGGGGTGTGCCATGCGGCGAGGAGTATTATGATTTAAGCGGACGGCGCATCATCGGCCAGCCTACGAAGGCTGGTGTGTATCTGCTGAAGCGTGGAAAGAAAATCCACAAAGTGATGATACGACAAGAAACGCCCCAGTGCCACAGAAGTAGCACTGGGGTGTTGCATGAGTAGCACACGTGTGCTACTCCCGCGAGACACGTATGTTAGTCTTTCAGCGAGTAGGTGACGGTGGTGACCACGCGCACCTTCTTGATGTAGGGCGTGCTCTCGTCGCGGTTGTCGATGGAGAACTGGCCCTGGTCGGCAGAGATGATTTTGTTCAGCCGGCTGTGGGAGTTCTCGGCAAACTGCCGGGCAGTGAGTTCGGCGTTCTCGATGGCCTCGCGCATCATCTTGGGCTTCATCTCCTTGAAGGCCACAAAGTCGTAGTGGATGGGAGCTTCGTAACCGCCATCGACAATGGCTATGCCCTGCTTCAGGAGCTCACCCTGACGGGCAATGATGCTGCGCACAAGCTTGACGTTGCCGGACACGACGGTGGTGGTGGATGTGATGTTGTAGCGGTAGCTGCGGTGGTTCTCGCCGTAACGCTCGGCGTTGAGGTCGATGACGATGGGGGCGTTGATGCTGATTTCCGCTTCCTTCACGCCGTTGTCCAGGAGGAATTGCTTGACAGCCGCCGTGGTGGCGTTGATTTTGCTGTAAAGTGCTGGCAGGTCGTTGCCAATCTCCTTGGTCTGTATAGGCCACGTCACTTTGTCGGCCTCCACTTCCTGTTCGGCCAGTCCCTTCACGGTCACTTTGCGGTCGCGGTTCGTAAAGTTGTCGATACCACTCTTCAGGCAGCAGCCCAGGGCCACAAGGCCGAGAACCAGCCCTACGGCCACGATGCTGGCCTCTTTGATTCTGTTTTTCTGTTCCATAATGATTATATTATACGTTTGTTGGTGGTAATAAAACGGATGTGTGTGTTGATTTATTGTTACCGCACGGGGTCTTTTTCACCATTCGTGCTATATAGTTTGGCCACGAGTGCGCCGCTGATGTTGTGCCACACGCTGAAGATGGCACCAGGGATGGTGGCCATGGGGAAGGCGGCAAAGTGGAGAACGGCCAGGCTGGAGGCAAGGCCGGAGTTCTGCATCCCCACTTCGATGGAAATGGCGGTACGTTTGGGATAGGAAAGGCGTAGCAGGTGGCCAATGCCATAGCCCAGGGCCAGTCCGCCGAGGTTGTGGAGCACGACTACCACGATGACGAGCAGTCCGCCGGTGAGGAGTTTGGCGGCGTTATGTCCCACGATGATGGATACCAGCAGGGCTATCATCAGCGAAGAAAAGGCGGGCAGGTAGGCCACCGCACGTGTGGTGAAGCGTGGCAGATAGCGTTGCATCAGAAAGCCGATGAAGATGGGGAGAATGACTACGCAAAGAATGGACTGCAACATGCCCCAGGTATCGACATCGACAAAGGTGCCGGCCAGCAGCCACGTCAACAGGGGGGTAAGCACAGGGGCCAGCACGGTGGATGTGGCTGTCATGCCTACGGAGAGCGCCAGGTCGCCTTTGGCCAAATAAGTAATTACGTTAGAGGCTGTTCCGCCCGGACAGCAACCCACCAGAATGACACCAAGCGCGAGTTCGGCTGGCAGCCGGAATACCTGCGTCAGCACCCAGGCCATCAGCGGCATCACCGTAAACTGCGCCAGGCAGCCCAGAAGCACATCTTTCGGACGACTGAACACGATGCGGAAGTCGTCGGGCCGCAGGGTGAGTCCCATGCCAAACATAATCATCCCCAGCATGGGATTGATGACCCACGTACCTACGGCACAGAAGGGTTCAGGCACGCATACGGCCACCACCGACAAGCCCAGCACCAATGCGCCCATCCAGCGGGAAATAAAATCACACAGTTGTTTTATGCTATTCATGAAGTTGATATAAGAGGGGTTGAATTGGGGTGGAACCGACCAGTGCGTCAGTTCCACCCCAGAAGTGTAGTATGCTCAAAGCGTTATGTTTACTTGGCTGGTTCTTCGGCGGGCTCGCCTTCTTCCTTGATGCGTGCACCCATCACGAGGTAAGCGGTTGGGGCTGCAACGAAGAGTGAAGAGAGTGTACCGATGATGACGCCAAGAATCATTGCAAATGAGAATGGACGGATGCTGTCGCCACCGAGGAAGAAAATAACCAGGAGCACAATCAGCGTAGATACTGACGTGTTGATGGTACGGGCGAGACAGGCATTCAGAGAATCGTTGAAGATGTCCTGACGTTCACGGCGCGGATGACGCTGGAAGGTCTCACGGATACGGTCGAAGACAACCACCTTGTCGTTGATGGAGTAACCTATCACGGTCAGGATGGCACCAATGAATGTCTGGTCGATTTCGAGTGAGAACGGCATCCAGCCGTAGCAGAGCGAGAAGGCTCCGATCACGAGGACGGTATCAACCACCAGTGCTACGATAGAGCCTACAGAATAGGCCACGTTGCGGAAACGGATGAGGATATAGACGAAGATGACCACGATGGCGAAGAGGACGGAGAGGATAGCTCCGTAGGTGATGTCTTCTGCGATAGATGGTCCGACTTTCTGTGAAGACACGATAGAGCCGCCTGCACGGTTGTCGCGGTCGAGGAAGTCGGCCTCGCTCACATTGGCATCAACCATGCCGCCGTCAACGAATGCCTGATAGAGCATACTCTCGATGAGTGCATCTGATTCGGCGTTGTTTTCCTTGATGAGGTAGTTGGTCGATACGCGGACATTGTTACCGCCTGTACCCAGTGCGATGACGGTCACGTTGATGGCTTCGCCTTCTGGATTGTTAGCTTCAAACTGCTTCACGATGGCAGCCTTCACGTCTTCAGTCTGTACGGGGTTGATGAATTCAACCTTATAGTTGCGACCACCCGTAAAGTCGATTGACTGGCTGAGACCACGTACAAAGAAGCTGATAACAGCCACGGCAACGAGTACGCCAAAGACTGTAAATGACTTCTTGTACTTGCCCATGAAGTTATACTTGGTGTCCTGCATCCAGTTGTTGAGCGAGAATGCTGTGTTGAACTTCAGGTCTTGCCACTTGCCGTTGTTGACGAAATGCTCGTAAACGATACGAGTCAACCACACTGCGGTGAAGAATGAGCAGACGATACCAATCATCAGCGTGGTGGCGAAGCCCTTGATAGGACCTGTACCGAAGTTGTAGAGGATGATACCAGTAAGGATGGTTGTAACGTTTGAGTCGAAGATGGCCGAGAAGGCGTTGCTGTAACCTGCGTCAACAGCATTCTTGATGTTCTTGCCGGCACGCATTTCCTCTTTGGTGCGCTCGTAGATGAGCACGTTGGCATCGACAGCCATACCAAGGGTGAGCACCATACCGGCAATACCCGACATGGTCAACGCAGCACCAAGGCTGGTGAGGATACCGAATGAGAAGAAGAAGTTGAGAATGAGTGCGCAGTTGGCTACCATACCTTCACGAACACCATACATCAGTACCATGTAGAGCATCAGCACGATGAAGGCCACGATACAGGAAATGAAACCGGCCTCGATAGACTGCTGACCCAGTGTCGGGCCCACGATGTCTTCCTGTACAATCTGTGCAGGAGCCGGCATCTTACCAGACTGGAGCACGTTGGCAAGGTCCTTGGTGTCGTTGGTGGTGAAGTTACCTGTAATCTGCGAGCTACCGCCGTCAATCTTGCCGTTTACGTTTGGTGCTGAATAAACCAGGTTGTCCAGTACGATGGCTATGGCATGACCAACGTTGGCTTCAGTGAGGCTTGACCATTTGCGGGCACCTTCAGTGTTCATCTTCATGGAAACACAGGGGTTGCCATACTGGTCGAACTCATCCTTGGCCTCAGTCACCACTTCACCTTCCAGCGGAGCGCGACCATTTGTGCCAGTGGTGCGGATGGCATAGAGTTCAAACACCTTGCCAGCCTTGTCCATGGACTTCACGCCCCACTTGAGGGAGAGGTCATTGGGGAAGATGCCCTTGGCTGTTACGCCTGTGAGCAGACGGTTGATTTCAGCAGTATCGGTTGCCAAGGCATAACCAACCATGCAACCGGCATTACCCTGAACGGGCTGCAGCATGGCGAAGAGGGGATTCTCCTTCTTGGCCTCTTCAGTAGCTTTCTTCTGTGCCTTGCCAGCCTTACGGGAAAGTTCGTCGGAAGAAACCTGTGAAAGCAGGGCGCCAGCCTTGCTGCTGTCTGCCTGGGCTACTTCTTCAGTAGCGGCAGTGCTGTCAGCTGCAGCAACTTCCTCGGTTGCTGTTGTATCGGCAGCAACAGTTTCGGCGCCATTGCGCAGTGCGCTGTTCAACTGGTTGAGGTAAGGGATGATGACCTGAGTGTCGTAGGTCTCCCAGAACTCCAGGTTTGCACTACCCTGCAGGAGCTTACGTACACGCTCTGGCTCTTTGATACCAGGAAGTTCCACCATGATGCGTCCGCTGGCACCCTCAATCTTCTGGATGTTGGGCTGAACCACACCGAAGCGGTCGATACGTGTACGGAGCACGTTGAACGAGTTGTTGACTGCTTCATCCACACTTTCACGCAGCACAGACTCCACTTCTGAATCGGTAGAATTGGTGTTAACCTTACCTTTCAGCTGCTGCGTGGCAAAGATCGTGGCAAGAGGCTGCCCCTTGCTGTTCTCTTTATACGCCTTGACAAAAAGTGTAATGAAATCGCTCTGACTTTCCTGGCTTTCCTTTGCTGCGGATGCCACTGCCTTCGTAAAGGCTTCGTCAGTCTTGTGGTCGGCGAGTGTCTTTACGACCTCTGGCACGCTCACTTCCAGAATGACGTTCATACCGCCCTTCAGGTCCAGACCCAGACCGATGGCCGTTTCGCGACATTGCTTCAGTGTGTAGCTGCCAAGGTAGAATGGAGTCGTGTTGAGCGAATCCAAATACAGCTCAGCGTCCTGTTCATCCATCTGTTCTGCCTTGTTTTCAACCCAGGAGGTTGCAACGGAGAACGACAGATAGAAGCAGCAGATGAGCGTCAGCGCCACCGCAAGGAACTTAATAAATCCTTTGTTTTGCATTGCTTTTAATGATTAAAAAATATTAGATTTTGTATGTGTTTCTTTATTTCAAGCCGCAAAGGTACGTTTTTTTTCATTCCACACCAAATTTTAGGTAAGAAATGATGGGGTAATGGTCGCTCATCTTGCTGAAAGCATCCACTTTTGCCCCGTATGGCGTGATGTTGGGCGACACAAGAATGTTGTCTATACGGAAATACATGCCCGAGCGATTATAGCTAATTCCCGGGCCATTACCCGACCGTGTGTAGGCGTCGTCCAGCTCCCGGGTCAACCGGTAATGGGAGTAAGAAAGGCTGGGCGCATTGAAATCGCCCATGCAGATGACGTACCGGCAAGTGCTTTTTTGCACATACAGAGCAACACTGTCTGCCTGTAAGGCACGAATGGCATTGGCCTTCTTCAGCTTGTGAACCAAAGAGTCGTAACGCTGCTCATTCTCGTCGTTCTCCGGGTCTTTGATGATGGTCTTGTAGTCATCCTTGTCCTTGTCTTTCAGTTTGTAGGACTCCAGATGGTTATTGACTACGAGTAGCGTGTCCTTCCCTAACAGAATTTTATGGGCGACACTGGCATTGGTCGCCGATTCGTAATGGATGCGCTCACTGCTAAGTATCGGGAATTTTGAGAGTATTATCAAATGCGGTACCTTTTCCACCGTGTCCGTCACCACGTATGGATACACATCGCCAAACAACTGCTGCGGGGGCATCGACTTGGTGACATTGCCTTCCTGCAGACAGACAATGTCGGCTTGGCTTTGGTTAATATACCGCACAATCTCGTTCTCGTCCCAGGGAATCGAGTCGTGCTTTCCAAACCCCATCACATTGTAGCTCATCACCTTGATGCAGCCATCGGGTATATCCACAGGATAGTTCAGCGGACAGAAAGTACGGATACTGCTCACACACAGCAACATGCCCAAAAGGCTAATCAGCATGAGCCGCCACTTGAAAATCATCCAAAAGAGCAAGAAGAACAAGCTGCCCAACAGAAACAAAGGAAAGACCATCCCCAAATGGGAATAGTCGGGAAACTTATTGCTGTTCAGCCATGTGGTATAGGCGCAGACATTCATTGCCACCACCACAAGCAAGTTGACTGCAACGAAAAAGTACTGAGGTATTTTCTTTATTCTGAACTTCATTGCTGACTGGCATCAAACAACGTCCGCTTCTCGTCATCGGTCAGGTTGGCATACCCATGTGCCCTCACCTTGTCGAGAATGCGGTCAACTTCCTCATTGCGAACTTTCCTTTGTTCATTGTATTCGTAATCAGCAATGTGCTTCCCATTGTAACTCACGTGCATCGTCGGTTTGCTAACCGTCTGCGTCCAGAAGTTATTGCCAAATCTCACACGTTCCCGGCGTGTCTTGCCACGCCAATACAGAATCAGCAGGAAGCCAAACAGCATACCACCAAGGTGGGCAAAGTGAGCTACACCATCATTGATGCCTAATCCCTCAAAAATCTCAATGGCAATATACAGGCATACAAACCATTTGGCCTTGATGGGAAAGGGAAAGGGAATGATGAAGAGCCGCTCGTTGGGGAAGGTCATGCCAAAAGCCAGCAAAATGCCATAGACCGCACCCGATGCGCCGATGGTCATAGCGGCTGGAGAAATCAGACCTATCACCTGACCCAGTTCCTGCACCACGGCTGCACCGATTCCACATATTATATAATATAAGAGGAAACGCTGAGCACCCCACACCTGCTCCATGATTCGGCCAAACATCCAGAGGGCAAACATGTTGAAGAAAATGTGCGACAAGCCTGCGTGCATAAACATATAGGTCAGCAACTGGAAAAGATGAAAACGCCCCAAAGGGTCACCTACATAATAAAGCCCCAGCAGAGCTGAGAGCGGGAACAACTGGTCAAGTATAAAAGCTGCGATATTTAACAATAGCAGTGTTTTGACAACAGGAGGCATCTGCATAAACATTAAAACCTTTAAATACGAATTTGGCTGCAAAATTAGTTATTTTCCATCAAAAACAAGCCAAAAAACCATGAAATAGATGTTTTTTTCAGTGTTTTCTGCTTTTTTTTGTATTTTTTGTTTGCGCAGAGAATTTAAAGCCATATATTTGCACAGGAAAACTCAAAGAAAAGCAATACTTTAATACCAAATTCCAATTTAAGTAACCCAAGTTTTTTCATTATGAACAAAAGTGAACTCGTAAGCTCAATTGCCGCAAAGAGCGGTCTGAGCAAAGATGCTGCTAAGAAAGCAGTAGATGCTTGTGTAGAATCAATCGTTGAAGCACTGAAGGCTGGCGACAAGGTAGCACTTGTTGGCTTTGGCACTTTCTCTGTTTCTGAACGCGCAGAGCGTCAGGGCGTAAATCCTGCAACCAAGCAGACTATTACTATCCCCGCAAAGAAAGTTGCAAAATTCAAGGCTGGTGCTGACATTGAAAACGCCATTAACTAATTCTGCAAGTATCTAAACGCAACAAGGCACGTTGGAGTCAACACTCCGATGTGCTTTTTCTCTTTTGTTATGAAACACACTGTTAGCCTATTCGTCTGCCTCAGTCTTGCTGTTGCACTGGGCTCATGCTCAGGCAGAAAGGAAAAGACCAAAGTGCCGCCCGTAAATATTGTGCCCGTGGAAGAGGTGCCCAGCATCGTTGAGACGCATGGCAGGATTGGCGACGGGTCTTCGATGAATGTGCTCCAGCTCATACAGACAAATGGAGATACCATCGACATCGTAGCGCCCAACCAGTTGGTAATGGGTGGTGTCGTCGTAGGCAACGACGTGGACGTGGTCTATAGCCTGATTGACAACTCTCCCGTGGCCCAGTTGGCTATCAACACCACGGCCCTGCAACACCTCTGGTCGCAGCAAGCAGCAGATGGACACACACAAAGCCTTGAACTGAACAGCCGTGGACGCGCAGCAACCTACGGCATGACCATTCAGTACGAGTATTGGAATGTGCAGGACGGCTTCCTGCTGCTCCATTCGCCAAAGAAAGTAGGCGACGAGCGGCCTACAGAGGTAGATTCCTTCCAGATTATGATGCTTACAGAAGACAGCCTTGTGCTGATGTCGCCCAGCATCCCCGTGGCTTCAGCGTTTTACAGAGACAACTAACATATTGCCGTAGGCCATAAATATCAATAAAGAAAAATACTCATGAAAAAACTATTTATTATTTTACTCGCACTCCTGCCAGTTGCAACACAGGCAGCCAAGAAGAAAACCGAACAGAAGACCGACCGTGAAGTATGGGTCGATATCATGTACCAGATGGCCGAACCCGTGATGAAGAACATGGCCGAAGGTCGTCTTCAGCAAGTCATGGACACCACTGGTGGCAACAAAAATCTGGAACTCTCGCCCACTTGGGACAAGCGCAACAAGAAGGTGGCCTACATGGAAGCCTTTGGCCGTCTGCTGGCCGGACTGGCCCCTTGGCTCAACCTGCCCGATGACGACACACCCGAATCGGCCAAACGCCGCCAGTTGCGCGAATGGACACGCAAGGCCATCATCAACGCCGTTGACCCCAACTCACCCGACCGCCTTGGCTGGGAAAGTGGCGGACAGACCCTGGTCGATGGTGCCTACGTGGTCGAAGGCCTCTATCGTGGCTACGACTCCCTCTGGGTTCCGCTTCCGCAGGCCACCAAAGACCTTTACATCAAGGAAATCAAAGGTCTGCGCCGCTATGACCCGCCCTACACCAACTGGTTCCTCTTCGTGGGCATGGAGGAAAGTTTCCTCATGTACGTGGGAGCCGACGCCGACCCCTTCCGCATCAAGACTGCCATGTCGAAAGTGGAAGAATGGTACATTGGCGACGGCATCTACAGCGACGGCCCGTCGTTTGCCTTCGACTACTACAACAGCTTCGTCATCCAGCCCATGTATCTGGAATGTCTTGAAATGATCAGCGCACGCCAAGGCGGCAACAGCTACCTCATCCGTGCCAAGGACGGCAAGCGCAACACCGCCAACAACCGTGTGAAGGAAGTGCGCAAACGTATGCAGAAGTGGTCGGTCATCCTGGAGCGATTCATCTCGCCCGAAGGCACCTTCCCCGTTGTGGGCCGCAGCATCCCCTACCGCATGGCCACCCTTCAGCCCCTGGCCCAGCTGGCATGGCGCAAACAGCTGCCGCAGGAACTGCACGAAGGTCAGGTGCGCTCGGCCCTCACCGCCGTGGCTAACCGCATGTTCTACGGACAGGTGGAGAACCCAGCCAAGAACGCTTCACCTCTGAGCAAGAACTACAACGCCGGCGGATTCCTCACCATTGGCTTCGTGGGTCCCCACCCCAACGTGGCCGACTGGTACACCAACAACGGTTCGCTCTACATGACCAGCCTTGCCTTCATGCCGCTGGGCCTGCCCGCCACCGATAGTTTCTGGACGGCACCAGCCGAGAAGTGGACCTCCAAGAAGGCCTGGGAGGGCGATGACTTCCCCAAGGACCACAAGTGGGACATCAACCGCGAAATCCTCTATTGGGAGTAAACTTTTACGAAATTCAAAAGAGGCTGTGCTATTTTCATTTGAACACAGCCTCTTTTCTGTGCTATTTCATTGAACAACTGTCGGCAAATAGAGTCCCCAGACTTTCTCATTAAGCTCTTCCATGCAGGCACTTTCATCTTCACCTAACATAATCCTGTCAACAAGGGCTGTTATTTCATCGTGTTCCGCCTGTGTGGGGATAAGAATAGGGATGAGTCGGCCATCGTTGATTTGAAGCGTATGGGTCATAGTAATCATGCTCTTAATATATGCCGTAATGAAACTGGAATTGAGTAGGGCGATAATATACTTGTCACTTGCTAAGTTGCAAAAACTGTGCATCTTGATGACGTTTTTAGAGTAAGGGCCAACACCTACGCTAAACCCCTTTAGCCGGTCGGTAAAATAGTCCACCCACCCATAGCCTGTTGTGGAATAATAAGGTTCTCCCTGCCATCGTGAGTTGTTATTAGTTCTCAATTCATGCACATAGTCCTTGCGCCAGTTGATAACCTCTGTGACAGGCACGTTCCAGCGCAAGCCGTCGGCATTACCCCTATTGTATGCAATCCAGCAATC
>R20__coassemble_779_pt1 | contig 21677 bp, 21 predicted proteins | sample R20__metabat2_low_PE_030 | metagenome-assembled genome bin R20 | reverse complement strand
AGGGCAAGAATGGATAAAAACTTTTTCATGTCAGTTGGTATTTAGGGTGTTAGTAAAATATTGACAGAGTATAGGCACAAAAAGAAAACGTGGACTACTTACTTCGTCTACGTCTCTGAGGTATCGGCAAACACCTATGCACCATATACGAGTAAATGCCCACGCCATTAGCGTGAGCGTTTAGACTTTTTACTCTTGGTGCCTCTTCTAATTTGCCGATTTTCAGAGACCAGAATACAAAGCTAACGCTTCATTCCTATTATGTTGTGTCTGTTTTTAGTTCATAGGCAGGATAAGTGATGAAATGTTTTAGTTGTTTATATTATTCACAGAACATCTGCCGCAACACGTTTTGCAAGGCTGTTTGTTCGCTAAGGGAGAGCGAGGAAATCTTTTTCTTCAGCCGCCGTTTGTCAACAGTACGAATTTGGTCGGTGACAATCTCACCATCGCGACCATCTATACGGCAAGGAACCCGATAAGGATAGCCGTGAATGGCCGATGTAATGGGAATGATGATGACCGTAGCAAGGTATTGGTTCAATTCTTTAGGGCTGGCCACCACACAAGGACGAACCTTCTGCATCTCGGCACCAATCGTGGGGTTGAGGTCAACCCAATAAACTTCAAACTGTTCTACCATTTCCAATCCTCAATTTTGTCATCCTCAAACACATCGGGCATCATCATCTGGTCTTCACCGTGTTTATGAGCCTGGCGAGCTGCTGTCGCCCAGCCCTGTCGAGGTGTGACATTAGTAGTAATAGGAACTTCTGTAAACACCATGTGGCTGATGGAGCGCAAAGCCGTAAGCGCTTTCTGCATGGCCACTTCGCTGTCGAAGATGGGGTTAAGTTCACGGAGCAGTTCCGCACGAAGCTGTATTGCTGTCATATTTGTCATGTTTTTAATAATCACGGTGCAAAAATACGGAAAAGAATCTAACCGAGCAAAAAATTGGTACCTTTTTTGACGCTACAGGTAGGTTTCCAGCACGGGCAGGTCGCCCTGGTAGGTCACCTTCATGTTCTGTTCTTCGCCCATGACGATGCGGACGGGGATGTCTGGGCGGTAGCGGAGGACAATGCCGCAGTCGTCGGTAGCTTGGAAGTTGGGGTCTTGCAGACCGATGTCGTAGGCGGAGCGAATGACTTGAAGGTCAAATCCTTGTTAAACTTTTACTCTTGTACACTTTCTTCTATTTGGCGAATTTCAAAGAACAAGAATACAAAGCTAACGCTTCATTCCTATTATATTATGTCTGTTTTTAGTTCATAGGCAGGATAAGGATTGTTTAAATAAAAAAACAGGTGTTTATTTCATTCTTGTCAACAAGTCTTCAATGGCTATGCGCAGCAATGGCAGTTCATCTTTGATTACAGAATACACAATAGCTTCGTCTATATTTGCATATTCGTGTGAAATCAGGTTGCGCATATCGTAAATCTGTACCCAGGGTATTTCGGGGTGGCTTTCGAGAGGGTGTGTTTTGTCCTGTAAAAGTTTGCCAACCAGTTCACCGATTACTTGAAGGCGCATAACGACAGAGTCAAAAAGCATCATCTTTTCAGGCGACATAAAGAACTCATTGTAGTCGCCGACCGTGTTGCAACGCTCTCCAATGACATCTATGGATTCCAGAATCTGTTGCAATCGGTCTTTAATAGTGTAGTTGGCTCTATACATACACAGCCTCCTTGTCTATGTTTTGTCTAAAAAGCGGGCGGAGGGATTTGCGATAGCGCACAAGATCCACATTGCAGCCGAAGAGGGATTGCAACTGGCTGCGCAACTCGGCCATAAGCCGATATGTGGGATTGGAAATGTCCACAACAATGTCAATATCACTGCTTTCAGTGTTTTCTTCACGGGCAACGGAACCGAATATGCCTATCCGGTTGATGCCCATCTCTGCACCATGAGTATTACGGTATGTACCCAATTTGGTTTTGCATTCGTTCAGTGTTATTGCCATAGTTGTATATGTTGTTGCTTTTACTCTTGTACACTCTTGAAAAAATCACGGTGCAAAAATACGGAAAAGAATCTAACCGAGCAAAAAATTGGCACCTTTTTTGACGCTACAGGTAGGTTTCCAGCACGGGCAGGTCGCCCTGGTAGGTCACCTTCATGTTCTGTTCTTCGCCCATGACGATGCGGACGGGGATGTCTGGGCGGTAGCGGAGGACAATGCCGCAGTCGTCGGTAGCTTGGAAGTTGGGGTCTTGCAGACCGATGTCGTAGGCGGAGCGAATGACTTGAAGGTCAAATCCTTGTGGGGTTTGTGCACGGCGCAGGGTGGAGCGGTCGGGGGCGGACTGGATGTAGCCTTCGCGGCAGACCAGGATGGTATCTACGCTGGGCACGGCCACGCCGCAGGCCTGTTCGGTCTGCAGGGTTGTCACTACATCGGTGATGATGCGCTGGGAAACAAGCGGACGGGCAGCATCGTGGAAGATGAGGTTGACATCTTCGTTCTGATAGGCACGGATGGCAGCCAGACTGGAGTCGTAGCGTTCCTTGCCCCCCTTGAGCACTTTGGCCACCTTCTTCCAGCCATTTTTCTGGATGATGTCGGTCACTTCCTGGATATGGTCGGGATGAGAGACTACGGCCACTTCGTCGATGAGCGGATTCTCTTCAAAGGCACCGACGGCATACTCGATGACCATTCGGCCTTTCAGTTCAAAGAATTGTTTGGGGCGTGAACCGCCCATGCGGCTGCCTGTGCCGCCGGCCAGCACGATGGCGATGTTGCGTTTCATAGGGTTATGCGTTTTTACGTTCTTGCGTTTTTCTTCTTTCCCCCTTTCAGTAGATAGCCAAGACATTCTTTCAGGATGTTGGCTCCGAGTAGCCAGAGGACGGAGAAATAGATAACTGAAGCGATGACGATTCGGGTTGCAAAGCGCAAGTAGAGGTTGGTGATGTCGGCGGTAAACAGGAAGGTCAGTACCATGCTGGCCAGGGCTATCAGCATGAAAGGCAATATATCCTTTAAGGCTTGCAGGGGACTGAACCTGATTTCGCGCCAGACAAAGTAATGCCAAACGGCTATCCAGAGGATGACGATGCCAACGTAGGCCCAGACCATCTCGGTGGTGCCACCTCCCAACAGGTGTACCACAAGGATGGCGGCCAAGATGGTGCAGCCTTGGGCAATGATGTTCCACATATAGACATTCGACTTGCCCTGGCTGATAATCATGTTGAAGTAAAGTGTGGCGATGGGCAGGAAGGCGCCACCAATGCAGAGCCACTGCATCAGATAGGCACTGGAGAGCCATTTCTCCTTGATGAGAATCACGATAAATTCGGGAGCCACCAGTGATAGGCCGAACATGACGGGAAAACTGACAAAGCAGGTGAAACGCAGCATCTTACTGAAAGCACCGCGCAGTCGTTCCTTGTCGTCGCCCACTTCCACAAAGGTGGGTTGTGCCACACCTTGCACCATGCCGGTGATGGTTGAGGCTCCCATCAGATTCCATTTGTTGGCTTGATTATATACGCCCACTTCGGTTTTGGTGTAGAGCTTGCCCAGTACCAGCGCAAAGAGGTTGTTGTTTATCTGGTTGAAGATGTTTGTAATAAGCATCTTGCTGGAAAATCCGAACATCTCCCTGATGGGCTTGAAGCTGACGGTGAACGAAGGCTTCCAGCCACTCAGCCACCAACTGAGTACCGACACGGAGAGGTTGAACACGAGGGTCTGTGTGGCCAGCCCCCAGTAGGCCATGTCGCAATAGGCCATTGTAATGCCCACTGCTCCCGACAACAGCAGGGAGGCCAATCCCAAGAATGCCAGTTCTTTTTGCTTGATTTTCCGAAAGAGGATGGCTCGGGGCACGATGCTGAACGAGGCAATGAAAAAGCCGAAGAAGTAGTAGCGTGAGAGGTCGGTCAGCAGTGGTTCGTTGTAGAAGTGTGCTATCAGCGGTGCACAGAAGCAGAACAGAACGTAGATGGTGAGGCTCACACCGATGTTGAACCAGAAGACGGAATTGTAGTCGCTGTGCGTGGCATCGCGCTTGTTGGTCAGTGCCGTCACGAATCCGCTGTCTTGCAGGGAATTTGCAATCAGCGTGAATATCATCAGCATCCCAATCAGTCCGTAATCATCTTGTCCCAGTTTACGGGCCAGGATGACACCAAACACGGCATTCAACACCTGCATGGCACCATTGTTCAATGCTGCCCAGAAGAAACCTTTGGCTGTTTTGTCTTTGAGTGTTTTTTCCATGAGGACGGGGGTGCCCAGTGTGTATAGGATGTGCCTCTACATGTTTCAGGCGTGCAAAAGTACGAAATAAAGCTGACCCGCAGATGTGTTTTTGGGAAGATTAACGCATTTCTGCTTCAGATTTGCCTTTTTCTCGCGTGCAAACGGGCGTTTTTTGTTAATAAACACACATTTTCTATATAAAATTCATTAAAATGCACGGCGATACGGCGATGAAGCCAAAAAATGTTCGTACTTTTGCCGAACTATTTATATTGCGTCTTTGCGTATCTGATGGAAAAACGATATTTTAGATTACTGATTTTTTGTCTATCGGTGTCGGTGCTGGCATCGTGTGTGAAGGATAAAGACGATGAGGAACGGTCGCCCTATTGTGCCATCACTGCTTTTTCGGTGGGGAGCATCATTACCTATGTGACGACAACCGATGCGGCGGGCAACAACATAGTGACGCGGCGTGTGGTATCGGGCAACGACATTCCTTTCAGCATCGACCAGCAGGCAAGCACAATTACCAGTGTGAATGCCTTGCCCAATTGGATTTCCCTCAATAAAGTGGTGCCAGTTTTCACCAGCTATGGCAATGTTTATCTGGTCATAGATGGTGCGTATTACGGCATTACCTCGGGCACCGACTCCATTGATGTGTCGGAGCCGCGCACATTGGCTTGCATTTCCACGGATGGTGGGTATGAAAAGAAATACACGCTGGCCATCAATAAGAAGGTTGATGCTTCAGACATGATTGCCTGGGAGCGTCTGTCTGTGGCAGACCTTCAGCTGGAGGGCAGTCACCGTGCCTTGATGCTTTCCGCGATGTATCAGGATGTGAATGGTGCCGACTCTCTGGTGCGCCGCATGTTCGTTTTCTCCAACAATGCCGTAGGCAATCCCCAAGTGACAAGCACGACCGAGCGTAGCCAGGCTACAACCTGGACGGAACCAACAGAACTGACGGGGGCAGAAGGTGTGATAGACTGCAATTCCATTACTGTCCACAAGGGAAAGCTTTATGCCGTTGACCAGGAAGGGAAGCTTTATTCTTCCACAGAAAAGGAAAAGGGAATGGTGTGGACGAAGGTGGCTGATGCGCAGCTGCAACGCTTGCTGGGTTCTGACGGCCTGAATCTGTATGGGTATGACGGCACAGAAATACTGGGCACGCAGGATATGAACACATGGATAGGGGCCGGACAGGCAGACTTGTCAATGCTGCCATCGACCAGCACCTATAGCTATTACTACACATCGAAGACAAATGCCGATTTGACAACAGCCATGATGGGAGGTATCTCCGAAGGCAACACGGCCTATGGTGTAAGCTGGTACAAAATGACATCGGCGGTTAATGAATACAATCAGCCTTGGAGCTACATTCAGGTGAGCGGCGACAACACTCACGGCTTGCCCCACTTCCAGGAGCTTAGCACCATTTACTATGGCGGAAATCTCTATACAATGGGACGCCGGGCTTTGTCGGACGGAACATTTAAGTTTGACGGCTTCTATTGCTCTACTGACAATGGCATTGCATGGCATTTACAGTCGGAGAAATGGTTGCTGCCAACAGATTTGAATGCAAATGCCGGACCAGCCAGCGTTGTGCTGATAGGCGAGACGTTGTATCTGGTACAAAGCGGCGGAGCTGTGTGGAGAGGAGCGATTAAATGAGAAAAGAAGGGTGCAGACATAGAAGAGAACACATGAAATTGGCCGGATGGCTGTTCGTGGTGCTTCATGCTTCATGCTTCACTCATGCTGCAGCACAGACGGAGCTGGAATACAAGATGGAGATAGGCGGCATGGTGGGTAGCAGTACCTATTTGGGTGATGCCAGCTACACGGGGTTCTACAAAAATGTGAACTTGGGTGGTGGCGCGATTGCCCGCTACAACCTCAATCCGCGCATGGCGCTGAAGTTTGACCTTGCATACGGCGGCATTTCGGGCGATGCATCAGGCGAAGCTTATCCGCCAGGCATCGATAGAGATGCTTTGAAGTTCAAGAAATCGCTGGTGGACGTAGGTTGTCAGTATGAAATGAATTTCTGGGCGTATGGCACGGGAACCAGCTATAAAAATACGCACCGACTGGTGCCTTACATACAGATGGGGCTGGGCTTTACAGCCACCAAGGGGGCTTTTAGCCTGAACCTGCCGATAGGATTCGGCGTGAAATACAAGGTCGCCCCTCGCGTCAATGTCGGACTGGACTGGACGGTACGCATTTCGCTCACCGATAAGCTGGACGGCATAGCAGACCCCTACAGAATCAAGAGTGGCTTCTTGAAGAACAAAGACTCATACTGCTGGACAATGCTGTATGTTTCTTATGATTTCTGGCCACGGCTGCGAAAATGTAATAATGATTGATTTTTACGTTGAGTGTTTGGCGTTTAGCGTTGAGCGACGTTACACAGCCAAATATCAAACGTTCACAAAAAGTCTCTAAACGTTAAACTCTGAATTCTAAACTCTAAACTTTAAATAAGATGTATAAGGAACAAATTGATATGGATCGTTTGCCTCAGCACGTGGCAATCATTATGGATGGAAATGGCAGATGGGCACAGGCTCGTGGCCAAGAACGCAGTTTTGGCCATTCGGCAGGAGTGGATAGCATCCGCACTATTATGAAATGTGCCGCTCGTTTAGGTATCAAATATGTGACTTATTATGCTTTCTCTACAGAGAACTGGAATAGGCCAGAGGCAGAAGTGGAATATCTGGTTGGTTTGATTCTTAAGCACCTGGAAGAAGAAATATTCATGAAAAACAATGTACGTCTCCGCATCATTGGTGATATGTCGCGTTTGCCCCAAAATGTACAGGAGGCTTGCAATGGGCTGATGGAGCGTACTAAGAATAATGACTCTTCCAACATGGTGGTGGCTTTCAGTTATTCCACCCGCTGGGAAATGCAGCGCGCTGTGCGTAATATCGTGCAGGATGTACAGGCAGGCAAATTAAAGCCGGAAGACATAACAGCTGAGACAATCGATAGCTACCAGACAACCAATTTCATGCCAAATCCGGAATTGCTGATTCGCACAGGCGGCGAGCAGCGTTTGAGCAACTTCTTGCTGTGGCAGGCTGCCTATTCGGAGCTTTATTTTACCGACACGTATTGGCCAGACTTTGATGAAGAGTGTCTTTACAAGGCTATTGTGGACTACCAGCACCGCCAGCGCCGTTTTGGAAAGACGGGTGAGCAGGTGATTGAAGAATTGAAAAAATAATCGATGAAAAGAGTGAGACATATTATCTTTTTTCTTTGTGCCTTGACGTTGTTTCCGTTCCGTGTGGATGCGCAAGACAATGTACAGGTGAAACCAACGGTGGTGTACGGTCAAACCCGTAAACTGGAGATTGGTGGCATCGCTGTGGAAGGTGTGGAGAATTATGAAGATTATGTATTGATTGGCCTGTCGGGACTGTCGATAGGAGAAACCATCTCTTTCCCGGGTGATGAAATCACTGCTGCCGTCAAGCGATATTGGAAGCACGGACTGTTTTCGGCGGTAAGGATTGAAGCGGATAGCATTGTTAATGAGAAAATCTATCTGAAGATTACATTGGCTACGCGGCCACGTGTATCGAAAGTCAATATCTGGGGAACCAAGAAGGGCGAACAGAAGGACCTGGAAGAGAAAATGGGTCTTATCAAAGGCAATCAGGTTACACCCAACATGATTGACAAGGCCAAGATTGTGGTGAAGAACTATTATGCAGCCAAAGGCTTCCGTAATGCTGATGTCGAAATCGTGCAGTATGACGACCCCGACCACAACGGCCAGCTCATTCTGGATGTGAATGTTGACAAGCACCAGAAAGTAAAGGTACGCAAAATCTACATCACAGGCAATAACAACATTAAGACCAAGAAATTCCATGGCAATTTCTTCTCGGGAGGTTTGTTGAAGAAGACCAACGAGAAAGGTTTTAAGAGCTTGTTTAAGGCTAAGAAGTTCATTGCGGAAAAATATGCAGAAGACAAGGAACGTGTCATCGAAAAGTATAATGAACTGGGCTATCGTGATGCCAACATTGTGCAAGACAGTGTTGTGGACAATGGAGACAACACGGTGGACGTGTATCTGGGCATTGAGGAAGGCGATAAATATTATGTACGCAACATAGCCTGGACGGGCAATACCATTTATAGTACTGATGCACTGAACCGGGTTCTGCGTATGGAAAGGGGCGATGTGTATAACCAGAAACACATCAAGGACCGCTTGAACGTCGATGAGGATGCTGTGGCCAATTATTATTTCAACCAAGGCTATGTGTTCAATCAGGTTGACCCTGTGGAAGTGGAAGTGGATGGCGATTCCATTGACCTTGAAATACGAATTTATGAAGGCGTTCAAGCCGCTATCAATAAGATAAAGATTTATGGCAATACGCGAGTCTATGAAGAAGTTGTTCGTCGTGAGCTGAAACTGAAGCCTGGCGATATGTTCTCGATGGATGCTTTCAAGATGACCTATCAGGAAATAGCTCAGATGGGACATTTCGACCCTGAAGCTATTGACTTCAAACCTGTTCCCGACCGTGTGAACGGAACAGTTGACCTCAATCTTGGATTGACCCCAAAGGCCAGTGACCAGATCGAGTTTTCGTTGGGTTGGGGTATGACAGGTGTCATCGGAAAGATAGGCTTGAAGTTCACCAATTTCTCCATGCGCAATTTGTTTGCCAAGAATGGCGTGCGCCGTGGCATTCTGCCGCAAGGCGATGCACAGTCGTTAGAGTTGTCGGGTTCCACCAATGGACGCTACTACCAGTCGTACAGCATATCATTCTCCGACTCGTGGTTTGGCCGCAAACGTCCTAACTCATTTACGGTCAGTGCTTTCTTCTCTCGTCAGACCGACGTGAGCAGTTCCTACTACAACTCCAGCTACTACAACAACTACTATTCCATGCTGTATGGTTATGGCAATTACAATTCCAGCTATTACAACAACTATTCCAGTTTCTACGACCCAGATAAATATATCATGTTGTTCGGTTTATCTGTGGGCTGGGGTAAGCGTTTGAACTGGCCTGACAATAATTTCTATTTCCAGACAGCCCTGGGATATACGCGCTATATGTTGAAGGACTGGGACTATTTCCTCATTACCGACGGACACTGCAACAACGTGAATCTGACATTCTCGCTTTCACGTAACAACATCGATAATCCCATCTTCCCGCGTCGTGGTTCACAGATTTCCATGTCTGCATCGTTTACGCCCCCCTACTCTCTTTGGGATGGCGTTGACTACGAACACCTTGCTACATCTACAGCAGACGCCTCCTATATGTCAGACATGCAGAAGAAATACAAGTGGATTGAATACCACAAGTGGGCATTCAAGTCAAGGTTCTTCACACCACTTTCCAGCGCCAAGAAGTGTTTTGTGCTGATGGCACGCTTCGACTGTGGATTCCTGGGAAGTTACAATAAGTACAAGCGCTCCCCCTTCGAGACTTACTACATGGGTGGTGATGGCATGTCGGGCTACTCTACCAGCTACTACTCCGAGACCATTGGTCTGCGTGGCTACGACAACGGCTGTCTCACGCCATACGGCAGTGAAGGCTATGCCTACACCAGAATGACCTTGGAGCTGAGATACCCATTGATGCTGAACAACTCCACCAACATCTATGCCTTGGCTTTTGCTGAAGGTGGTAATGCCTGGAACGAGGTCAAAAAATTCAACCCCTTTGACATGAAACGTTCAGCAGGTGTAGGTGTGCGCATCTTCCTTCCTATGGTGGGTCTGATGGGTATCGACTGGGCATACGGTTTCGACAAGGTGTTTGGTTCGAAGAGTTATGCTGGAAGCCAGTTCCACTTCATTCTCGGCCAGGAGTTTTAAAGCCATCCCGGGGGAATGTTACTATCCCTTTTAGTGAAATAGCCGTTTAACATTAGGCTTTTCCCTACAAGACAACAAAGAAATAATACAGAAATTTGCACCGAACTTTTAAACATAACCGAATATGAAGAAGTATTTATTGACAATAATGGTTGCCCTTGCGGGAGCTTTGACAGCCAGTGCGCAGAAGTTTGCGCTTGTTGACATGGAATACATATTAAAGAATGTACCTGCCTATGAACGTGCAAACGAACAGTTGAACCAGGTCAGCAAGAAATGGGAAGGCGAAATCCAGGCCGTGCTCAACGAAGTGGAGACACTTTATAAGAAGTATCAGTCGGAATCCGTATTCCTTTCCGATACTCAGAAAACCAAGGCCGAAGAAACCATTGTGGCCAAGGAAAAGGAAGCCAGCGAACTGAAAAAGAAGTATTTCGGTTCTGAAGGCGAACTCTTCAAGAAGCGTCAGAGCCTGATGTCACCCATTCAAGACGAAATTTACAATGCGGTGAAAGACATCTGCGACAAGAAAGGATTCCAGCTGGTACTCGACCGTGCATCGGGCGGTAGCATTATCTACGCTTCACCAAAGATAGACATTAGCGACGAAGTGCTCCAGAAACTGGGCTATAGCCATTGATCCTCGGTCGGGGAAACATGGCATGAATGCTTCGCTCAGCATACATAGAAACAATAATCACACATAAATATATAAATAGAAAGACATGAAAAAATTGATTTTCGCAGCACTTCTGGCCTTGCCCATGAGTGTATTTGCACAGAAATTTGCCCACGTTAACTCTACACTGATTGTTCAGGCCATGCCTGAATACACTGCAGCTCAAACAGAAATGCAGAACCTGCAGAAGCAATACGAAGAAGAGCTTCAGCGTATGCAGGATGAACTGAAGACCAAGAGTGAAGATTTCGACAAGAATCAGGCAACCCTGCCCGATGCTGTCAAGCAGCGCCGTCAGCAGGAACTGCAAGACCTCTATCAGCGTCTGCAGCAATATTATCAGACTTCAGAGCAGGAACTCCAGAAGGCTCAGGCCGAAAAAATGCAAGCCATCACAACCAAGGTATCTGCTGCCATCAAAGAGGTTGGTGCTGCAGGTCAGTATGTCTATGTGATGGACACCTCCAGTGGTATTCCCTACATTAGCGAGACTCTTTCCACCGACATCACAGCTCAGGTAAAGGCAAAGCTCGGTCTGAAATAAGACTTTGTAAATAACCATTTATTTAAATGTGCTTTTATTATTCAAGAACAATGAATAAATATGTCGCATTATCTTTTGCGCTCCTCTTCTCTGCCGCGCTTTCGGCACAAGAGGCAGCGCTTTCCGACTCTACTCGCACAGTTGTAGAGCGCATCGTGGTACAGCCTCAACACTTCGGATATTTGAGTTACGAGGAAGTTTTGAAATCAATGCCAGAGTATGCAGCCGCAATTACCAACCTTGACGAACTGAAGAAGACTTATGACCAGGAGCTTGTCCGCGCCGAACAGGATTTCTCTCGCAAATTCTATGAGTTTGTGGATGGTCAGAAGGACTTCCCCGAGAACATCATGCTCAAGCGTCAGAAGGAGTTGCAGCAGCTGATGAACGAAAGCATCAAGTTCAAGGAAGAAGCCAAGCAACTGCTCACTCAGTCCGAAGCAGAACTGATGGCTCCGCTTCACAATCGTCTGAAAAACGCCTTGCGTGAAGTGGGTCTGGAGCGCAACTACGCTTTCATCCTCAACACCGACAACAACTCCTATCCATTCATCAACACAACAGGTGAAGGCGAAGACTGTACCGACTTTGTGAAAGAAAAGCTTCAGAAGTGAGCGATACCATCACACTTTCTGGGCCGATAGGCGTGTTTGACTCAGGCATTGGCGGTCTGACCATCCTTGATGGCATACGCCGCAAAATGCCGCAATACGACTACATCTACTTGGGCGATAATGCGCGTGCTCCTTACGGCACACGCTCTTTTGATATTGTCTATGAGTTCACGCTCCAGGCCGTTCAGAAGCTCTTCTCCTTAGGTTGTCCGCTGGTCATTTTGGGCTGCAACACAGCGTCGGCCAAAGCCCTGCGCAGCATCCAGCAGAAATATCTGCCAGAAGCAGCACCCACACGTCGGGTGCTCGGCGTGATTCGTCCCACAGCCGAGGTTGTGGGTACACTTTCCCGGACCAAGCACATCGGTGTGCTGGCCACGGAAGGCACCATCAAGTCAGAGAGCTATACGCTGGAAATCCAGAAACTCTATCCCGGCACTACCGTCGTGGGCCAAGCCTGCCCCATGTGGGTTCCCTTGGTGGAGAACGGCGAGTTCGACAAGCCCGGAGCCGACTATTTCGTGCGCGACAGCCTTGAAAAGTTGCTGGCCCAGGACCCCCTCATCGACACCATCATTCTGGGTTGCACCCACTATCCGCTACTGCTCCCGAAGATTGAACAGTACTGTCCGAAGGGCATCCAATTGATTCCCCAGGGCCGCTACATCGCAGAGAGCCTGGAAGACTACCTGCATCGCCACACCGAAATGAACCAGCGCATCACCCGTGGCGGTACATGCCAGTATTTCACCACGGAAAGTCGCACCAAATTCCGGGAGTCTGCTGCCATCTTCCTCAACGAAGAGGTAGAAGTGCAGCGCATTACCCTCTGACCCCCCATAGCGCAAAAACGTATAAACGTAAAAACTCAAAAACGAACCCACCAATGGGCATCTATTCCGACCTTTTCCTTACATTCAGCAAAATAGGCAGCTTCACCCTGGGGGGAGGCTATGCCATGGTGCCTGTCATGGAGAAGGAAATCGTGAACAAGAAAGGCTGGCTCACACACGAAGAGTTCCTTGACATCCTCGTGGTGGCTCAGTCCACGCCAGGCCTTTTTGCCATCGACATGGCTTCCCACATCGGCTACAAATACCGAGGCGTTTGGGGTGGCATTGTCGGTGCACTGGGTGTGGCAGGACCAAGCATCATTGTTATTCTGCTCATCGCCATGTTCTTCCACGCCTTCAAGGACAATATCTACGTGGAGAAAATATTCATGGGTGTGCGTCCTTGTGTGGTTGCCCTCATTCTGGCCCCTTGTTTCAAGATGGCCAAGTCTGCCAAACTCAATCGGCACAACTGGTGGATTCCGCTCCTGTGTGCCTTGCTCATCTGTGCCTTTGGGGTCAGCCCCATCTGGTGCATCCTTGTCGCTGGCTTGGGAGGCTATCTCTACGGACGACTGACTTCTGCAAACTCTAACTGACACGGCTATGATATTCCTGCAACTCTTCATTACATTTACGAAAATAGGCATCTTCAACTTCGGTGGAGGCTATGCCATGCTTTCGTTGATACAGGACGAAGTGGTCAACAAGCACCATTGGCTCACCATTGCCGAATTTACCGACATCGTGGCAGTAAGCCAATCTACACCGGGTCCTATCGGTATCAATGCCGCCACCTATACAGGCTATACGGCAGTCATCAATGCTGGCTATCCCCAGTGGGCAGCAGCCCTCTCGGCGGTGATGACCTCCCTCTGCATCATGTGGCTTCCGTTCATCCTGATGATTACCATTAGCAAATTCCTTCTGAAGCACAAAGACGCTCAGTGGATCAAGGACATTTTCGGCACACTACGTCCAGCCATTGTGGGCTTGATTGCCGCTGCTGCCATCATGCTGATGAACCGCGAAAACTTCGGTTCCCCCTCGGAGCAGACCTTTGTCTTCATCGTCAGCCTCACCATCTTCTTCTTCTCCTTCATCGGCACACGCCTCTTCAAGATTCATCCCATCCTGATGATTCTGCTCTGTGGCCTGGCCGGTCTGCTTATCTATTAAATGACGGAAACTGCAAACATATACACCCTGCCCTCAGGACTGCGCCTCATCCATGTGCCGTCCCAATCGCCCGTGGCCTACTGTGGCATAGCCATCGATGCTGGCACACGCGACGAATTGCCCACAGAGCAGGGCATGGCCCACTTCTGCGAACACATGCTGTTCAAGGGCACGGCGCATCGCCATGCCTGGCACATCATCAACCGCATGGAGCGTGTGGGTGGCGACCTCAATGCCTACACCAACAAGGAGGAAACCGTGGTCTATAGTGCTTTCATGAAGGAAGACCTGCCGCGTGCAGCCGAACTGCTCTTCGATGTGGTGTTCCATTCCGTCTATCCCCAGGCTGAAATCGACAAGGAGCGCGAAGTCATTGTCGATGAAATAGAATCCTACAACGACTCGCCTGCCGACCTCATCTTCGACCACTTCGAGAACATCATCTACCGCGACAAAGACCTTGGCCACGACATCCTGGGCACAGCCGACGACGTGCGCCGCTTCACCTCTGCCGATGCCCAAGCCTTTACCCAACGGCTCTACAAGCCCGAGCGCATGATTTTCTTTGTGATGGGCGACTATGACTTTAAGTATGTGAAGCAGACCCTAAAAGTGACCCTCTCCCCCGCCCCCTCCCCCATAATGGGGAGGGGAGAACAAGTTACAGGCCTAAAGGAAACCACCCGGATGGCCTCCCCTCCCAATAGAGGGGGAGGGGTCGGGGGAGAGGGTCTGCTCTTTATCGAGCACCGCTCCACCCATCAAGCTCACGTCATGATTGGCTGTGCCGCCTACGGTTCGAAAGACGACCGCCGCATCGCCCTCTACTTCCTCAACAACCTGCTGGGCGGCCCAGGCATGAACTCCCGCCTCAACATTGCTTTGCGTGAACGGCGCGGACTGGTCTATACCGTGGAATCCACGCTGACCAACTACACCGACACCTCCACCTGGGCTATCTATTTTGGCTGCGATGCCGAAGACGTGGAGAAATGCCGTCGGCTGGTGCGCAAGGAACTCGACCGCCTGATGCAGACCCCCCTTACGGCACAGCAGTTCGCTGCCGCCATGAAACAGATAAAAGGTCAGATTGGTGTGGCCTGTGACAATTCGGAGAATTACATCCTCGATACGGCCAAGTCCTTCCTCCACTACAACAAGTTTGAAGGCATGAACGACACCTACCAGCAGCTCGACAAACTCACCCCGCAGTTCCTTCAGCAGGTGGCCTGTGAGGTGTTCGCTCCGCAAAACCTCACCACCCTCATCTTCCAGTAATATCCTATTCACTCCTATTAAAACTCCCCCCCCCTTATGAGAAAGATAATTGGCATCGGCGAAACCATTCTCGACATTATTTTCAAGAACGAACAGCCCACGGCAGCTGTGCCGGGAGGCTCCGTGTTCAATGGCATTGTGTCACTGGGTCGCCTTGGCCTGAACGTGTCGATGATTACAGAGACAGGCAACGACCGTGTGGGCAGCATCATCAAGCGCTTCATGCACGACAATGGCGTGGACGACAGCTGTGTGTGCGTCTATGAAGATGGCAGGACAGCCATTTCGCTGGCCTACCTCAACGAGCGCAACGACGCAGAGTACTCCTTCTACAAGGACTACCCCAAGGCGCGGCTTGACGTGGAGTGGCCCGACATCCAGAAGGACGACATCATCATGATGGGCTCCTACTTCGTGCTCAATCCTGTGCTCCGTCAGAAGGTGAAAGAGTTTCTTGACTATGCCCGCGAGCGTGAAGCGCTCATCTACTACGACATCAATTTCCGCTCCACTCACGCCTCCGAGGCCATCAAGCTGCGAGGCTCCATCCTGGAGAACTTCGAACTGGCCGACATCGTGCGCGGCTCAACGGAGGACTTCCACAATATGTTCGGCATCGACGATGCAGCCCAAGCCTACCAGCAGGAAGTCTCCTTCTACTGCAAGCAGATGCTCTGTACCGATGCCGAAGGGGACATCCGCCTCTTTACCCCCACTTTCAATAAGGAATACAAGGTGCAGAAGATAGAAACCGTCTCAACCATCGGGGCCGGCGACAACTTCAATGCCGGTGTCATCTTTGGCCTGGTGGCAGCCGACATCAAGCGCAGCGACCTCACCACCCTCTCTGCTGCCCAGTGGGACAAGATTGTTGCCCACGGCACAGCCCTTGCCACAGAAGTCTGCCAGAGCTTCAACAACTCCATCAGCAAGGAGTTCGCCGCTGCATACAAATTGACAATTAACAACTAACAATTCTCTCTCCCTCCCTTTCTCCCTCCCTTTAGGGAGGGGCGGGGTGGGTCTGAACTTAAACACATAACATTTTGAAGACATTCGAAGAACTTGGCGTTTCCGGAGAAATCCTCCGCGCCATCACCGAAATGGGCTACGAAAGCCCCATGCCCGTGCAAGAAGAAGTGATTCCGTACTTGCTGGGCCACAACAATGATATCGTTGCCCTTGCCCAGACGGGAACGGGCAAGACTGCTGCATACGGTTTGCCTGTGTTGCAGAAGATTGACACGAACAGCACGGTGACTCAGGCCATCGTCATCGCCCCGACACGAGAGCTTTGCCTCCAAATCACCGATGACCTCAAAGACTATAGCAAATACATTGAAGGACTGCACGTGCTGGCCGTCTATGGAGGTGCCAGCATCGAACAGCAGATTCGTCAACTCAAGCGTGGCGTGCAGATTATCGTCGCCACCCCGGGTCGTCTGGTCGATCTGATGGAACGCAAGGTGGCCGACCTTTCCCACGTGCAGAACGTCGTCCTTGATGAGGCTGACGAAATGCTGAACATGGGTTTCAGCGAAAGCATCGACGCCATCCTGGCCGGCTGTCCGCCCCACCGGGAAGAGAACACAGAATCCTCTGAGTCCTCCGTCTCCTCTGCATCCTCTGTGCCTTCCACAGGAAGGAACACATTGCTCTTCTCAGCCACGATGTCCAAGGAAATCGAGCGCATCGCCCAGGGCTACCTGGTCAACCACAAGGAGATTGTGGTGGGAAGCCGCAACGAGGGTGCCGAGCACGTGAACCATATCTACTACTTGGTATCAGCCCGCGACAAGTACAACGCTTTGAAGCGCATCGCCGACTACTATCCCGAAATCTACGCCATCATCTTCTGCCGCACCCGCATGGAGACGCAGGAGATTGCTGACAAGCTCATACAGGACGGCTACAACGCCGAATCGCTCCACGGCGAACTCTCCCAGGCCCAGCGCGACCTGACCATGCAGAAATTCCGCCAGCATCGCGTCCAGCTCTTGGTGGCTACCGACGTGGCAGCGCGTGGTCTGGATGTCGATGAACTCACGCACGTCATCAACTACGGACTGCCCGACGACATCGAAAGCTATACCCACCGCTCGGGCCGTACAGGTCGTGCAGGTCGTAGCGGCACCAGCATCAGCATCATCCACGTGAAGGAAAAGGGCAAGGTGCGTGCCATCGAAAAGCAGATTCAGAAGAAGTTCGTGCCGGGCATCCTGCCTACGGGTCCTGAAATCTGTGCCAAGCAGCTCTACAAGGTTATCGACGACATCGAGAAAGTGGCCGTTGACGAAGAGGAAATTGCTCCATACCTGGGCGAAGTCTATCGCAAGTTCGACCTGCTGGAGAAGGAAGACATCATCAAGCGCATGGTAAGTATGCAGTTCAACACCTTCCTCAACTACTACAAGAACGCACCCGAAATCATCCAGCCCAGCGACAAGGGCGGCTCTAAGGAGGTTTCTATGGGCAAACGTTCAGAGCGTGGCAGTCGCCGTGAACGTGGCTCTATCGGCCCGAAAACAGCCGAAAAAGGCTACACACGCTTCTTCATCAACCTTGGCAAGAAGGACGGCATCAATCCGAAGGTCTTCATGGGCTTCCTCAACCGCGTTTCGGGCAACACCCACATCGACCTTGGCCGCATCGACCTGATGCAGAACTTCTCCTTCTTTGAAGTACCCGAACAGCAGACCCAGACTGTTTTGCGTGTGCTGAACGGCACCGACTTCGATGGCCGCAAAGTGAATGTGGAGGTAACCGACAATACCGACAGCCAGCCCTCCAGGGGCGGTGGTAGCCGCCGAGACCGTAGCGCAGCCGAAGGCCGTGGCGGTCGTGCTGGCCGCAGAAGCGACTTCAAGTCTGTCCGCAGCCAGGCAGGCAAGCCCGCCGGTGCCTCGGAAGGCCGCAAGAAGAAACCGTCCCGCGAAGAGCGTGGCTACACAGCCGCCCGTGGTCCCAAGGGTGCTCAGGAATGGGCTAAGTACTTCGAGGGTCAGGTGGAGGCTCAACCCTTCTACGAGCAGTTCACGAAGAAGAAAGGAAAGCGGAAGTAGCAGGTTATACAACCAGCCGTAATTCCTCCCCGTCAAAGACATCCTGGTCGGTGATGCCATTCCGCTTGAGCACCCGACAGATGTAGGCCTGTTCACCAGGCGAGACGGCCCGCTCACCGTTCACGATGCGGTAATACTGTGTATTGCCGAAGTGCGTATAGAGCGTGGCTCGCACGTTTTTGGCTGTTTTCAGCGTCATGTTGTCATACAGGTGCGTCAGGCCACGCCTAAACACTTGAGGCTCCGATGTGCAATAATCTCTGCACGTCTCGCCTGGGGTCAGACGAGGGTTCAGGATGCGGATTTCCTTGCGGCTTTCGTTCAGGCTTCTGAAGGCCACTTGCCGCAGGCAGTGTTCGGCCTGTGTGCATTCGCTGTTGCAGCAATGCAGAAAGTTTTGGGGTATCAGGTTGTAGTCTATCGTTTTCATGTTATCTTTCGTTTTCTGAATTTATGGTGTGTTCTATAAATGGAGTCTCTGTGTTTAATTTACAGAAGTCTCCTTAATCTTTTTCAGCCAATACGCTTGTCCTCTCTTCGTGCGGTGCTTGGCCGCCCCCATTTTTGTCAGGATGCGTCCGATGCCCGCTGCCCCTTCCCGGGTCTTCTGATAGGCAGGATGCGCCTTCACCACCTCGAAGATGTCAACAGCGTACCACCAGGCAGCTCCGGCACAGGAGCTACCTTCTTCTGCCATCTCGAAACAGTCACGCACGACCATCTCAAGCGGAGTCAGCACCTCGAAGGGCTGGTTCTGCTCGTGGATGATTGCCTCATCCGCGTCGTCAATCCAGTAGCGTTCATGGTGAGTAATCAGGTGCAGGGCCTGCGCGTAGAGCTGGTCATAGTCAATGGGGGTCTCTACGTGGATGGGAGCAGTCACGTTCACGCAGATGAAGCGGCGGTTACCCGTCACGTCGCGCAACACCTCCTGCTGGTTGGTGGTGCCGATGAACGAGGCATAGCGGCGCAGCGTCTCGATGGTAGGGCTGTATGAGCGGCGGATGTTGACCACGGGCTTCTGGAACAGGTGCTTCACGAAGGCCATCTGCTTGTCGCTCAGCTGGTCAAACTCGTCGATGTTAATCAGCAGGAATCGCCCCAGATAGCGCTCTGCCTCCACGTCGTTGCGGAAGTCCAGGCTGTCCGTCACGTATTCCCGCAGTTCCGGCGGCAGCAGCTGGCGGCAGAACGTCGATTTCCTGTAGCCCTGTGCACCCACCAGGATGGGGGCCGAGCTGTTGCTGTGCTCCGTGTCGTACTGCAGCCAGTGGGCCACCATCGAGAGGAACCAGCGGTAGAACAGCTCCGTCCAGTGCCCATTGTCAGTAGGCACCATCCGCGCCACCTCTCGGATGCGGTCTGTGCCGTCCCACTGGGGCAGCTGGTGCATGTAGTGTTCCACGGGGTTATACTCCGCCACATAGCCCGAATTGAGCAGCCCGCTCACCTCGCTGTCGAAAGCCTCGATGCCCTCCAGCGCCGCTTCGTGCTTGATGCTGTTCATGGTGCGCTTGTCCAGTTCGCGGAACATGAACACCGTGCTCCGGCGGCGGCGCACTTCCGTCACTTGGCCAATCACGTTGTAGCGCACCTCGTAGCGTCGGGCAAAGAAGTCGCGCAGCCTGATGGCCGCAATCTGCTTCTTCGACATCAGCGCGTTGTACGTCCGCTTTTTCCGCATGGCATACACGTTTCGCACCGTCTGTCGCACCTCCTCGCGGTCGTTCTGCTCCATCAGCGGCTGCATACGGCACACCGTCTCTTCTTCGGGCAAACCGGCCTGCCTGCAATACTTTGCCAAGGTGACAATCACCCCGTATGGCCGCTCGCCTATCACCCATTCGGGCACCTCAGCCAGCGTCTGCTCCAGAGCTGCATCGAAGAGCCTGTTGAACGTGACAAACGATTCAAGGCCGGGCTTCAGCCTTGCCTTGGCCTCGTCGCTGCCCACGTCCTCCTGCTTCAGGTTCTCCGTGGGCAGGGTGCATGGCTGGTTCACAATCAGTGGTGCCACGTGCTCGTTCCAATACGGCTGGTCATCCAGCGGCATACGCATACTCATGTCCATGCTTGGCGGCGTCACGCTGACGGGGTATGACAGCGACGGCGCACAGCACTTCACGGCCCGCAGGTAGGCGTGGGCATGAAACAGCTCGGCCTCATCCTGCGTCAGGGGCAGACTGCCGTCTGGCAGCATCGCCTTCACCAGCAGCTTCACCGACAGGCCGCTGCAGCCCACGAAGGCGGCCAGCACCTGCGGCACCGAAGCCGCCTGCTGCTTCACCTGCTCACACTCAAAACGGTTGTTCAGCTCGTCCACCTCCACCAGCACCAAGCCCGTGTAGGCCTTGAAAGCCCTGCCGCCATCCTTCAGGTGCCTGTACTCCACCGCCGGGCAAACCCTCGGAATACGGTCAATGTAAGTAAACTGTTCAGGTTGCCCCGGCGAGGCCAATGCGTTCTCACGGAATTTTGTAATGTATCCCCCTCGTGCTTCCCACTTGATGCGATCCACAAAATCCTTTACCTTCATGGTTGACAACGTCGTGTCATTCTTTCCAAAAATCGTAACTTTTTCCATTACTTTTTGTGTTTTTAATGTTAAACATTCATGTTTTGTCCCCGAAAAGGGCTTTTCTCCCCTTTCGCAGTGCAAAGATACGACAAAAAACCGATAATACCAAACACTAAAACAGTTTTTTTCAGAAAAAACCTACACCACCTACACCACCCTTGCAACAGAGTGTATAACAAATAGTTATTGGTGTAGGTAAAGGTGTATGTAACCCAATTTCACCTACACCCTACCTACACCACCTACACCCTACCTACACCCTTACCTACACCGCCTACACCCTTGATAAAAAACCGATTACGCAAAAGGGTGTAGGCGGTGTAGGTAAATTCTTCAAAAAAAACAAGAAAAAGGAATTTAGGGGCGATGAACCTGGAATGTGAAACGAAGAGAGCGGAATGGATTTTACCACGTTTACCAAATCATTGGTAAAACTTTACCACAGCACTGTTAACGGATTACCACCCCAGCGGTAAGACATTACCGCTGGGGTGGTAAAGAAATACACATCATCGTTGTAATACATCATGCTATTACGTTATGTCAGAGTCGTCCTCTTCAAGTGGCAATGCTCCCAGAAATTTGTCGAAGTCGCTTTGGAACAGACGGTCTTGCCATCGTCAGCAGTATGTGCAAATTTTGCACATACCCGTTCTTCCATGAGTTCTCCTGATTTGAAGATGTTGCCCAAATGCTTTGTGACCACACTTCTGTCACAGTCAAACAAAGTGGAAATGGCGGTTCTGCGTCAATTTGGGTGGTGGAAGCATACGCCCCCAGCGGGGGCGCACC
>R20__coassemble_773_pt1 | contig 21805 bp, 24 predicted proteins | sample R20__metabat2_low_PE_030 | metagenome-assembled genome bin R20 | reverse complement strand
ACCCCGTCGTCACTCCGGCGACACCCCATCGCTGGCGGAGTAGCACAGGTGTGCTACTCAAGTGGCACAGGTGCGCTACTTGGGTGGCACAGGTGCGCTATGACAAGGGGGCAACAGTGTTTTTCCAGCCAAACATTTTGTACAGCTCGAAAGAAATGAGTAACTTTGCAATCTTTTCAGGCAGACAATGAACAGAACAACACAAAATATAACGGTGGAGGGTGCACGGGTGCACAACCTGAAGGACATCGACGTGAGCATTCCCAGGGGGAGCCTCACGGTCATCACGGGGCTGAGCGGCAGCGGCAAGTCGTCGCTGGCTTTCGACACGCTGTTTGCCGAGGGGCAACGGCGGTACATCGAGACGTTCTCGGCCTACGTGAGGAATTTCCTGGGCAACATGGAGCGGCCCGACGTGGATAAGATTACGGGGCTTTCGCCCGTCATCAGCATCGAACAGAAGACCACGAACAAGAATCCGCGCTCCACGGTGGGCACGGTGACTGAAATCTACGACTATATGCGCCTGCTGTTTGCCCGCGCCGGCGAGGCATACAGCTACGAGACGGGCGAAAAGATGGTGAAGTACACCGAAGAGCAGGTGCAGGAACTCATCCTGAAGGAATACGACGGGCAGCGCATCTACATTCTGGCGCCGATGGGGCGCAGCCGCAAGGGGCACTACCGCGAGCTGTTCGAGAGCATCCGCAAGAAGGGCTACCTCTGGGCCAGGGTGGATGGCGAGATTGTGGAGGTGGAGCCCGGCATGAAGGTGGACCGCTACAAGAACCACAATATTGAGGTGGTGGTTGACAAACTGGCCGTGAACAGCAAGGATGCCGAGCGACTGCGGAAAAGCTTGGAGGTGGCCATGAAGATTGGCGAGGGGCAGATTATGGTGGGGGAAAAGGACAGCGAGCAGGTGAAGCACTACTCCAAGCAGCTGATGTGCCCCACCACGGGCCTTTGCTACCACGAGCCTGCGCCCAACAACTTCTCGTTCAACTCGCCGCAGGGAGCCTGTCCGCATTGCAAGGGACTGGGTGTGGTGAGCCTCATCGATGTTGACAAAATTATTCCCGACAGGCAGCTGTCCGTCGGCGATGGCGCATTGGCCCCCTTGGGGAAAGCCAAGAAGGCGATGATATTCTTTCAAATCGAGGCTGTCCTGGAGGCGCACGGCTACGACCTGGACACGCCCGTCAAGGACCTGCCGGAAGAAGCCATCCACGAAATCATCTACGGTCGGCAGGAGCGCATCCGCATCAAGGCTGAACAGATACACACCACCACGGATTTCTATACCGAATATGAGGGGCTGGCCAAGTATATCCGTCAGCTGCGCGATGCCGAGACTTCGGCCTCGGCACAGAAGTGGGCCGACTCGTTTGACAGCGTGGCCGAGTGCCCCGTCTGCCATGGTGCCAGACTGAACCAGGAGGCTCTGCACTTCCGCATCGGCGGCAAGAACATCCACGAACTGTCGTGCATGGACCTGCATGACCTGTACTTGTGGTTTAACGAAACCGAACCTAAACTGGAAGGTAAACAAAAGGCCGTAGCAACGGAGATTATCAAGGAGATACGCTCCAGACTTGAATTTCTGCTTAACGTTGGGCTTAACTATCTGTCACTCTCGCGGAGCAGCATGAGCCTGTCGGGCGGAGAGAGCCAGCGCATCCGGCTGGCCACGCAGATTGGAGCCAAGCTGGTGAACGTGCTCTACATCCTGGACGAACCCAGCATCGGCCTGCATCAGCGTGACAATATCCGCCTCATCAATTCGCTGAAAACCTTGCGCGACGAAGGCAATACGGTCATCGTGGTGGAACACGACAAGGACATGATGCTACATGCGGACTACGTGGTTGACATGGGGCCAAAGGCCGGGCGGAACGGCGGCGAAGTGATGTTCCAGGGCACACCCAAGGAAATGTTGCAGAAGCACACGCTGACGGCACAATACCTCAGCGGAGAACGGAACATAGAGATTCCGAAAGAACGGCGGCAAGGCAACGGCAAAAGCATCGTCATCTGTGGAGCCAGGGGCAACAACCTGAAGAATGTGACCTGCGAATTTCCCCTCGGCAAGCTGATTGTGGTGACAGGCGTGAGCGGCAGCGGCAAATCGACGCTGGTCAACGAGACGTTGCAGCCCATCTTGTCGCAGACGTTCTACCGCTCGCTGAAAGCCCCCCTGCCCTACGACAGCATCAAGGGCATCAAGCATGTAGATAAGGTGGTAAATGTGGACCAAAGCCCCCTGGGACGCACCCCGCGCTCGAACCCTGCCACCTACACGGGTGTGTTTACAGACATCCGCAACCTGTTCATCGAGATGCCCGAAGCAAAGATGCGCGGTTACAAGCCCGGACGCTTTTCGTTCAACGTGAAGGGCGGACGATGTGAAACCTGTGGCGGCAACGGCTACAAGACCATCCAGATGAACTTCCTGCCCGACGTGCTGGTGCCCTGCGAGGAGTGCCGTGGCAAACGCTACAACCGCGAGACCCTGGAGGTGCGCTTCAAGGGGAAGTCCATTGCCGACGTGCTCGACATGACCATCAACCAGGCTGTGGAGTTTTTCGAGAACCAGCCACAAATCCTGGCGAAGATAAAGACCATACAGGATGTGGGGCTTGGCTACATCAAGCTGGGACAGCCGTCCTCCACCCTGTCGGGCGGTGAAAGCCAGCGCGTGAAACTGGCCACAGAACTGTCGAAGAAGGACACGGGCAAGACGCTTTACATCCTGGACGAGCCAACCACAGGACTGCATTTTGAAGACATCCGCATCCTGATGGAGGTGCTGAACAGGCTGGTGAACAAGGGCAACACGGTGCTGGTGATTGAACACAACCTGGACGTCATCAAACTGGCCGACTACATCATCGACATGGGTCCGGAGGGCGGCAAAGGCGGCGGCGAAGTGGTTGCAACGGGCACGCCTGAAGAAGTGGCTCTGGCGGGGAAAGGATTCACCGCGCAGTTCCTGAAAAAAGAGTTACAGCTGTAGTAAATGGTAATTGGTAAATGGTAAATAAAATGGTTTACCCCAGCAACTTTGAACAGAAGATTTCGTTTGACAAGATTCGCCAGCTGATTGCCGAACAATGTCTCTGCCCCCTTGGCGTACAGAGGGTGCAGGAGATGGCTTTCTCTACGGATATACAGAGAATACGGCGCGAAATTGGGCAGACCATGGAGTTTGTGCTGATTCTGCAGGAAGAAGATTTCCCGGACCAGAATTTCTTCGATGTGCGCGGTTCGCTGAAACACGCCCGCATAGAAAACACTTACCTGGAGGTGCAGGAGATGTTCGACCTGCAACGGTCGCTCAACACCATCTGCCTCATCGTGACATTCCTGAAGAAGCTGGACAATGGAGAAGAAGAGGAGGCGTTCAAGGAGAAATCCACAGAAACTGTTCCCTACAAACACAAGCTGCTGCATGAATTGAGCACCCAGGTGCAGACCTATCCGCAGGTGGTCAGGCGCATAGACCAGATTCTTGACAAGTTCGGGAACGTGAAAGACTCGGCCTCGCCCCAACTGATGAACATACGCCGCGAACTGGCAGCAACGACCGGCAGCATTTCGCGCACGCTGGCAAACATCATGAAGGCGGCAAAGAGCGAAGGGCTTGTGGATAAGGACATAGCCCCCACCCTGCGCGACGGGCGTCTGGTCATTCCCGTGGCCCCGGCCATGAAACGGAAAATCAGAGGTATTGTCCACGACGAGTCGGACACGGGGCGTACCGTCTATATAGAACCGGCGGAAGTGGTGGAAGCCAACAACCGCATCCGCGAACTGGAGGCCGATGAACGACACGAAATCAAAAGGATTCTGCTGGAGTTCACAGCTGCCATACGACCAGAAATCGAGGCCATCCTGTACAGTTACGAATTTCTGGCCGACATCGACTTCATCCGTGCAAAGGCCAAGTTTGCCATCAAGACAAACAGCATCGAACCGAAGATGGCGGGCAAGCCCGTTATTGACTGGAGCCTGGCCGTGCACCCCATCCTGCAACTGAAATTCCAGAAAGAGAATATTGCCGAAGTGCGAACCGGGGCAAATGCCAAGAAGGTTGTACCGCTGGAAATCAACATTGACAGCAAGAACCGCATCCTGCTCATTTCGGGGCCTAATGCCGGCGGCAAGTCGGTCTGCCTGAAAACCGTAGGGCTGCTGCAATATATGCTCCAATGCGGTCTGCCTGTGCCGATGGCAAAGAGCAGCGTGACGGGCATCTTCCGCAACATCTTCATCGACATAGGCGACGAGCAATCCATCGAGAATGACCTTTCCACCTATTCTTCACACCTGCTCAACATGAAGAATATGCTGAAACATGCCGACGGCTCCACACTCATCCTGATTGACGAGTTTGGCACAGGTTCCGAGCCGCAAATTGGAGGTGCCATTGCCGAGGCCGTGCTCAAGCGGTTCAACGAGCGACATTCGTATGGCGTCATCACCACACACTACCAGAATCTGAAGCTCTTGGCACAAGAGACGGACGGCATCGTCAATGGCGCGATGCTCTACGACCGCCAGCAGATGCAGCCGCTGTTCCAGCTCCAGATTGGCAACCCCGGCAGTTCGTTTGCCGTGGAGATTGCCCGCAAGATAGGACTGCCCGAGGAGGTGATTGCCGATGCCTCGGAAATCGTGGGCAAGGACTATATCAATTCCGACAAATATCTCCAGGACATTGTGCGCGACAAGCGCTATTGGGAGCAGAAACGCCAAACCATCCATCAACAGGAGAAACAGATGGAGCAGACCATTGAGCAGTATGAGCAAGAAATAACCAAGCTGCGCGACCAACGCAAGGAAATCATAGCCAAGGCAAAGGCTGAGGCGGAAGACATCTTGCAACGCTCGAATGCACGCATCGAACAAACGGTACGGGAAATCAAGGAAGCGCAGGCGGAAAACGAGCAAACCAGAAAAATCCGTCAGGCGCACAATGAGTTCAAGCAAGAGATACAGGACATCGATGCCTCGGCCATGGAGGAACGCATCCAGCGACAAATGGAGAAGTTGAAACGCCGCCAAGACAAAAGTCGGAATAAGGGAAAGACGCCTACCACGGAAAAGAACACAAAGACCCAGCAAAACGCAGGTCTGCCGACAAATATTTTCCAGCCACAGCCAGGCAACTATGTACGCATCAAGGGAACGACCACGCCCGGCATCGTACAGAAGATTAACAGCAAGGAAGCAACCATAGCCTTTGGCTCTGTCATCACCAATGTGAAAACAGACCGACTGGAACCAGCAGAGCCTCCCAAGGAACAGCCACGTGCTGCCACCTTCATATCCTCCCAGACCCGTAATGACATCAGAGAGAAGACTCTGAATTTCTCACAAGACATCGACGTGCGCGGCATGAGAGGGGAAGAGGCACTACAGGCCATCACCTACTATATCGACGATGCGCTGGTAGCAAATGTCTCCACGGTCCGAATCCTGCATGGCACAGGAAACGGCATTCTGAAAACACTCATCCGTCAATACTTATCCACGATTCCCAATGTCTCCAGCTATCACGATGAACACGTGCAGCTGGGAGGCGCCGGCATCACTATTGTTGAATTTAACTAAACACATTATATTTATGAAAGCAACGCTTTGGTTTTACACCATGAAATACGGGGTATTTTCTCTTTTCCTGTTTGCTTACACAGCCCAAGCCCAGCAACAAAAACTGGTTGTACGCGACGGTGAAGAACAGGAAAAAGTCTTCGCCTTTCCTGCGAGACAAAAACTCACAGGCGACATAGAAACGCAGATTCAGAACCTGCAGTTCACCCAGGCCGAAGAGAAGATAAAGAAAGACATCACGCTGGCAAAGAGAAAGAAGAAGGACACAGCCGCGCTTGAAAGTCAACTGGAACAATGTAGCCGTGGCATACAGATGCTCCGTGGCACAGACAAGGTGACAATTATTGATTCTGTTGTCGTTGACAAACGAAGCTTTCTTGATGGATACAAGTTCTCGCCCGACCTCGGCAAGGTGCGAATGTCAAAAGACGGCAAGAGTACGGAGTTTGAAACGGAACGCGGCAATCACATCTACAGGTCGGAAATGATAGACGGGAAACTCCAACTCGTCTCTTACGACATAGAGAACGGACAGGCCATCAACCCTAAAACCATCAATGGGCTTGATGTGGACGGCGACCTCAACTACCCCTTCCTCATGGCTGACGGCATTACGTTCTATTTTGCTGCAAGGTCTGCCGAGGGGTTGGGCAACTACGACTTGTACGTCACCCGTTACGACTATGACGAGGACAAGTTCTACAAGGCAGAAAATCTGGGATTCCCCTACAACTCCTATGCCAACGATTACCTGATGGCCATCGACGAAGAAAACAAGCTCGGGTGGTTTGCGTCCGACCGCTACCAGCCCAACGGCAAAGTGTGCATCTACACGTTTATCCCCAACACTTCACGTCATCCATACGACTACGAGAATGACGATCTGCAAGAAATCATCCATGCGGCTTCACTTCGCTCTTTCAAGACAACATGGAACAAGGACAACGAGCAGGCACGCATCCAGGCCAAACAGGCTTTAGCCTTCCTGACCGCCAATAATACAGCAGTAAAACCATACGAGTTCGCTCTTGTCATCAACGACAATTTCACCTATCACTATTACAGCGACTTCCGGTCGTCCGATGCAAAAAAGCAATGTCGCGAATGGATGCAAAAGAAATCGCAACTCGAAAAACTTCAAGGGCAGCTGGAAACACTTCGGAACCAATACGCTTCGGCCAACGAATCCAGAAGAAGAAGTATGAAAAGCCAGATTATCGACCTTGAAAGGCAAAGTGAAAAACTGTATGCAGAAGTGCACGAAGCAGAAAAGAAAACCCGCAACCTGGAACTCAAATAAAGATTATTATTCGTCAATCCTATAAAAACTGATAAATATGAAAAAGACATTTCCACCCTCTGAACTCATCATCTACGAAGACGGTTCGTGCTTCCATCTGCATTTGCGTCCAGAACAATTGGCCGACCGCGTCATCCTTGTTGGCGACCCCGGAAGAGTTACGACAGTTGCAGCCCATTTCGATTCGATAGAATGTGAAGTGAGCAGCCGCGAATTTCACACCATCACGGGTACGTATAAAGGCAAACGCATAACCGTGCAATCGCATGGCATCGGATGTGACAACATCGACATCGTGATGAACGAGTTAGACACACTCGCCAACATCGACTATCAGACGCGACAGGAAAAAGACGAGCACCGCACACTCACTTGCGTCCGCATCGGCACCTGCGGCGGCCTCCAGCCCTTCACGCCAACGGGTTGCTTCGTGGCTTCGGTCAAGAGCATTGGCTTCGACGGGCTGCTCAACTTTTATGCAGGCAGAAACAATGTGTGCGACCTTCAGATGGAAGAAGCCTTCAAACGTCACATGCAATGGGACTCCATCAAGGGTGCTCCATACGTTTCCGTGGCCGACAAAGACCTTATTGAGCAGATAGCCCAAGATGACATGGTACGTGGATACACCATTTCGTGCGGCGGATTCTATGGTCCACAGGGACGTGAACTGCGCATTCCATTGGCCGACCCTAATCAAAACGAGAAAGTGGAAGCTTTCGAATACGACGGTTTGCGCATCTGCAACTTCGAAATGGAGTCCAGCGCCCTCGCCGGCCTCGCCTCGCTCCTTGGCCACAAGGCCATGACCTGTTGCATGGTTATTGCCAATCGCTATGCAAAAGAAATGAATACTGAATACAAGAACACAATCGACACGCTTATCCAACTTGTCCTTGACCGCATCTAATGAACACGCTATACACGATTTTACTGCTCGTACTAAGCAACATCTTTATGACGTTTGCCTGGTACGGGCATCTGAAGCTGCAACAAACGGGGGTATCTTCCAATTGGCCACTCATCGGCATCATCCTCTTTTCCTGGGTTATCGCCTTTTTTGAATACTGCTGCCAAGTGCCAGCCAACCGCATCGGCTTTGTCGGCAATGGCGGGCCGTTCTCTTTGGTACAGCTGAAAGTTATCCAAGAGTGCATTTCATTGCTCGTTTTTGCCATCATAGCAAACATTCTTTTTCAGCATCAGGCACTCCATTGGAACCATGCGGCAGCTTTCCTCTGCATCATTGCCGCCGTCTATTTTGTATTCATGAAATAATTCATCCATGACAAATCGTCCCTCTATAGATAGCGACACCATCTGTGCCCTCGCCACAGCTCCTGGGGGTGCGCTTGGCATCATCCGCATCTCTGGTCCACAAGCTTTCTCTGCGGTCTCCGCCCTATGCCCCCTATGCTGCGAAACCATTGCAGCCAACACAGTCCACTACACCCACATCATCACCCCTACTGTCCCGAAGGACATCTCCGCACAAACCGTCTCAAAGGGCATCCTCGCACAAACTGTCCCGTATGTTGCGATACCATCGCAACAAAACATCATTGACGAGGCCCTTGTCACCATCTTCCGTTCTCCCCACTCCTACACAGGCGAAAACAGCGTAGAAATCAGCTGCCACGGTTCCTCTTATATTTTAAATAAAGTGCTGGAGCTTCTCGTACAGCAAGGCTGCCGCATGGCACGTCCAGGCGAGTTCACTCAGCGTGCCTACCTCAATGGGAAAATGGACCTCTCACAGGCAGAAGCTGTGGCAGATTTGATAGCTTCGTCAAACAAAGCCACACACGATATTGCCATGAGCCAGCTCCGCGGCCATTTCTCCTCCGAACTTGCTATGCTACGCGAGCAACTCCTGAAGCTCACCTCCCTGCTGGAACTGGAGCTCGATTTCTCTGACCACGAAGACTTGGAGTTTGCCGACCGCACGGAACTGTTCTCGCTGGCACAGGAGATTGACAGCCGTGTGATGCACCTCGCCCGTTCCTTCGAGACAGGACAGGCTCTCAAGCAAGGCATCCCTGTCGCCATCGTCGGAAAGACTAACGTAGGGAAAAGCACGCTCCTGAACCAGCTCGTAGGCGACGACCGTGCCATAGTATCTGACATTCACGGCACCACCCGCGATACCATTGAAGAGACGATGGAAATCAATGGCGTGCAGTTCCGCTTTATTGATACTGCGGGGCTACGCCAGACGTCAGACGAGATAGAGCAGATTGGCATTGGGCGTACATACGCTGCAATACAGAAAGCTCGCATCGTCCTATGGCTCCTCGACGAAGTTCCCACCCAAGATGAAATAACCGATATTGTTTCCCGCACTGTAGGGGCAGCCTCCGTGCCATCCCGCTCCCTTATCCCCGTTTGGAATAAAGCAGACATCATCTCCCCCTGTCCCCTATGCTGCGATATTATCGCAGTCCCCATTCCCATCTCCGCCAAGACCGGACAAAACCTCGACACCCTAAAAGCCGCCATCTATGCTGCCGCCGACATCCCCTCCCTCACCTCCTCCGATGTCATCGTCACCAACGCCCGCCACTACGATGCCCTCCTCCGTGCCCACGACAGTCTGTCACGAGTATTGTCAGGATTAGGGTCAAGGCTTAGCGGTGATCTGATAGCAGAAGACCTAAGAATAACCCTCAACCATCTGGCGGAAATAACCGGAGGTCTCATTACACCCCAGGAAACCCTCAACAACATCTTCTCCCACTTCTGCGTCGGAAAATAGAGTTTCTGCGTGGGTAAGTAGGTTTAGTTTAGACCTCTTTATATATAAAGCGGAACAAACTAAACCAATATATCTAAAATGTTTTCTTAAACTAAAGCAATAATATAGAAAAACGTATATTTTTCAACCTTACATTTGACCATTTCCTTTTTACCTTGGCATATACTTACTATAGTCTTCTTTTGGTTGGTTAGAAGATGGCGTTTGTACATTCTTTTTGGCCAATTCATCAAGAATACCCCTTAATAAAGCATTATTCTCTTGTAATTCAGACTCTATCGAGTATATTTTGAAATACCATAAAACCAATGGACGTAATATAAGATAGATACCTCCACCTACAATGACAATTAATGCTACTACGGCTAATGAATAGAACAAGTAACCTGAAATTAAATCTGACATATTGTTATAGTTTAAAGATTAATTATTATAATAGTTCCAAGATACACAATTTAGTGCTCCACCTTTTTTCACTATTCCCTTTACCTCTACTGGTATAATTGTAGAATCGGGGAAAATGCGAGATATTTGCTCTAAGGCAAGTTTGTCACTGGGTATTTCCAATTGAGGAACAAAGATCAAATTATTAACCTGAAGATAATTGATATGAGCCCAACTATTAACTCTTTGTGCAGAACCATATTCAAGTTCAGAAATCTGTGAAAAGTATGGGCTAAGTGCATCCAAAATCTTTAGTCTCAATTCAGGATCTATATCTTTGTAATTGTTTATAAGCACATGATTATCCGAAACGTATCGGACCATTCCATCAGCATGTCCAAATATCTCTTCTTTGTCCCAAGGAATAACTACAAGTTTTGCTGAGAAGACTCTTTCGATTTCTGCAGCAACATCTTCTTTGCTGAAACCAGAGTTCTCAACAAAAATCTTGTCGGTCATGATTATCTTGTCACCGCACATAATCACATTACCTCCATCGATGACAAGTTTGGTTTTTGTAACAGAGTCATTTGATAGGTCAAACACCTCCTCTACATTGTCAGTGATATACTGCTTATCCTTCTCGTTCTGTAGGTAATCAGGATTATAGACATATGAAACATAGTGTCCGTTTGAATATGCTGGCATATAATCACGTGCCCATATGTCCTTCGTATTTGGAAGAAGACCATATGCTATTCCGTTCTCTTCAAGGGCTTGCTTGATGTTTGCCCAACAACTGTATGCTGTCAGGTGTTGCGAAAAGAATACTTTCTGATTTGATGCTGCTTTTGGCATAACCTCTTCTGCTTTCGTGTTTGAGATTTCCACTGCTCCTTGCTTTGTTATAGGCGTTGCTCTTATTTCTGAATATTGTTTTCTTAACGACTGTCCTTTAGTATCTATCAGTTCTTTGCATAAATCTTCTGTTGGTTCAATTTCATTTTCAACACAGATTTCAAGGAGTAGTTTTTCAATACCTTTGCCACTTAGAACGAATTTATTAATATACGACTCCTTGATGCGTCCATTCACAAACTTGTTCTTGTTAAGCTTATTTAAGATCTTCCTCCTTTGTACGTCAGTTGAGTTCTTATCTGCAATTTGTTTTAGCAAAGAATATGCAGTCTTTTGTTTTGCATGTTGCTTCATTACTCCATGAAGCCAGGCACAGCCAGTTACTATGCCAAAGATTCCGGCAATAATGCCAATTATTGATTCTACATTCATACTCTATTAATTATACGTGACTTCATTACTCTCTCTTCCCCTCCATCTTATCAATAAATGTCTCGTAGATGAGAGGATAAGCATCACTTGCACTAAACGACATGCCTGGGCGCAAGAGAGATTGCATGTCGTTGGTAAACTCAGGATCTTCCATCTTCTCCTGCATATTGTTGACAAACTGCTTGTAAGACGGAGCCTTGTCCACGACAAACTCCATATATTTCTTGTAACATTGAAGGACTTTATCAACATCCACGTCCTTGCGCTGTAAAGCGATATAAAGGTCAAAGAGGTCACGTCCTTTCTTGCGCTGGTAAAGGGCACGAAGTTTGGTGCCAAGCAATTCTTCGAAATGATAGGTCGTCAACTCGGCTTCGCCCTTGAACCATGAGTTCTCCACTTTAAATGGAATCTTTGTCAGTCCAAGCACGTTGAAATGCTCGAAGCAATTGATTTCAACTTTCAGACGTATCTGTACCGTAGGCGGTATTTCAGACTCCACACGGAACAGCATTGTATTATTGTATCGTTTCTGCTTAGTTACCCTGTCTGGCAACCAGTCTAGAACTTCTCCTAATCGATACATGATTGGCTTTATTGGTCCTGGAGTAATCTGAACCAAATCAATGTCTTCGCTGTAACGGGGCTGAGGCGAGAGATAGAGTTTATGCAGAGCTGTTCCTCCTCGGAATGCCAACTGCGAAGCAAGGAACTCATCGCTAAAGATGGAAACCAAGGCACGGCATATAATCAGGTCTTGCTCTATCTGTGCATTATCTATCCATGGAGCAAGTTCGCTCCATTGTTGTATTGCTGTTCTGTTTATCATATATCGTCTGTTTCTATTTCTACGTTTATGTTTATCTTCCATCGGCTGTCTCTGGATGATGGATTATCTTCTGCCGATGTACTCAAAGGTTGATATTTGAAATAACCCGATGATGTACGAAGCTGTTCATACAATTTATCTGCTAACTTCTTTTCCCCAACGACATTTTCAAGTATATAGCCAAGTCGTTGCCATACAACCTTTTTTACATAAGTTGCAAGTGGCGTAAACTGCTTATTAATGTCAATCTGCTCTGAAAGTTCTTCAAGTATGGTGGCGACTCGTGACAATCCGCCTACATGTTGCTGATATTGCACTAAGTCAGCGGCGGTTAGAAGAGGATTTGAAATGCGGATAGTTCCCGTTTCTGTATTCTTTGTAATTAGGGCTTCCTCCGGTAGTCCATCCCGATAAAACCAATCTATGGTTACATTACGAGTAGAAACTGTCCTACGCTTAGGAAAAGTCGTCATTACAGAGAATTGCTGGGGACGTTGATGAGCAGCGCCAAGCATCTCGGCTGCGCTAAGCATACATACATAGTAAGGCTTTTGCAGGTACGACATTAACTGATCAATATAATAGGTTGCTGGCACAGATCCACGCAACACATATTGAGTGGGAATAATAACGTAATACCCTCTATATACACTGGCTATAGTCTTGTTTGAACTAAGTCTGGAAAGTTCATTTTGAAGAATCTGTTCTGAAGAGCACAAGTCAGCAGCCCTTACATCCTCAACAGAAAACGTAGGAAAACCATGAATAGCTCTATCTTCAATCCACTTTTGCAATGTCATACTGAGTAATTTTGGTGCAAATATAATAAAAAAAATATTACCTTTGTACTGTTTTCGCCTAAAATCACACTATTTTATAGATTTTTATCTCCAAATTCGCATTTTTATCGAATTTGGAAGCAAAAAACGCACCCCAATATGCAACATACTTGCATATCAGAGAAAATTATTCATAGAAAGCGTACATTTCTTGAATAATGGCTTTGATTTGCTGACGGAAAGACTCTGGTGATAGCACCTCCAACTGATTCCCATGACTCAGAACCTCCTGAATAAAATCGTAAGTTGGAGCTATCTTATATTCAAAAATGGTATATTCATTATTGGACTCTATCTCACGTTGGCTATGGTGCAATGGAAGAGAACGGAGGTAATTGGGTTTCTCTCTATAAGCTTTTAGCCGGATCGTCAACGGGTCTGCATCATGGAACACGCCATAGAAATCTTGGAAATAACTTTCTGGCGAGAATGACTTTGGATATTTGAACTTTGTTGCTAAAGTCTCTATTTTTTTGATTCGATCAAGTCCAAAGCGATGAATTACTTTCTCCTGTGGAACCAAAGCCAACACGTACCAACGACGTTTGAACAGACGGATGAAATAAGGATTGATCTTTAATCCTTGAATAGTATTGCCAAAGAAATCCTCATAATCAATCGTTATCTGGTGATTCTCTCGCATAGCCGTTGTTATGACATCAAGGTAGTACCTGCCTGATGGTACATCTTCCAACATAATCCTGTCGCTGATAGAACGGTTATCCATCAACAAACTACTGACTGCAAACGAATCGAGCAACCACTGATTGATGGAGTCCTTCTCCAAAGCATCAGGATTATCGATATAATATAGGTTAGTCCCCCTTTGGCACTCAATCACAACCCCAAACTGCAATAGAATAGCATTTCTATGATTATGGAATGTACGCAGTTTCAAAGGCTGATGCAGATCATTGATATACGCTTTGTCCCACTTGCTGGCAATATTCTCGAATGAGATTTTGCCAGCATCATAAATTGTGGAAATCAGCCACATATATTTAGCGTATAGTCTGTCTGTCATATTTAGCAAACAACATTCCTTGTGAGCTGTATTTTTTGCAAAAGTACTCAAAAATTCTTTGAATTCAGTTCTTTTCTTTCGTTTTTATTATTTTTTGTGTTTCATGTTATTATACAGCTCTGCCGCCAGCTTTACTCTTTTCTGCGACTTGCAGCAGCACCAAGTACTGCCAGGCATTCGCTTTATACTTCTACTCATTGTCTCGTAAATGTTATGAGGCGACACGGACTTCTGTCTCATGTCGTCTCGGTTAAACATTACGAGGCTGTAATTTTTTGAATGTACATAATCATATTACTATCCCTTTAGATTTCATCTTGTTTAATATCCCAACATTGCAGCTGGTGTTATTCCTAAAGTGACACAGAGCAGACGGGCAATTTTCAGCGTAGGCTCTGCCCTACCTGAGACGTAGTCACTTATGCGTGAAGGACTAACCCCTATCTCAGTAGCCAACTGCTTCTGACTCATATTCTTCTCGTCCAACGAAAGCTGTATCAACTGGGCTACGGTAGGTTTGCCTATGGGATAGTGCTCCTTCTCATAGTCAATGACAACATCCGACATTATTGTCAACTCCACAGCATTGCGGTCGTTGGCAGGCGTATTGTCATCCACCATTGGCAACAGTTCCTCAATTCGTGCCAATGCGAACTCGTATTGTTCTTTAGTAATCTTTGCCATATTCGTACCTACTTATATTATATCGTTGAAATATCTATCTTATCGTATTCACTATGAGTACCCACAAATCGGATGAAGATATGCCCGATTGTGAATTTTACGACCACTACAAGTCGATATTTATTGCCCCTGATGTCAAAGACATAGTGTTGGTTTCCAACGTAGTCTGTTGTGGGGAAATCTGCCTTTATATCCGACAGGTTCTTCCACTCTGCCTTTTCTGCGATGTTATACCATCGTTCAAGTGCAGCCTGAGCGTCTCCATGTCCTTCCGAACTATAGAACTCAACTAATCGTCTATGTGATACTATTCTCATTTCGGTTGCAAAGTTACATAATAGTTTTGAATTTCAAAAGAAAATTGATAAATATTTCTATTTTTTAGAACTTTTCTTCTATTTTTCTTTGTTATCTCGAAATTATTAGTTATCTTTGCACCGCATAATGCAGAACAGATGATGATACTCTTCTGAGTGAAGAGCGAGTTTGTGGAAGACCTGTCAATGACTAAAGGGATGAAAATGTTAAAATCCTTTCTGTTTCCCAAATTCATTTGTATGGTTTAACTCATAAAGCGCAGAATATCAATACGATAAATATGCTGCGTCGGAAAGTAGATTTTGCGTGGGCAAGTAGAGTTTCTGCGTGGAATTTTATGACCGGAATCTGTTTCATTGCGTTTGCAAAGGTATGAAAATCCTCCATACCATTACGACGGAGGACTCTTTTGTGATTATTTATGAGAATATCAGCATTTCAATGCCTTGACAGGACAGACTTTCGTACAACTCTGGCACAAAATGCACTCTGTTGCATTCTTGCGTTGACGGGAGTCATTGCAAACCTCTACATTCATCGGACACGCTTTCAGACACTTGCCGCACTTGATGCACTTGCTCTCATCGCAGCGAATACGTAGCCGCGAGAAGTAACTCATGGGTTTGAGGAATACTGTAATCGGACAGAAATACTTGCAGAATGCACGATTGTCCTTGAAAAGTAAAGCCTGCGTGATACCCACCACATAGTAGAATACATTGCCAGCCACAAAGAGCGTAAACATGGTGGAGTGATTGGCTTTATCCATTAGGTACAGGCCTGCCACAATGGCCAGCGAGAACGCAAACATGATGTATCTGATAAATCCAAGTTTGCGTCTATCACCTTTTGGCGCTTTATAGGGGAGCAGGTCGAGAATCATTGCCGTCCAGCAGGCATAGCCGCACCAACCCCTGCCAAAAAGCAGCGGGCCGAAGATCTTGGCGATGAGATAATGGAGCGTGGCTCCTGTGAAGATGCCGGATGCGATGTAGAACCAGAATCCCTCTATCTGCATATTCTCCCTGCAAATCAGGCCGAGGAACACCAGCATATACGAACCGACCAGGAACTGAGTCAGTTCGCGACCATATTTCCATCCTGCCGCTAACAAAGTGGCACCGCCACCAATGGAGATGCCTAAATAGGAAAAGTTCAGCAGAAAGAACAGGTTTCCTGTCGACAGCCAAAGCCATACGGCAATGACTTCAAACGTCAGAAACAGAATAATAGCAGTACGATATTTTCTCATATCTAAAAAAGTTTCTATCTGTTAGACGTAACAATGAGGTTGAAAGTTGCATCATTTCTCCAAATATGCCCAAGTCAATCCTGATTAGACATGACAAGTTCTATTTTCATATCTTATTAATTTCATATTGTAAACGTTGAAGGAACTTGGCTGCATGTCCACCATCCATCTGAACATGATGGAATTGGAAAGATACAGGCAAGGCGGTTTTGAACAGTCCCCGGCGGTACTTGCCCCACATCACCATCGGATTGCAGAACTGATCGGTGTATTGGTTGACGATGCAGTCGAGTTCCGTCTGTATCATGGCAGATGTTCCGATAACCATGTGGTCTTCAAGGAAAGTGCTTTTGCATTCTCTACCAGTCTGAGCGGTCAGTTCCAAATAATCGCGATTGAATTGCTGTAAATCATCGGAGAAAGGTATGTCGCAGGAGTTGATGCCTTCCTTACTGTTCTCTACAATGACGTTAATGGCAAGCTTGTCGTAGCCATACAACTTTCCATCTACAGGCAACGTATAGAACTCCTCCACTTGGCTCGCTGCCCTGCCTATGCACCAGCACATCAATACGTTAAACTTCACGCCACTCTTCTTGCTTACCTTTACCAAGCGGGTGACATCAAGAGTCTTCACCAATGTCACCATCGGCATGGGCGACGACATCCACATGTTGAATGCCTCTGCACGACTACTCTCTTGAGGGTTTATTACTCTCTTCATTTATCTATCGACCTCTATTATCATTTCGCAATCTGTCCCGCCACCCAAGATGGAATGACAAAGCGTTACGATGAAGCGCTTGTCTTTCCACAAACTGTGCAGCGAATAAATCACACTTTGGCGTGAACATTCACAGAGCAAAGGCGTAGTGACATATCCCTTTTTACACAACTCACAGGTGCATTTCAAGAAGATAAGCCGATAAACACGGCCTGTCTCAACGACCTCACCTTTTACTCCTGGCAAATCATTAGCCATCTGAAAGAACACATCCATGTTCCCTTTGGCATCCTCATAGAGTTTCCTGTAAACAGAAAGCGTGCCGCCATTCACACAGTTTTTCCCGCATTCCGAGAAGAATGCAGACCGCTCCTCTGGAGAGAGCCGTGCTATACCCTTCTCGAAACCCTTAAACCAATTTGATATTTCCATGACAATTTACGGTAACAGCCTTAAGAATTGGACAAGTTTCCATTTCAGGACAATCACCACAAGTTACTATGCCTTTCTTCAATGCACATTGACGAATGCCACAGAGACTCTCGCAAAAAACAGTCTTTCTCCCATTCACACGACAGCCATCACAGTTGATGTGCTCTGGCAGGATGGGGGCGTTATTCAAATCCGACCATAACTTAGCTGTCTTCTCTCGCAGAGCTTGGTCATCGTTCTTTGTGGCGATGTAGGCGTCGCATTTCTCACAATCCAAGCCACAGAATGCAATCATTAGTTTCTTATCCGTTTTCATAATTATCATTATTTGACGTTATCGATTTCTTTCTGCAAATTAGCCAGGAACCTACCAGCATGGGCACCATCCATCTGTGTGTGGTGGAATTGGAAGGAGATGGGCAATTCGTAGCGGAACCATTTCTTTCTGTACCGCCCCCAAATGAGGAACGGATTGTTGAAAATGCCACTGTTCATGCCTACGGCTCCGTCAATTTCAGTATCAACAATAGCCGACGTGCCAATCACCATACAATCATCAGAGAGATCTCTGTCCTGGCATGTTGCAGCAACTTGTGCGGTATGCTCCATATATTGACGGTTGAACTCTTCCAGATTCTCAGTATATAGAATGTCGCAGGAACTGACTTCGCCCTCCTTGTTCTTCACAATCGTATTGACTGCAACCGCGTCGTATTGCATCAGCTTGTCACCAACGGGCAGCAGATAAAACTCCTTGACTTTTGATGCGGCCCGACCAATGCAGTAGTCAAGCAGCATGTTAAACTTGTATCCCCTCTTCCTGCTGACTTTCACTATTCGCGTCACGTCGATGGTCTTAAAAAACGTGACCATCGGGTTCGGGGCCTTCATCCACAGCTCGTAAGCCTGTGTACGACTTGTTTCTTTTGGATTAACTTCTTTCTTCATCATTCGTGAGTTTTTATCTCAATTCTAATGTCATCACTTCACAGCCCTGTTTTTCATAATAGGCAAGCATCTCTGGCAACTTCTTCAAGTCGTAGCTGGTGACACAGTCAGAGAGGACGTGCACCGTGTAGCCTGCTTTCCGCATGTTGAAACAGGCGGATTTCACGCAGGCGGTAGCATCGGCACCCGCGATATAGAACTCTGTGATTCCGTTTTCCGCAATGAATGTGGCAAACGCCTCACTCGTCAATGCATTACTCTTCGTCTTCACAAAGATATGGTCCGAAACAACGTTCAGTTCCGGTACTAACTTCTCGCCACGAGTACCAGACTTGAAGGTATGTGTGCCAGCGGTGATGTTGTTGTGCTTGATATAGACGACGTGCATACCCTCAGATACAGCCCATTCGACAGCAGTATTGATGTTGTCAATGATGTCGCGGTAGTGCTTTGTGATGTCGTTCTGGATGTCGATAACAACAAGTGCTTTTGTTTGCATATCTTTTTCTGTTCTGACAATTGATTTTCTCATTTTATATTTATATTGAAGCTCCTAAAATGTAGGCTTCATTCAGGGCATCGGTGTTATTGATGTCACCCTTGTCTTTGACTCCTCTGACAAGCACCTTGCCAGCATCCTCAATATTGAAGAACTTTAAGCAGAGGTTGTATTCCGTCAGGATGGCATCGAACAACTCTGGCAATGAGGCTGCACCTACGAGCAGCAATGCCATCTTCTTGATGTGGAACGAGTCACGGATTGGATTATGGAATCTGTCGATAATGGCTTTTAGCTGTGCACTGATGCCATAGAAATAGACTGGCGAGGCAATGACGAGCATATCTGTCTGGTTCATCTTTTTATAGATGATAGCCATGTCATCCTTTTGAGCACAGATGCCATTTGTCTTAAAACATGCGTTGCAACCCAAACAAGCATTTACCTTGTAGTCACGTACGGATACTATCTCCACATGATGATGCTTTGCAGCCCCTCTGACAAAAGCATCCGCCAGCAACTCTGTATTGCCGCCCTTACGAGGGCTTCCTGATAAAATCAGAATGTTCATAATTTATTTAAATAGATGTCATATGATTTATCTTAGTTAGCTGATATGAGCTGCCTCTTTGTATTCAAAGAAATAGAAGTCTGTCCAGCCTGTATTCTCTGCATAAAGGTGCTGCTTCCCTCTGTACTCAAAACCTAAGGACTTGTATATCTTGTGGGCAGGAGTGTTAGAGGTAAGGGCATCAAGGCGTATAGCTTTCATGCCATTTGTATGGGCAAGACGGATAGCCTCGCGAATCATATCAGAACCGATGCCTTTACCTTGAGCGTCAGGACTCACCGCAAGAATATGAATCACAGCAGCTTCATTACCTTCTACCTGCTGAACCCACTCGATGGCATGATAATCCTCGCCTTGATACATCGTGACAGCCATCGCCCCAATGATTGCGTCATTCTCTTTATACGTGTACAGGCTTCCCACCTCAATATAGGCTCTGACGCCTTCTTTTGTGGGATGTTTACCCTTTTGCCAACGTGCAAAGTGCTCCATGTCTGGAGTCCTGTCCGTCACATCATCGTAGAATGCAATGATGGAGTCATAATCTTCATTTGTTGCTCTGTTTAGTATCATGTTTTTATCCAATTATCTAAGAACAGTATCTGTTCTTCTGTGTGAAACCAGTGCTCGCCCATCGGGTTCGGAGCCTTCATCCATACTTCGTAAGCCTGTGCACGACTTGTTTCTCTTGGATTAACTTCCTTTTTCATGTTTTTCTCCTTTTTTCTTTTTGACGCTGCAAAGGTACGAAGAGTTGCCGATGCCGACAAATTTCTGGGATATATTGCACACTTTTGTGACGAATGGTACTATTCTGTGAGGAATGGTATTCGAAATTTTTACTGTCCGCTAAAAATTTTAGAGCCCACCTCTGTTGCTTCCAGCCGCCACGATGGTTCCTGACGGCTGGCAGGAAAAAGTACAAACTCCCCCTTAGCGAGTTGCAGATTTACTTTCACTTTCACATTTTGGCACTTATTCGGCTAAATATCAACATGAAAGCAGTATGAAAGTGACTTTTTCACTTTCATTCACTTTCATCATTGCTTCAAAAACGCTCTATGAAAAGTAAATAGTTGGCGTGGCGATGCATCGTCAGCACCGTGGCCGTGCATCGTCAGCGCTCCAGCCAAACATCGTCGCAGTCGTGGCCATGCTTCGTCACGACCGCGGCCAAACATCGTCACGGCTCTGTCCATGCATCGTCACGGCACTAGCGATGCTTCGTTACTTCGCTGGCACCCCATCGCTGAGGCAGTAGCGCTGGGGTGTTGAGGCAGTAGCACTGGGGTGTTGAGGCAGTAGCACTGGGGTGCTACCGGAGTGGCGCTGGGTATAATTAAAGCCGCCCAGCGGCACATTTGCTGAATAGTTGCCTAAGCAGTTATGAAAGTGAATGAAAGTGAAAAATTCACTTTCATAGTGTTTATCATCTGATTATTTGGTAGTTAACCCCTGAAAAATGAAAGTGAAAGTAATTTTTGTTTTTTTAAAAAAGTTGGTAATATGAGATGTTTTTTGCACCTTTACAAGTGATTTCCAGTTACTTATAAAGCTAAGCAAAAGAATACACTCATGATTACCGACTACAAAATCACAGATATATTCTGTGTCGTGGATGAATTTTGCAAAGAATTTGATGCCCAGATGAACAAAAAGTCTCTATTGTCCTCAGATGGCAGGGTGCGCCGCTACCGCAAGGCCTCTCTCTCAGACAGTGAGAACTCTCACTTAACCGAATTTTTCCATCGTTTTAGCATCGGGAAGAAGGCTCTCATCATCTGCTTGTATTCCTCCTTTGTCATGGGCTTTGGCATATTCTTATTCACCTCATCGACGAACTGCGAACAGTGCTCTATCATCTCGTCCATCGTACATTCCTGCAAGAATTTGCCGTCCTTATAGCAATACTGACAGTAGTCATAGCTTGTGCTGCCGTCCGCATTCGTGCCGCAGTCCTCATTCTTAGTAAGGGGCATACCACAACTCTGGCAGAACTGAGGCAGTTGACCCTCTTGGAATGCCTTTTCTTTCTTGGGGAATGTAGATTCGTAGGCCTCGAAAGCCTCAGGATTCTCGTCTGCCACGAAGTAGCCCTTGGGAGGACAATAGGTACCCTCACGATTGCCCCAGTAGCCAGGAATCAGCTCCAAAGCAAGGAAATACGGCACTTCCGACTCTCGCGGCTCAGCATGATAGTGAATTTTCATTTTGCTGGCCAGGTCAAAGCCTGCATGACGGTAGAACTCTATGTTACCTTCCATCTGCAAAAGGCCAATGCCCATTTCCTTGGCTTTCTCCAACGCATATTGCAGTAGCTTCAGGCCATAACCCTTATGC
>R20__coassemble_765_pt1 | contig 21956 bp, 15 predicted proteins | sample R20__metabat2_low_PE_030 | metagenome-assembled genome bin R20 | reverse complement strand
TCCTAATTTAATCTATTCAAATTGCTCGGCGGAAAATATTGGAATATTTATTGCAAAAGCCCTTTCGGTAAAACATATATCCCATATACGTGAGTTTATGGATTTGGACCTTGAACGTCATTTTATATTTGGGAAAAAGGCAAAAAGGAATTTTATTAAACGGAGCGATGGGGTTATTTACGTTACATATGCTGTCGCAAACCATGTTTTGATGGGACAAAAACTTCCTCCCAACCATCGTGTGATATACAATGGAGTACAGATGCCTAAAACATCTTTCCGGGAAAGAGATATTTCCACTCAAATAAATTTTGGAATCGTTGGTTTATTAGACAAAGGAAAAGGACAAGATATCGCTATTCTTTATTTTAATGAGATAAAAAGCATATATCCTAAATCTATTTTGCATATTTGGGGAGACAGGGAGGGAACATTTAAAAAGGATTTGCATCAATTAGTTGAAAGATTGGATTTGTTAGACCGTGTCGTTTTTCATGGTTTTGAAAAAAACACGGATATAATCTATAACGACATACATATTCTGTTAATGTGTTCAAAAAGTGAAGGGTTTGGTCGTGTAACCATAGAAGCGATGTCAAGAGGGATTCCTGTCATAGGTTATCGTGGTGGTGGCACAATAGAACTCGTAAAAGAGGGGGTAAATGGTTTCCTTTTTACAAATAAAGCGGATTTTGTGCATGTCGTAAATTCGTTACTAGAGTCTCAAGATAGATATAATGAAATCAGCCACAATGCTTATGTAGATGCCCACATGAATTATCAAGAAAAAAAATACACAAACCTAGTACACAAATTTATTAATGAGATTATAAGAAATAATGAATAGAGTAAATAGTGGGTCTATTTTGAAATTATTATACAGAAAATTCGTGAGAAAATGTATTCCTAAATATACGGTTGGATATTCTCGCGAAGAAGCCTATAAAAAAATTGAGGAAGGCCTGTTAAGTGATAAACCTTTTCTTTGTGCTCGTTTAGGATGTACGGAGCTACAAACTATAATTTTTGCACGAATTGCACAGAAGCCGTTGTTAAGAACACTAATGAAACCGCTTTGGAAAAATGTATTAAGTAGTGTTTGGAATTCGTCTGGTGTTTTCGATGCATCTCCGTCTGATATTTATAAATTTGCTGACTTGTATGAAAGCCTAATGCCTGAAATTGATTTGTTGGGAACATGGCATCAATCAGAACGTTTTTTTGATAGTTATCTGGGAGGAAAAGAGAAAATTTCAATGCATCATATAGCTCCTAATTTATTAGATAAGTCTTGGACAGCGTGTTTAGAAGGTAAAAAGATTTTAGTGGTTTCTTCTTTTTCTGAAAGTATTGAGAAACAATATGATAAAAGGGAACAAATATTTGAAAATTCTTCTATTTTGCCTAAATTTGCAGACTTAAAAACAATTAAAGCAATCCAAAGTATTGCAGGCAACAGGCCTTCTGAATTTTCTTCTTGGTTTGAAGCTTTACAGGCAATGCGGAAAGATATGGAAAGTATGGATTATGATATTGCGTTGATTGCATGTGGAGCATATGGATTTCCTCTTGCAGCCTGGGCCAAACAAAGTGGACACAAGGCTGTATTAATGGGGGGTGTAATTCAGCTTTTATTTGGAATCCAAGGAAGAAGATTTTTAAATTTTGCAACAACTGATGAACTTCGTATAATGAATCGCCCTGCTTGGATTAAACCAAGTGCTAAAGAAATTCCTTTAAATTATAATAAAGTCCCCGATATGGGGTATTGGTAAAAAGAAAAAGTATAAAGATAAAGCAAAAAAGCCTATTCCTTCTTAATGAAAGCGATAAATCGATGATTGACTTTTATTTTCTTTGGAAAGCGAAGAAACTCCATGAGCATGAGCGTCAAGACTAAATGGGGGTAATGGACGCTTGGATTCCTAATCTTTGAGACAACCTATGGGAATAATCTTCACACCATCAGGACGAGTATAGGCCATCTGGCCGCCTGTTAGTACTATCAACAAGTCTGGTTCACGGATGGGCATTTGCTTCTCTTTCTTGTTATGTTCGTGAATGAGGTGCTTCAATTCTAACAGATGGGCTGCGCCGTCTTCTATTTCTTTACTGCCCAGTTTGCACTCAATTAGAGCATAACGACCATCCTCAAGATGAAGGACAAAGTCGGCTTCCAGACCATAACGGTCATGATAGTACGACACATGGCTGTACAACCCTTGAGTGTAAGCTTTCAGGTCACGGACACATAACTGCTCGAAGATGAAACCAAAAGTTTTCAACTGGACCTGCAGGGATTCGGGGGTAAGTCCTAATAAGGAAACAGCTATAGAGGGATCACAGAAACCTCGTTTGGGAGAACTACGGATAACTGTTTTACTACGAATGGCGGGACACCAGGCATCGATATCTTGAATGACAAACAGACGTTCAAGGGCTGACACATAATCACTGAACGTATCTATGCTACATTCTATTTCTTCCGAGGATACCACATCGGTAAGCATAGAGGTCTTTTTGGCCAATGTGGAAATATTCCGGGCGTATGAACGGAGAATAAGACGAGCAAGTTTCTCGCCACGCTGCTTACCATCAATACGGGAAATATCCTCACTGCAGACTGTGCGGACATAGTTTCGGGCAATGAGTAGCTGGGACTTGCGACTACGCGATTGTAGGGTGGCTGGCCATCCGCCTCGGCAAGCTACAAAGATGAGGTCTTCGATAGTCAGGTGAGACTGACAACCATCTATATCGTAGTCGGGATTGTCGAACAACTGCAAAAGAGACACCTCACCAGATGAATCATGGGACTCCCATAGACTCATAGGGAGCATGGTCATACGAGCAATTCGACCATTCCCAGAATGAAGAATCTTGGACTTGGCAACGGCATTGGAGCCCGTAAGGATAAACTGGCCTGGCACTATACGTTTGTCAACCATTGTTCGGACTGCATCCCAAAGCACAGGGGCGTCCTGCCACTCATCAATGAGACGAGGCGTATCGCCTAACAGTAATAAGGAAGGCTTGGATTGGGCTGTTGCAAGGTATTCGTCACGCATGTCTGGATCTTGTAGTTTGATGATACTTGATGCTTTCTGTTCTGCAGTTGTAGTCTTACCGCACCACTTGGGGCCTTCAATCAATACGGCTCCGAATGCATCAAGAAGATCCTGAAGCATTATGTCGGCTGTTCTTTTAAGATATTCCATACTTCTTGTCACTAATTTGGCTGCAAAATTACAATAAATAATTAAACCGCGCAAATCATTCGGTATTTTTGAGGAAAACCGGTCGGCATTTTTGATGTAAATCAGTCGGTACTTTTGATGTAAATCAGTCAGCGTTTTTGAGGTTTTGAGTTATACTAAGTTGCTTATTGCATAAGTGGGACATATGAATAGCTACAATAAAAAAAATTACGCAAGATGACTATAGAGCAAAATGGCTGTCTCGTGTTTGACGGCTACACGTTGATAAAGGATTCACTGGACTGTGTGCCGATGGACGGAAAGTGTGTGATTAACACGGTCAGTCCGAATTCATACGGCATATCGGTGCATGACCAGGAGATGAATGACGCGCTGAAAGGGGCGGACTTTCTTGACCTTGACGGTGTGTACTTCGGTTGGCTCCCCTGGTTCCGGGACGGGAAGCGGGCAAGGCGCATCACGGGATGGGATTGTTTCATGTATTATGCCAATAAGCTGAACGGGACATCTGGCAAGATGTTTCTGCTGGGTTCTACGGAAAAGACCCTTTCACTGATGAAGGCCAATATGGCCAAGGATTTTCCAAATGTGGAGGTTGAGACGTACAGCCCGCCTTATAAGCCTGTATTCAGCCAGGAAGATAACCAAAAGATGCATGAGGCCATCAATGCCTTTACACCTGATGTGCTGGTGATTGGCATGACGGCACCCAAACAGGAGAAGTGGGCTTATCAGAACAAGCCCTACTGCAACTTCCATGTGAGCATTGCCGTGGGCAATGTGTTCGACTGGTATGCAGGGAACACCAAGCGACCGAACATTTTCTGGCAGAAGATAGGGATGGAGTGGCTGATTCGCATTTTCTACCGCCCAGAAATCTTTCGCCGCAACATCGGTAACCAGATGACTTTCTTTCGGCACTTGGCTTTGGACTTGCTGCATATCCGAAGGTTCAGCAAGAACACACCTGAACTAAGAAAGGATTTTCATAACAAATAACACATAAAACATAAGATTATGATTAAAGCTGCAATTATCGGCCTCGGGAAGATGGGCATAAGCCATGCCGCCATTCTGGGCGGACTGCCTGGCGTGGAACTGGTCGCGATGTGCGACACGGACAGCCTTCTGCAGAGTGCCTTCAAGAAACTGACAAAGATTCAGGGTTACACCGACTACAAAAAGATGATTGAGGAGGTGAAGCCTGATTGTGTGTATGTGGTGACTCCCACAAAGCTGCATTACGACATGGTGATGTTCGCCCTGGAACACGGGTGCCATGTGTTCTGCGAAAAGCCGTTTGCCTTGACGGCTGAGCAGGGCGAGAAGATGGTGGCCCTTGCCAAGGCGAAGGGGCTGGTGAACCAGGTTGGCTACCATAACCGCTACATCGGGACGTTCAACGAGATGAAGCGCCTGCTGGCAGAGGGCGTCATCGGCAAGCCGTTCCACTTCATGGGGGAGGCCTACGGTCCTGTCGTGCTGAAAAGCAAGGGCGGCACCTGGCGCTCGGACAAGAAGAATGGCGGCGGGTGCATCGAGGACTATGCGGCCCATGTGCTCAACCTCATCAACTATGTGACCGGCAGCACGCTGGTGGACTGCAGCGGTACGCAGATGCCGAGCATTTTCAGCGGAGAAGTGGATGATGCCGTCTATGGTTCATTGCGTCTGGCCAACGGACTGAAGGGACAGATTTCTGTCAACTGGAGCGATGACACGGTACGCAAGATGACCACGTCCGTCAAGGTTGAGGGTGACGGCGGCAAGCTGGAGGCCGATGCCACGACACTGAAGATCTACGTGAAGGAGGACAAGCCCAAGTACGGACTGTCGAAAGGCTGGAACTTCAGGTATATCACGGACGTGACGGATCAGGTGGATTTCAACCTGCGCGGAGAGGAATATACCGCCGAGAGTGCGGCTTTCATCAATGGCATTGTCACAGGAAAGGTTGATGACCGCAATTCGTTTGAGAGTGCGCTGCAGACTGACTATATCATCAAGAAGATGGAGGCGGATGCGGCTTAAATGGTAAAAGGTAAATAGTAATTGGTAAATAGAAATGATGGATAGAGTTATATTGGGTGACAACCAGTTTTTCGCGGTGAATCACCTCTCGGATGAGCGTAGCCGCGCTCAGGCAATCCGTTTCAAGGAAGACAAGGCTATCATTGATGTGCTGGACAATGCACGGGCCTGCGGCATCAGCACTTTCATGTGTACGACCCATGACCGTATTGCCAACATTACAGCCTATATGCGTCAGCGTCCCGAAGAATACAAAGACTTCAAGTTTCACCCCTGTATGCCATACGCCCACAAGTATGCGAATGCCGTGACAGAACTGGGCATCCTCGGCACGATGAAGGCTTATATTCCCGGCAATATCCTGTCTGTTACAAGCAAGGCCGGCATCGCTTACCTGCGCAAGGACTTCCTCTCGCTGATGGAGCTGATGATTGATGCCGAGATGAAGATGTTCGACGGCATGAATACGCCGGTCATTTTCCTGCAGAATGTGATTGTGGACTTGCTCTATGGTCTGGGCATGGATGAGGTGTTTGTTCATTATGCACAGTATATCAAGAAGAAATATAATGCTGAGCCTGGGTTTATCACCATGAACATGCCAAGAATGGTGGATATGTGTGAAAGGATTGGCATCGAGAATCCTATCATCTGTTCTTCTATCAACAAGATTGGTTTCCGCATGAGCGGAACGATAGAAGAGTATGAAGAATATCTGAAGTCCGACAGGAAGTTCCGTCCCATGGCCATGCAGTGCCTGGCGGCTGGAGCCTTGAAGCCGGATGAGGCCATGGAGTATGTGACTCGCTTCCCGAAGATTGAATCCGTGCTCTTCGGAGCATCCAGCAAGGCCCATATCCAGCAGACAAAGGAACTGATTGAACAGGGCTTTGCAAGGCACCAAAAATAAATAGACAATCTATATAGTTTGGCCCATCATCTCTGAGTTCAGAGGTGATGGGCCAAACAGGCAATTATTTGATGTCTACACATCTTCGCGACTACCAGCTGGATATGCTGGCACGGCTTGATGAGGCCTGGAGGCGACACCGCAGTGTATTGGTACAAATGCCGACGGGCACGGGGAAGACTGTGCTGCTGGCGGAGGCCATCAGGAAATTGAAAATTGAAAATGAAGAATTGAAAATTAGTGGCTCGGAGGCTGTGCTGGTGGTGGCGCATCGGAAGGAACTGATTGAGCAGATCAGGCAAAGCATCATTGACCATTCACCATTCATAATTGTCGAGAGCATTCAGAAGCTGTCGAAGTGTATTGACGAGGCGGCGTTTGAACCATCGCTTGTCATCGTGGACGAGGCGCATCATGCACTGGCAAGGACGTATCGGGCATTGTGGGAACGGTGGCCTAAGGCAAAGTTCCTGGGGCTGACGGCTACGCCGTGCCGGCTGAGCGGCGAGGCGTTCACGGATTTGTTCGACGTGCTGCTGCAGTCGTGGAACATTCAGGCGTTCATCGACAAGGGGTATCTGTCGGATTTTGAGTATGTGTCGGCACGGCCAGACAGCGAGGCCATGCGGCGGATTCGCTCGCTGCGGAAGCGGGGGGCGGACGGCGACTACCAGACGAAGGAGATGGCGGCGGTGATGGATGTGCCGGAGAGCATCGCGCACCTGTATGACACGTACCGGTCGTTTGCCAAAGGGCGCAAGGGCATTGTCTATGCCATTGACCGTCAGCACGCGCAGCACGTTGCGGCTTTCTACCAGGAAAAGGGGGTGAAATGCTGTGTGATTGACAGCAAGACGCCAGCTAAGGAACGTAAACAAAGGGGGGAGGATTACCGCGAAGGTCGGCTTGATGTGCTGGTGAACGTGGATATTTTCTCGGAGGGCTTTGACTGCCCCGAAGTGGAGTTCATCCAGCTGGCGCGTCCCACTTTGTCGCTGGCGAAGTACCTGCAGCAGGTGGGGCGCGGGATGCGTGTCTCAGAGGGCAAGCCGCACGTGCTGATTCTTGACAACGTGGGGCTTTACCAGGCTTTCGGCCTGCCTACCGATGAGCGCGACTGGCAGAGGATGTTCCTGGGCAAGGATGCAGGGAAGGGCTGTACGAATTTGTCGCGCTGTGTCATCCAGAATGATGAAATGCAGGAGAAGAAGCTGGTGGCCCTGGAGATGGTGCGCATCAAGAGCGGCGGAAGGAAACGGGCTGGACTGGAGGTGTTTGTGCAGGGAGGCCGTTACGGCGTGATGCGGAACGGTCGCGTAACTTGCCCGGCACGGTTTAAGCGGATTGAACGATTGGAAAAGCAAAGCGGCTTCTTTGCCCTTGGCATCTACCAAAGCGGAACAATGAACGAATTGACAACCGTGATTGATAACAAAGGACAAGATTTAGGGGTCAAACTTCCAGGCAACGTGTCGTGGGGGAATGGCTATTTCTGTGGCATCTACAGAAACAGCAACGGAGAGCACGTGAACTGCTGGGATCCCATCGGCAATTCATACTACTATGGCATCTATCCGGAATTCCGCACCGTGGCCGGGGTGGAGATTGCCCATGCCACAGAGCATAACTCCTATCTGACGTGTTGCAACAAACTGCGCTACAACACTGGCAAGGTGAGCCCACGGTTCGACCTGTGGGAGATGTTTTACAACCAGTGGATTGTCATTGCCAGAGACTATTTAGTGGTTAAACAAGACCATAACCATTCATACAGGATTTGCGGCTACCTCGAAGACAGCATCCTGGTACAAGGAGAAGAACAGTTTGGTTATCAGCAGTTTTTCCTGAACGGAAAGAAAGGCAACTTCTTCACCCGAATGCCCCAAGGCACAACGCCCAGGCTTGTTCCATTCCGATTGGGGTTACAACGTGTTATGTCGCAAAGATAGCACCTCTACCGCAGGACACACACATTCAACAAAGCCGCCACCGTGGATTCTTCTTCACGGTGGCGGCTTTGTTATTATTCCGCCGCAACACTGCATCGCCAGAAGATTTTCAAGTACTTGGAAAAATATTTGTAAGTACTTAGAAATAAAAATCCAAGTACTTGGAAATTGAGTGACGCTTCAGTGCTGCAAACATGGTGGAATAGAGGAAAATAGAAGGGGCAGAAAAAAAACATGGCTGCAAGTGAGGTTCTAATGAAAAATTTGTGTATCTTTGCCGCCACATTAGCTAACTAACGCCATAAAAACAAAACTCTAATAGATATGAAAAAAACATTCATCTTCCTGCTCTGCATGATTTCCGTTCTGCTGAGCAGGGCGCAAAGTCCCATTAACCTGTCGGGTGAATGGCAATTCCAGATTGATCGTGAAAATAAGGGCGAAGCAGAAGGCTGGTATCAGCCAGGCTATAACTTCAACGACCGCATCACCCTGCCGGGCAGTATGCCTTGTCAACAGAAGGGGGATGACATCAGTGTGGATACCAAGTGGGTGGGTTCGCTGTATGACTCCAGCTATTTCTTTAATCCCTATATGGCTCAGTATCGGCAGCCGGGCAAGGACATGAAACTGCAGTTCTTCCTGACCCCCGACAAGCATTATGTGGGCAAGGCCTGGTATAAGCGTACCATCACGCTGTCGAAAGGCGAGATTTCGCAACTTTATGAACTTTTCCTGGAGCGTCCGCACATCGTCAGCCAGCTCTGGATTAACGGCACAAAGATTGGGAACGCACAAAATTCCCTGTCGGTACCTCATGTCTATAGTTTCAATGGCAGCGTCTTCAAGCCCGGCGTAAACACCATTGCCATCTGCATCGACAACGACCCTGAAAAGGTGAAAGTGGGACAGGACTCTCACTCCATCACCGACCAGACCCAGGGCGACTGGAACGGTATCGTGGGCAAGATGGAGCTGCGCCCCACCAATTATATCAAGCAAATTCAGGTGTATCCCGACGTGGACAACCGCCGCGCCAAGGTGCGCCTGACGTTAGGCGGTGTGTCGGTAAAGGAATATGTGGGTCTGACCTTTGCCGCTGTGGCCTTCAACACCGAGAACAAGCACGTGGCTTCGGCATTGCCCATCTTCGTCAACCTGGTTCCAGGCGAAGACCTCGTCAGGGAAATATACATTGACATGGGCAGCAGCATGTTGCTTTGGGATGAATTTAACCCGCAACTTTACCGACTCCTGGTGGAAGCCCGCAGCAAGAATGCCATCTGCAAAGCCGATGCTGTGTTTGGTATGCGCAAGATTGAAATCAAGGACAAAATGTTCTATGTGAATGACCACGAGGTGGTGTTGCGTGGCACGGTGGAAAACTGCGACTTCCCCAACACAGGTTACCCGCCAATGGACGTGGAGTCGTGGATGAAGCTGTTCCAGACGTGTAAAAGCTATGGTCTGAACCACATGCGCTTCCACACCTATTGCCCACCAGAAGCAGCCTTCCTTGCAGCCGATGCCGTAGGTTTCTATCTGCAGCCTGAAGGTCCGTCATGGCCCAACCATGGCGTGAAGCTGGGACGTGGTGAATTCATTGACACCTATCTTTACGATGAGGGTAAAAGGATTGTGGATACGTATGGCAATCACCCCTCGTTCACCTTCTTTGCTTTTGGCAACGAGCCAGCCGGCAACTGGGTGCCGTGGTCAACCGAAGCCGTGGCAAAAATCAAACAATATGACCCACGCCACCTCTATTGCGGATTCAGCGTGGGCGGCGGCTGGGCATGGCAGCCGGGCAGCGAATTTGCCGTGAAGGCCGGTGCCCGTGGCCTGAACGAATGGACGAAGCGTGCACCAGAATCGACGGTCGATTTTTCCACCAACATCCAAACATATAACGGGAAAGACGCTCCCAATACGCCCATCACGATGCCATTCGTCTCCCACGAAACAGGGCAGTGGTGTGCCTTCCCGAATTTCGACGAAATCAGCAAATACACAGGTGTGAACAAGGCCAAGAATTTTGAAATCTTCCGCGACTTGCTGCGCGACAACGGCATGGAAAGCCGTGCACACGATTTCCTGATGGCATCGGGCAAATTGCAGGCACTCTGCTATAAGGCTGAAATAGAGCGAACCCTGCGCACACCGAAATATGCCGGGTTCCAGCTGCTCTCGCTGAATGATTATTCGGGACAAGGCACAGCGCTGGTAGGCGTAACCGATGTGTTCTTCGGCAACAAGGGCTACATCAGTCCTGAAGCGTTCCGCGAGTTCTGCTCACCCATCGTTCCTTTGGCTAAAATCAAGAAGTTCACCTACAAGAGTTCGGAAACATTTGAAGCAGAAGTGGAACTGGCACAATATGGTGAATATGGCTACACACAAGCCACACCGCAATGGGCCATCTACCAAGAAGAAGATGTTCAGGGCCAGAAAGAGAAATACCTGTTTGCCAACGGCAACCTGGAGACACGTGCCCTGCCTGTCGGAGGCAATATTCCACTGGGCAGCATCAGCGTGCCGCTGGCAGAAGTGACCAAGCCCGGCAAATTCACCCTGGAAATCACCATCCCTGGCATTGACACCAAGAACCACTGGGACTTCTGGGTATATCCTGCCACTGACGTAACAGAACAGTTTGCCAACAAGAAGACCAAGAAAAAGAACAAGAAGGCACATTCGTTTTGCGCCGTACCAGGCTGGTTCAATGAAATCTACGTAACAGACACATTCGACAGCCAGGCACAAGAGACCCTGGACAGCGGCGGCAAGGTGCTCATCTGTGCTGCAGGAAAGGTTAGTTACGGCAAAGAGGTGGTTCAGCAATTTACCCCTGTGTTCTGGAACACCAGCTGGTTCAAGATGCGCCCACCCCACACGACAGGTATCTTTGTGGAGGACACGCACAGCATCTTCGACTTGTTCCCCACAGACTACCACAGCGACATGCAATGGTGGGAACTGGTCAACCGTGCACAAGTCATGCAGTTTACCGACTTCCCCAAAGATTTCCAGCCACTCGTCCAGAGCATCGACACATGGTTTGTCTCACGCAAGATTGGTATGCTCTTCGAGGCCAATGTGGGTAAAGGCAAGCTGGTCATGACGACCATGGACATCAACAGCGACCTCAACAACCGTGTGGCTGCACGCCAAATGCGTGCCTCCATCCTGAAGTATATGCTTTCTGCAAAGTTTCAGCCTAAATGGACGATTGACAAGGACCGTATTGCCGACCTGTTCACCAAAGTGGCTGGTGAAGTCAACATGTACACAAAAGATTCGCCCGACGAGCTGAAGCCCGCCCTCAACAACGCCATCAAAACAAACAAATAACAAAAAAACTTAACCTATTAACCTAACAAAGTGTATTTATGAACAAAATGATGACAGCCTTGATAGGCTCACTGATGACCATTACCGTCCAGGCACAAACGTTCAACTTTTCGTTTGACGGACGCGACAAAACCGCAACCAAGGTAAACGCAACAGATGTTTTCACCGAGGCAAAAGGCTATGGCTATGACTTTATCGACATTATTACGGAAGCCAAGAAGCAACAAACCGACACGTACAAGCTGACCGACGGCCTGTTCTATTTCTCGGTGGCTGTGCCCGACGGGAACTACAAAGTGACCGTCACCGTGGGCAGCAAGAAAAAGAAAGCCAGTACCACGGTGCGTGCAGAGTCTCGCCGCTTGTATGTATATGATGCAGAAACGAAGAAAGGCGAGTTCCAGACCTATTCATTTGTGGTCAACAAGCGAAATACGACGATTAACCTGCCCGACGGCAAAACGGACAAGGTGAAAATCAAACCACGCGAAGAAGGCAAACTGCTGTGGGACGACAAGCTGACCATCGAAATCAATGGCGATGCTCCTGCTTGTTCGCAGATCAAGATTGAGCCTATTGACGTGCCTACCATCTTTCTCTGCGGCAACTCTACGGTGGTTGATCAGGACCGTGAGCCTTGGGCCAGCTGGGGACAGATGTTCACCTACTGGCTGACCGATGAAGTGGCTGTGTCAAACTATGCCGAAAGCGGACTCACAGCCAGCAGCTTCTACGCCCAAAACCGCCTGAAGAAAATTCTTTCGTTGGCCAAGCCTGGCGACTATGTATTTATTGAGTTTGGACACAACGACCAAAAGGAGAAAAATGCTGGTGCAGGTGCATACTACAACTTTGCCCATACACTCAAGACTTACGTTGACCAAATCAGGGAAAAAGGTGCAACCCCCATCTTTGTCACGCCCACACAGCGCCGTCGCTTTGAAGGCAGTAAAATCATGGAAACCCACGGACAGTATCCCGATGCCATGCGCTTTGTGGCCAAAGACCTTGGTGTACAACTCATCGAACTGCACGACATGACCCGCACGTTCTTTGAAGCGATGGGCGTGGAGGACAGCAAACACTCACTGGTACACTACCCTGCCGGCACATTCCCCGGCCAGACCAACAAATTTGAGGACAACACGCACTGGAACCCGTTTGGCGCATTTGAAATCAGCAAGATGATTGTCAAAGGCATCAAAGACCTGAACCTGCCATTGGTGAAATACATCAAACCAGACTATAAGGACTACTTCCCCGGACAGCCCGACGACTGGAAGACTTTCCACTGGAGCTGTGGTCCGTTCATCGACATCGTGAAACCTGACGGTAATTAAATGAATTTACGAGGGATGCTTGATGCATGACTGGTGACAATAAAACATTGGATTCCATGAAACTCAGATTATTCACTTTTCACTTTTTACTTTTCACTTTCTGTCTTGCTGCCATTGCCCAAACCACCTGGAACGGCCCGCAGTCCCTGCACATCCCCATCACACAGGAAAGCAAACCATACGCACGCTGGTGGTGGCTGGGTTCAGCCGTGGACAAGGAGGGGCTGACCTACAACCTGGAAGAAATGGCAAAGGCGGGCATTGGCGGCGTGGAAATCACACCCATCTATGGTGTGCAGGGCAATGATGCCAACGAAATCAGTTACTTGTCGCCCCAATGGATGCAGATGTTGAAACACACCGAAGCCGAAGGCAAGCGGCTGGGCATTGAAACCAATATGGCCACAGGCACAGGCTGGCCATTCGGCGGGCCGTTGGTCACCGAACAAGATGCTGCGACAAAGGCCATCTTCAAAACAGCCGACGGGAAAACCACAGTGGAAATTGGCAAAACCAAGCAGAAAGTGAAACGGGCAGCCCCCGGCGGCGAAGGTTTTGTGATTGACCACTTCAGCAAGGATGCCGTGGCACACTATCTGGCACGTTTCGACACAGCCTTTGTCAATCAGAACGTTGCATTCCCCAAGAATTTCTTCAATGACAGCTACGAGGTGTATGGTGCAGACTGGACACCCCGTCTGCGGGAAGAGTTTCAGGCGCGTAGGGGATATGACCTCTACAACCACCTTTCCTCTTTGACCCAAAAAGATTCACTCCGCACCGATGAGGACAAGCGCATCCTTTCTGACTATCGCGAGACCTTGGCAGAACTGCTCTACGAGAACTTTACCACACAGTGGACTGACTGGGCCCACCGCCACGGTTCGCTGACCCGCAACCAGGCTCATGGTTCACCAGCCAATCTGCTCGACCTCTATGCCGCTGTGGATATTCCAGAGTGTGAAGGCTTCGGGCTAAGCGACTTCGGCATTCGTGGCCTACGCACAGACCCAGGCTTCACAAAGAAGAACTTCTCTGACATCTCCATGCTGAAATATGCCTCCAGTGGTGCCCACCTGAGCGGACACAAACTGACTTCCAGCGAGACATTCACATGGTTGACGGAGCATTTCCGTACCTCGCTCTCGCAATGCAAACCCGACCTTGACCTATTCTTCATTTCGGGCATCAACCACGTTTACTTCCATGGTGCATGTTATTCGCCCAAAGATGAACCGTGGCCAGGCTGGCGATTTTATGCCAGTGTGGATATGTCGCCCAACAACAACTGGTGGTCGAGTATGCCTGCATTCTCTGCCTACATCCAACGCTGCCAGTCCATGCTGCAATGGGGCGAACCCGACAACGACATCCTGGTCTATCTGCCTTTCTACGACATGATTTACGACCAGCCCGGCACAGTGGCACTCTTCGACATCCATTCCATGGAGAAGCGTGCACCCAAGTTCATCAACACCGTGCAGACCATCATCAAGGGCGGTTACGATGTCGATTACATCAGCGACCGCTACATACAAGATGACAACGTGACCCGACGCTATGCCGCCATCATCATTCCCGATGTGCAGTTTATGCCTTTGGCTACAGCCCAGAAGCTGAACGAACTGGCCACGAAGGGCTACAAGGTCATCTTCGTGAAAGACTATCCAACGTCTGTGCCTGGCTACGGAAAGAAGGCCGAACAAAAAGCTTTCCTGAAAGTTCTGAAATTGCTGAAAAAGAATACGACACTGGCAGAGGGCTATCAGACAGCCCTGCAAGGTACGGAGGCACACCCAGAAACCATGCGTTCCATGCAAGGACTCAGCTGCATCCGCCGAAGCAACCCCGAAGGCTACCACTACTTCATCTCCAACCTGCAAGGCAAAGACGTTGACAGCTATGTGGAGCTTGGCGTGAAAGCCACCGATGCCCTGTTCTATAACCCCATGAACGGTGACATCACCCGTGCCAAGATGGATGAACAAGGTCGCGTGCACATCCAGCTGCGCAGTGGAGAAAGTATTTTGTTGCGTACCTTCACCAACCCGCAAACTCAAGAACTCAAAAACATAAAAACTCACTCCTACTACAACTGTCTTGACTATCGTGCTGGAAAACTGACCAACTGGACACTCTCCTTCAAGGAAGCCGCACCCATCCCCATCACTAAAACTTGGACGATGAACACGCCGAAATCGTGGACCGAACTGGGCGACTCGCTCTGCAACACCACCATGGCAACCGGCATTTACAAGACAACCTTCCGGCTGGGCAGCATCCAGCCCGGTGCAGCCTTCATCCTCGACCTCGGCGATGTGCGCGAAACGGCCCACGTCTTTGTAAACGGTCAAGACTGCGGCACACTCTTCGCTGTGCCCTACCGCATGGACATCACCAAGTACAGCCACGAAGGCGAGAACACACTGGAGGTGGAGGTATGCAACCTGCCAGCCAACCGCATTGCTGAACTCGACCGCCAAGGTGTGCAGTGGCGGAAGTTCAAGGAAATCAATGTTGTTGACCTGAACTACAAAAAGAACCTTTACGGCACATGGGCATTCGTACCGTCAGGCCTGTGCTCAGAGGTTAAAATCATACCTGCAACCATTGAGTAATCGATCATCCACCTTTTGTTTTTATGCGTAGCATTTTCACTTTCCTGTTCCTTCAGCTTTTCACGCTTTCACTGCCGGCGGCAGACTCCCTTTACATCTGTAAGAATGGCGTTTACGACAATCGCTTATTGGATGCCGGATTAGTGCTCACCCACGACGACCTCATTTGCGACAGCGTTGTGTTCAAACGGCCCACGATACAAATCAATGTCGATTTTGCGACGTTTGCCAAAAGCCACAGTGTAAATGCCATATTCATAAAAGCCACAGGAGAACAGAAGTTAAGCACCAATCGCGCCATGATGACCAACGGAGCCTCGTCTGCCAGTGCTTCAGATATCATTAGGCAGGACATTGCCGAGGGGGTAACCTCCATAGAGGTGCCTATCAGTATCACAACAAACCTGACACAGGGCATTACCATCACGGTACTGTACGATGGGAACCGCTACCTCACCATTGCTGATGAGTCACCTATCAAGACTCGGCAAAACAATTATGTGCACAACTATGTCATCACAGAAAATGCCGCTCGCAAAAACAATTGGATGGCCACACTGCCCAGCAAAGTGAAGTTCAACATGCTCACACTGCCTGGTGCACACGATGCTGCAACCAGCAGCATTTCAAGCAGTACAGCAAAGACCCAAAGCCTTACCATTGCTGAGCAATTGGCTGCCGGTGTACGTGCATTCGACCTTCGCCCACGCTACAACGCTTCCAACGAATCGGACATCCTGCTTGACAACCTCGAAATCTACCACGGTGTCGTAGCTACAGGTATGAAATGGAAAGATGCCATGGACACCATCCTGCAGTTCCTGACAGATAATCCCTCCGAGACGGTCTTCATCAACCTGCAAAAGGAAAATGCTTCTGGCTCTACGGACTATTCCTCCACTTGGCGCACCAGCATCCGCACTTACCTGCTCAACCACAAAGCACAGGTCTTGCAAAAGATTACGACGACGACAACCTTGTCGGAATGTCGGGGAAAAGTGGTTGTCGTCAGCCACAATCCCTACGGCGTAGAAGGCAATAATTATGGTACCGTCTATGGCGGCCTGACAGCCAGCTGGGGTGACGATGAAACCTTCAACACGACCATCAACTACACCAACAGCCAGGTCATTTGTCAAGCTACCATCAGCGATAATTATAACTCGACTAATACCAAAAACAAACAAGGCTACATCAAGGCGAACCTTGATGCAGCCAACAGCGACAAAACAACACGCTGGTACTATACCTTCATGAATGTTGCCTGGTCGTTTTTGGGTGGCAGTCCCGCCTCTCACGCCAAGAACCACAATGCCTACGTCAACGAACTGCTGCAAGACGGCACCTACACCAGTCGCCTCGGCATTGTCTTCTACGACTTCTGTGGTGATTCGGGCTATACCTACGACCTTTTGCCATCACTTATTCAGCAGAATTATAAGTACATCTATTAGAATTCCGAATAGAAAAGCAGAGGACACAAAGACTTTGGGTTACTCCCAAAACGCTCTGTGTCCTCTGTCTTCTCTGTGCACTCTGTGCCCGATTACTTCGTCAGTTCCAGTGTGTCCAGTGCAATCATCAGTTCTTCATCCGTAGGGATGCAGCAAACGGTGACTTTGGAGTCGTCGGCACTGAGAATGGCTTCCTTGGCACGGCAGGAACGGTTCTTCTGCACATCCATCTTCACGCCCATGTATTCCAAGCCCTGCGTTGCACCTTCGCGCACTTCCCACTGGTTCTCGCCAGCTCCACCCGTGAAGAGGATGATGTCAACGCCACCCATGGCAGCAGCATACTGGCCAATGTACTTCTTGATGCGATAGCAATACATCTCCTTAGCCAGACGCGCCTTGTCATTACCGGCCTCAATGCCGGCAAGGATGTCGCGGAAGTCGCTGCTGAGTTCACTCACACCAGCCAGACCCGACTGTTTGTTCAGCAAATTGCTGATGCCCTTCGTGTCCAGGCCCAGCTTGTCCATCAGGAATGTGACAGCACCTGCGTCAATATCGCCAGAACGTGTACCCATGATAAGACCTTCAAGCGGAGTCAGACCCATTGACGTGTCAACGCACTTGCCATCCTTCACGGCTGCAATCGAAGCACCGTTACCAATGTGACAGGTGATGATCTTCTGTCCTTCAGGCTTCACACCAAGGAACTCGCAGACACGCTGGCTCACATAGCGGTGACTGGTTCCGTGGAAACCGTAACGACGCACGCCATACTTGCTATACAGTTCGTATGGCAGGGCATACATATAGGCATAGTCGGGCATTGTCTGGTGGAAAGCGGTATCGAAGACGCCTACCTGCGGAATCTTGGGCAGCAAAGCCGTCACGGCATTCACACCCTTGATGTTGGCAGGATTATGCAGCGGAGCCAGGTCGTTGCAGGCTGCAAAGGCCTCCATCACCTCTGGCGTCAGCAACACCGACTTGTTGAACTTCTCGCCGCCATGCACCATGCGGTGACCCACAGCGTCCAGTTCGTCAAGGCTCTTCAGCACGGCGTATTCGCCCTGCGTAAGCACATCGAAAATCCACTGCACACCAGCGGTATGCTCCTTCACAGGCTTGCTCATCTTGTGCTTCTCGCCATTCAGCTTTACCGTGATAAACGAATCGGGCAAACCAATCTTCTCTATGCCGCCCGAAGTAATGACAGACTGATCTGTCATATCATACAACGCATACTTAATAGAACTGCTGCCGCAGTTAAGTACCAAAATTCTTTTCATTGTTTCTTCTTATTTTGCATCCATTGCCTGGCAAGCCGTGATGGCCACCATCTTGTAAATATCATCCACACTACAGCCTCTTGAGAGGTCGTTCACCGGACGGGCGATACCCTGAAGGATAGGACCGATGGCATCGGCATTGCCGAGACGCTGAACCAGCTTGTAGCCGATATTGCCCACTTCCAGACAAGGAGCTACCAGCACATTGGCATGACCGGCAATCTCGCTGCCCGGCGCCTTCTTCTGACCCACACTCGGAACCAATGCAGCATCAGCCTGCAACTCACCTTCAATCTTCAGCGACGGGTCAAGTTCCTTGGCCAGACGGGTCGCCTCAACCACCTTATCCACTACTTCGTGCTTTGCACTGCCCTTCGTCGAGAACGAAAGCATGGCTACACGCGGGTCGCTGAAACCAGCCACACTCTTGGCCGTCTGAGCTGTGCACACGGCAATCTGAGCCAGCTGCTGGGCATCGGGCATCGGTGTTACAGCCACGTCGCCCATCACCAGCACACCTTCTTCGCCGTACTGCGGAGTCTGCGTAATCAGCAGCATGGCACCGCTCACACAAGTGATACCTGGCGAGCACTTGATAATCTGCAAGGCAGGACGCAGGGTGTCGCCCGTTGTTGACAGGGCGCCGCTAATCTGTCCGTCGGCATCGCCGCTCTTGATGATGAGGCAGCCGAAGTAGAGCGGGTCGAGCACCTGCTCGCGGGCCTTCTCGATGGTCATGCCCTTCTTCTGACGAAGCTGGAACAGCAGCTGGGCATACTCCTCCGTCTTCTCGCTCGTCTTCGGGTCGATGATGGTAGCCCCGCCGATGTGCTTCAGCCCCAACTTGTCGGCCAGAGCCATGATTTCCTCGCGGCTGCCAATCAGGATGATGTCAGCCAATCCGTCACGAATCGCCATGTCAGCAGCCGTGATGGTGCGCTCCTCCAATGATTCGGGGAGCACGATGCGCTGCTTGTTCGCCTTCGCACGCGCAATGATGTTTTCCATTAAAGCCATAAGCAATAAACATTTATGATGTTAACGATATAATACGCAATATGCCGCAAAATTAGCAAAAACTGACGCAAAATAAAAACATCGCCTTTACTTTTTAGTTTTTTTACACAGAAAAGGCACACCCACAGTTCCAAACACATAAAAACGGACAACGAAGAATTAAAGTTGAAATATTTTTGTTGCATGTCAAGAAAAATATCACCATTACCTTGGTACATTGTACAAAATCTTCGTATCTTTGTGCCGTTCTTTTGCGGAGGGTAATCCTTACACATTATTATATATAATAGAGGGAGAACCATCCTGCCAATAGGACACATAAGCGTTCCGCGCTTTATCCTTTGAATCGAAATCGCCAATTTCACAGCTAAGGGATGAAGAACTGACGGTTCATTTATGTTGTATATGTGTACGTATGCATACGGCATCCGCGCCGTATAGTTCGAACATATACGGCGTGGGTGATTAGTGGTTATTCATTTTAGCAAAGGTGTTTGGCGATACCCGATTCAGGATGAGTAAATGCTCTTCCCTACGCTTTTTGTGTCCGTTGGCCAAAGACTTGAAAAGGCATGATAAGCATCGGTGAACAGATAAAGGCAGAACTCCTGTCGCAGGAACGGGGCGTGTCGTGGTTGGCGGGCAAACTTGGCTGCTCGCGTATGGCAGTTTACCGAATTTTCGAGAAAAACAGCATCGACACGGCCATTCTCTTCCGAATTAGCAAAATTCTTAATCACAACTTTTTCAGCGACTTAGCAAACAATTTAGAAAATGTGTAACACATCTGTTACACTTCTGCAACATTTGTGTACCACCGTTTTCTTGTGGGGATTGTTAAATGTAGCGAACTTTGCACCCGAAAACCAAAACAAATGCAAATTTATTGCAAAATTCACTTATTTATTAACAACTAAAAACGTGAAAATTATGAAGAAAATTCTTATCGCTGCTATCGCAGTATTTGGTTTTACTACAGCTAACGCTCAGTACACAGCTGAGAAGGGTGATTTCCAGACTTCTGTAAACTTCACTCCGTTTGCTTCTGATGGCAACATGTTCAACAATGTTGGTTTTAACGGTACTTACTTCATTTCTGACATGCACGCTCTTCGCTTTGGTGTAAATTTTGGAACAGAATCTGTTGACACCCAGACTACTGAGAAGGCCACCAAAGGTAAATGGGGTATTAATGTAGGTTATGAAAATCATTTCAAGTCTTACGACCGCGTTGACCTCTATGCAGGTTTACAAGTTGGTGTAAACTCTGGTTGGGAAAAAGCCAAAGAATATGTTTATGACAGCAACAACAACAAGTCGATTGTAAGCTACAAAAAGCCAAACTCAACAGAAATCTCTGTAGCTGCTTTCACAGGCATCAACTTCTATGTTTACAAGAAGCTCTATGTAGGTTCTGAAATTCAGTTCGGTTACGCTCATACAAGCTATGGTAAGGGCGAATATATTGATGCTGATGGGAAGGTTGCCAAGTCTACTGAGTCTGCTCCTGGTGACAACAAGATTGGCTTCAAGGTTCTGCCACAGCTTCGTCTTGGTTGGACTTTCTAATCACAGAACAATAACAATCCCAAATCACGGCTTGTGCCGTGATCTTCTTCAAAATCTAAATTAAAAAGTTAATTGAAAAGCGGTTCGCTGTGAAGCGGGCCGCTTTCTTTGGTTGTACTCAACAGGAAAGTTTATACCCTATTATTGGGCTCAGTCGATAATTCATAGGGGAACCATCCAGACCTCGGAGAGGTCACACCATGAGTGCCCACGATAAGGCAGCGACAACCGGCTACCGTGGGTGTGGTGTATGTAGAGGGGTTCAGGCACTTCGACAGATGTACCACGCCACCGCAAGTGGCAGATTGGCAGGGGACAATGGGAGGCGCATATCTATGGAGCGTTGCTCCGTGTGGCACATCTGTCGAAGTGCCAAATGCATAGCAAGACCGCTGGCGCGGTCACCACTCAATAACCGGGGGTACAAGCGTAGCGAGTACCCCGGATGTGCCGGTGAAGGTGCATCGACCTTAAAAAGGTCGCCCAAGCGGATGCAGGGGCACTCTTTCTTTCCGTAGCCGCCACTCACTCCGCAGGTCCAAAGGACCTACGGTTATTGAGCAATGACGCTTCCTGAGTCATTGGGCTACGCCGAACTCTAAGTTTTCAGCTAAAGGTGCAACCTTACAGGTCGAAAAGTTTTGCCATCCCACGCATTATACTGCCTAACGAGTTCAAATTTTTCTTCCATACAAGAATTTTTTTTTACTTCCTCATATAAAGATTGAGAGTCAGTTTTGCGATTTCCGTGAAATCATTGTTCGTCATCTTGACACTCAAATATCGAATCGTTGTGATGAATCATTGAGAGTGTCACGATGCTTCAGGAAAACAGTCACGCACCATCGGGAAAGTTGTCACGATGGTTCAGGAAAGTTTTCCTGCTGGTTCGGGAAAGTTTTCCCGATGGTATGTGACTGTTGGCGGGAAAAGTTCTCCCCTTAGGGAGTTTTCGGTTCTGCGTCAATTTAGGTGAAAATTTTTGACCTCAACACAATAGTTTTAGTCTTAGAACATCGGCATTAGCCCTGTTGTACGAGTCTATAATCTTTTTCACACAAGCAAATAAAAAAATTCATTTCCACGTCTTTTATCGTGTTTGATAACTTTTGATTGTAAATTGTACAGCTAAGGTTCTTAACAAATATTAATCACCTGCGAATTCAACAAGCAAGTGCAAATTTACAACAAGTAATTGAAAAACTCCTCA
>R20__coassemble_754_pt1 | contig 22190 bp, 13 predicted proteins | sample R20__metabat2_low_PE_030 | metagenome-assembled genome bin R20 | reverse complement strand
CTGCACCCCCTCAATGGCCATGTTCTGCGTGATTTCCACGGCATTCGTGCTCCACGGCGTAATCATTTCGCGTCGTGGCCCCACAAAATAACCGGGAAGTTCCTGTGCATCCACAAGGCTTGCCTCGCCATACAGCCAGCAAAGCTGCTGAATCTCGTCCTGGCTCAGCTGACGATTGATACTGGTTGCTATAATGCTCTTCGATGGAGTCTGAAAAAAGTAAATCATAATGCAAGGGTTTTTCGAATTTCGCCGCAAAGGTACGAATTATTTACCATTTACCATTTACCATTCACCATTTTTCTTCACCCTTCATAAAATGCCGCGACTGTTATGCTGCCAAAGTAGCACACCTGTGTTGCTTTTGCGACGCACCTGTGCTACTTGAGTAGCGCACCTCTGTTGCTTCCTGCCGCCACGCTGGTTCGTGAGTGCCGCCACGCTGGTTCATGAAAGTTTTCACGCTTCGTCATGAAAGTTTTCACGAACCATCATGAAAGTTTTCCCGCTTCGTCGGGAAAGTTTTCCCGCACCATCGTGACTGCTGGCGGGAAAAAGCGCAAACTCCCCCTTAGCGAGTTTTCCGCATTTTTATTGTCACACTGTCACAGATTTGCATATCAGCCTGGCCATCACCTGGTTAAGGTGTGACAGAAAGTGTGACAGTTGTGACAATTGGTGACAGTAAAACACCAGTTTATTGTCACACGCAAACTATTGGTTTACAACCTGATGGCCCCTGTGTGACAGTTGTGACAGTAAAATCGCAAAAAATCGTTTTTTAGTTTCTATTAACGCAAATCCCTTGTATATTTAGCGCAAAAACAGGGGCTTTTCACCCCTGTTTGCACAAAAACTTTGTATAAAAAGGGCAAAATTCGTCAGAACAACCGTCACATTGCTAACTTTTCTGCGCATTTTATGGAGACTTTATAATGAGTTTTTGAGGTTGATATGGAACGAATATTAAAAGATTGAAACGGCTGTCCGCCCAAAATTATGTTTAGCGGACACCAATAATTTGAAATCTTAATGTTTAGAGAATGTGCGCTATACAAATATGTAAGATACTTTTTTAACAGAATTTCAAAAAAAGTGGCTCTTTTATTTGCGCCATCCAATTCTTTTGTGTACTTTTGCGCCCGACTCGATTAGCCCAAAAGGGGGTGTTGGGTCATTACTTATTGGTAAAAAGGCGTTTACGAACGCTATCTTCTGCGATAGAATCTCGCAAATTCCAACGTATCAGAAGAAGCGCAACCGAAACGTCTGCGTTGGGTGTATTATATCCAACTTACACATTTATATAAAGTTCATATACAACGAGTGTGTATGATACCCAATGTGTAAGAGATTGTATATATCTCACGACGTGGGCTAACTCGAGTTGCTTATCCTGATACAAGGCAATGCGAGAGCCCTATCGCGGGATAAGCGAGGAAAGTACAGACTCCCACGTCTTTTTCATTTCAAACAATAATTGTTAACCAGCTGAATCAGGGGAGATCTATAGGCATAAAATAATTATTATTATGTTTTATTTTAAAACAATTTCAATTGCACTTGTCTCAAGCATGATGTGTTTAACCATAAATGCACAAGAGACAAACGAAGCAAAGGCAGCATTGCCAGAAGCTGCTCAAACAGTACAATTAGCAGGTCAATTAGCAAAGTATGGCTATGCCCATAATCAAGCTCTGCCCCTTATTCAGGCTGCACAATTATTAAAGACCGTTAATATCAAACCTTCTAACGAAAAACCTGAACATGAAGGTGGTTCTGAAGGCAGTCAAAAAAAGGATGCTGCATCGTTTGACGTGAATACACTTTTAACAGATGCACAGGCGCTTGCCGAGAGTAAGGGAGATAAACCTTGCCTTGATTTGATTAAGCAGACGAAGGCACAAAGTCGCACAGTAAACAATTCAACAGGATATATTAGGCGTGAAGATATTATTGGCCCTAGAAAAACTGACGTTTGGACAGTTTCTTTTGTAGGCGGTACAGCTGCTGGTGTTATTGTTATCGGTGATGGCGATACAGACTTGGATCTTTATGTATATGATAAATACGGTAATCTTCTTGCAAAAGATATTGACACAACAGATAATTGTGCCGTATCTTTCCATCCTAGCTATACTGGTGAATATAAGATAAAGATAAAAAACTTAGGAAACATCTCAAATGTTTATAAATTGTATTGCTTTTGATTAATGTCCGAAGGTGTGTCAGTATGAAGTGCCCCCAAAAGTTGGACAAGGAACTTTTTGGGGCACTTCATACTGACACACCCTCAAATAATTGAATGTGAAAATGAAAAATGTAATATTATGCCTAATAGTTGGTCTAATGGCATCTATTGCGTCTGAAAGTCAAGCGCAACTTTTACTTACTAAACAATTATTATCTGTTCCCAAGGGGCATCCACGGAAAGTCATAAGATCGTCTATAAACACCCCTGATTTGGTTTTTGAGTTCGACAAGAATGGTCGTTTAATTCTGATGGAACAAGGAGACGAGAAGGCTCGTTTTAATTGGACTTCTGATAGTACAGAAGTCGAGTGGGTTCTTTTTGCAGAACAAACAGAAACAGCACGAAATATTGTAAGTATTGACAAGCTTACAGAGACGGAATGTGAATATGAATGTGATGGCGTCATCTTTGATTTCAAATTGCGAAAAGATGGTGCGGTTCTTTCATACAGTATTAGTAGCAGTGAGAGTAAAATGGAGATAACGCATCATTTTCGTAACGACAACGATATATATCCATTCCAAATAGTGCAATCAGACGGCGTGCAAGCAGGAGTCGTTTTGGTAAATATTAATGAAACCGACCAATATGGTAATGCAACTTCTGTTACACAATCGATAAATGGGCAGCAAATGACATTTCTAACAACCATTGAATATTATTGATATTCTAATATATTAGAGGAATATATGAAGATTTTAATGATTCTCAACATTTTTTGTTTTGCTACAATAAAGTTGGGGGCACAAACAATAAACATTGATGACATAAAGCAAGCTTTGCATACAGTCTATACAGAATCGTCGGATTCCATAGAGCTTGCTAAACTATTTGTTGTCGGCCAATCTGTGCCAGAATTAAAGTCGTTCATTCGGATTCGCCAACAACGTGAGGCGGATAAAGATAGAGTTGCTGCTAGAAATGCTATAAAAGCTCTCTGTAAGCAAATGCTAAAGAATAGCAAAGATGAAAAATGTTTGCAAATTGAAGCATATTATTGGTTAGCTCAAAATAGTGTTACTCCTGAAGAGTCAAGTAGAAACATAGAAAAAGCTTATTCTATGTTACAAGACGCAGAAATAAAAGAGGATAAAAACAAATGGGGCGCATTATTATTGTGTGAAATGGCTCAAACAATAGGGCTTGCAAATAAGGTGTTTGAACAACATGCTTGGAATAAGCTTCTTGAATGTCTTGCAACAGATTTGTCCTCAGAAAACTTTTGTCAATTAGAATTGTATAAGACATTTTTAAGTTTTGCATCCAAACATCACACAGAAGCTCAGTTGAATCATTATAGGCAAGAAGCTATCGATTTGGCGGCGCGCTTATACCCAAATAGTGCAAATGAACGTTTGGAAATAGAATGGCTATATATAAATTCTATGCACTACATAAATTGCAAAAAAACTGGTAGCGCAATTCGGAAATTAAAAGAAGATGCTATAAGGCTCAATGGGACGAAATCTATTTATGTTGCAATGGCGAATGAATTAGATTTCGAAAGACTGCTATTGATAGGAAATTCACATAAGGCATGTAAAGAACAAAAGTTTTATATAAAAGAGTATTGCGGGGCGGCAGATAATTTTGACAATCTATCAGCTAAAGCAAGGCTGTTAAGTGCCCTTGTAATGTCTAATCAGTTAAAAGAGGCGAGAGTTATATCTGATGAGATTTATAAGGCCATCAATAGAAAATCAACATTGTCTAGTCAACAGCGTTTTTATCTTCTTGAAAAATTAGCTAATATTATCTACTTACAAGATTATGAAACCTTTCAACTGGAAGATATTTTAGAATCCATGATGGACATAACAAAGCAATACAAGAAAGCTTCTTATATAGAAGCTGCTATGTGGTATGGGCTAGCAAATGTTTTTTTGAAAAAGGGAAGAAGGTCACAAGCGAAAGAATATATAAATAATGCCATTAACACACTAAAAAAGAATGAAAAGCACACATTGTTACAACAAAAAACAATTACATGTTTGGAGCTATCAGTAATTTCTCTTGATGTAGAGTTTCATAGTGCTGTTACAGATTGGACGTTTGCACAGAGTAGTAGTGAGCAGACCATTGAACTTGCGGAACGACTCGCCGATAACGATTTAGTTGTTCAACAATGTCTTACAACGGCTCTACTATATAATAACAATGAAATAGAATGTAAACACTTGATTGAAAAAGCGGTAAAATTGGTGTCAGGCTGGAGGCCTGATTTAAACGTAGAACTACAATTAGCAAGGGCAAAATATTTATTAAAAGATGGAAACCATCAGGGGGCATTAGATATAATAGATTCTTTACAACAGCAAGATTATTTAAAAGAAGATGGATTGTTATTAGCCAAAGTTTTGGAGTCAGGTGCTTCAATAATTGCAGAATGTATTGCTTCAGGGAAAATGTCTCTGTCGTTTTATAAGCAGGCAGAACTATATCTTCTAAATGCTCTTCATTTTTATAATCAAGCAAATGCCACGGACAATCAAGTTCAGATTTATTCTTTTTTGTCTAACATTTCTTTTCAACAAGGAGAGATAGCTGAATCACAGGAGTATTTGAAGGCTGCTATCGATTTGTACGAAAAATATAATGAAGTGGGATATATTGGTTATTTACAACTCATTTTACAGTTTGCTGAACTTTGTTTAGATTATGGAAATATTCAGACCGCCTATCATTATTTTATAAATATTGCAAGCCCAAAGATTATTAATTTTAAAAAAATTATGGCAGACGATTCGCAAATCGTAGGTCTGATAATTCAAGGCACATATTTATGCTATAAAATTATTGCTCAAGAATATCTGCATGGTATTCAAGAACCCCCACATGTTTTAGAACAATTAGAAAATTTTGCAGACCAAGCCGAGCAAATGTACAAGGAAATAGCAGGTAATACAGATTCTCCTCTTTATGAATCATTCTTAGCTGCTAAATCTCTTTATATGAGTTCTGTTCATCACGACTATGAACAAGCACTCAATATAACCCTGCAACGTGATTCTATAATGATACGCCTTAATGTCCCTATTAATTCTGAAGCCTTTCGTATTTCTTGCCTTCTTCAACTTAGACGTTATGATGAAGCAAAAGAAATATATGAACAGGCATGTAAAAAATACAATTATGAAGAACTTACTGGTACACCAGCAATTGGTGCGCTTTTTATAGGGGAGCAAATATATACGGTTATTAACCAAAATGAAAAGGCAGTTGATTTGGCAAGAAAGCGATTGGATTTGATAAAAGAAGATGTTTATAACAAGTTTGACCTTTTAAATGCAACAGAACGCGATGCTTTTATGCATTCAGCGAATTATAATCCATTAGATTTATATTATCATGTTGCTCACCATATTAGTCCAAAATCAGCGGCCTTAGCGTATGATGGCGCATTATTTTATAAAGGAATCCTTCTTCGTACATCAAACAATATACGCCAAACTATTTTAAATTCTAAAGACTCTCTTTTGATTGCCGATTACAACAGGCTTATAGAACTCAAACAACAACAACTTCGTTTGGTTAGTACCGGGCTTGATACTACTATGTTCACAAATTCAGTCATGCGGCTACAATATGATATTGACCAAATCGATAAGCGCTTGTTGATGACATCTGCAAAGTATCGTGACTTTGCTAGTACTGCAAATCATACACCACAATGGCGTGATGTACAAAATTCTTTAGGTGAAAATGACGCTGCAATTGAATTTATTATATATCCTGATTCATTGGGTGCAGTTAAAGGAAAATACGGGGCTTTAATTCTTACAAAATCGATTGACGCACCGATATTTGTACCGTTATTAGATGATGACACGTTGAGAAGTATAGTCGGAGTGAAACAAGATGAAGAAGCAGAAAAGGATCGTATTCATTTCACATATAGGCCACATCCTACATCGAGGTTTCGCCCCCAAAAACAACATGATGGAAAGGATTTGTATGAAAGGCTTTGGCTGCCACTTGAAAAACATCTTTTAGGCAAAACTCGGATTTTTTATTCGCCTATTGGCAGTTTGTTTGAAATAGCTTTTGCAGCTATAGAAGATAGTACAGGAAATCCAATCTGTAAGAAATATGACCTCAGACTTGTTTCTAATACAGCTCGAATATTAAACCCGGATTATGATATAACAACAATACAAGATGCAAGATTATATGGCAGTATAACATATGGAGAAAAAGTAGATGGGTATGGAATGGATTCATTATTAAACTCGTTCGTTGAGATTAGTGTTGTTGATTCTATTTTTAATTCACATGGAATACCTTCCAAAACCTTTTATGGAAAAGTTTCAGAACCACAGATAAAAAATATTTCCATTAAATGTCCATCTGTTTTACTCATGAGCACACATGGCTTTTTTTTCAGAAACCCAGAAGAAGCCAAGAATATACCTTTTTTTGACGGCTATTTAAGAAGAGGTATAAAATCACCTCTTTTTTGGGGTGGATTGGCTTTAGCAGATATAAACCCCGTGCTGTATGGCAAACGTTTAGCTCCAACGGAATCTGATGGAGTTTTGCTTTCATATGAAGTTGCAGACATGAATCTTCGCGGAACAAATTTAGTTGTCCTTTCCGCATGTCAAACAGGGCTGGGCGGATATGATTTAAACGAAGGAATAAATGGATTATCAAGAGCGTTTCGTATGGCAGGCGCCTCTTCTGTTATAATGTCATTATGGGAAGTCGATGATAATGCCACACAAATATTCATGAAGCGTTTTTTTCACAATATACTTACAGACAAAAAACATAATCGTCACAAGGCTTTTAATCAAACGCAAAAAGAACTTGAAAAAGAATATAAAAATGCACCACGACTTTGGGCTGCATTTGTACTATTAGATTAATTTCAGTTCCGCAAGTAGGGGATATCCCAATTTGAAAAATTTTCTCCTCCAAACAGACCTGTGTTTGAAAAAAATCATGTACCTTTGCCGCCATCAATAAAAGAGAGACCATGAAACAGCGGATATTTATCGGGGCAGTTCTGATGCTGCTTAATATTTTGGCAGTTGTTGCCCAAAAACTGACGGTGGAGTCTTTTGCTTTGGCGGCAGCAGACTTGGCGGCTGCAACGGAGCAAAGGCTGGACTTGAACGAGCAGCCTTGTGCATTGGTGAAGGTGCAGCTGGCTGTGCGGGGAGCCATATTCGACGGGAACTGCATCGGCAAGACCCCTTTCAAGGCCGGCGAGTATTGGGTATATATGACGCAGGGAAGCCAGCGCCTGAAGGTGATGCATCCCAATTTCCTGCCTCTGAGTGTGGAATTTGATGATTATGGTGTTCCCAGCTTAGAGGGGAAGCACACATACGTGCTTACGTTGCTGCTGCCCGAGGGTTATACGCCACCAGAGACTATTGCGGGAATCATTGATGACGATGAGGCTCCAGGCAACAAGACCATTGCCCTGGAGGGCTTGACCTTCAACATGATATATGTGCAGGGCGGGACGTTCCGCATGGGCGGAACCAGCGAGCAGGGCAGCGATGCAGACACGGAAGAGAAGCCTGTGCACGAAGTGACTCTGTCAGGCTATTATATCGGAGAGACGGAAGTGACGCAGGCGCTTTGGCAGAAAGTGATGGGCACGGATATTTACCGGCAGCAAGACGTGGCAGGCACGAGCAGGCCTTTGCGGGGCGAGGGGGAAAACTATCCGATGTATTATGTGTCGTGGGAGGACTGCCAGGCTTTCCTCCAGAAGCTGAACGCCATGACGAACCAGAACTTCAGTCTGCCGACTGAAGCCCAATGGGAATTTGCCGCCAGAGGGGGAAGAGAGGCCGGCGGCCACAAGTATAGTGGCAGCGGAAAGATTGGTGAAGTTGCCTGGTGCTATGGCAACAGCCAGGGAAAGATTCAGCCTGTAGCCACCAAAGCGGCCAACGAGCTGGGAGTCTATGACATGGCTGGCAACGTGGCCGAGTGGTGCCGTGACTGGCAGGGTAATTATCCGGCAGAGGCACAGACGGCTCCTGTGGGGCCAGAGAGCGGAATTTACCGTGTCGTGCGAGGTGGCGGCTGGAACAGCCGTACTTGGCGTTGCCGCACGACGGCACGCAGCGGCGAAAAGCCCTCTTATCGCAACGACGAGATTGGTTTCCGTCTGGTATTGGAAGAAATCAAGGCTCCTGCGCCCCAGAAGAAATAACACGCTTCCTGGCTTCATCCAGCAAGGCGAACAGTTCGGCTTGCGTTTCAGCACGCAATATCTTCACACGGGTTTCACGGAAATTGGGTATTCCCTTTAGTAATGGGGAGTTGGCCAGGTGGCGGCGCACATGAATGATGCCGCCCAGTTCTGTGCGCTTCCGCTCCTTCAGGGCATTGTCTTCACGGAGGCTGTATTCGACGGATTTTTGCACTTGTCTGCGTAGTACCTCAAACTTCCAGTCGGTGGTCATCGTCTGGTCGTGCTGCCCGGTATCAAGAAACGTGCGGATGTCCTTGAACAGCCAGGGCTGACCAAAGGTGGCCCGGCCAATCATCACGCCATCCACACCATACTCGACAAAGGCGTTCAGGCATTGTTCTGCCGTCTGGATGTCGCCGTTCCCGATGATGGGGATGGTCATGCGCGGATTCTGCTTTACGGCCCCGATGAGTGTCCAGTCGGCTTCGCCTTGATACATCTGCGAGCGGGTTCTGCCGTGGATGGTCAAGGCCTGGATGCCCTGGTCTTGCAGTCGCTCGGCCAGCTCCACAATGTAGGGGCGGCCAGCAGGTGCGTCGGGCAGGAATGTGCGTGCATCGTACATGGTGGGCACGTCCCACCCCAAGCGCGTCTTCGCCGTGACGGGCAGGCTGACGGCTTTCACCACGGCGCGGGTAATGTCAAGCATCAGCTCGGGTGTGCGCAACATGCCCGAACCGGCACCCTTGCCCGCAACTTTCTTGACGGGGCAACCGAAGTTCAGGTCCAGAAAGTCGGGGTGCGCCTGGCTCTCCACCATCCGGGCCGCTTCGACCATGCTTTCCACGTCGCGCCCGTAAATCTGTATGGCCACGGGGCGTTCACGCTCGTCCACCTTGATTTTCTCCAGAGAACGGTTCACGTTGCGTATCAGCGCATCGGCGCTGACAAACTCCGAATACACCACCCCTGCGCCAAAATCCTTGCACAGCATCCGGAAGGCCTGGTCGGTCACGTCCTCCATCGGAGCCAGCATCAGAGGGCGGTAGCCTAAGTCAATATCTGCTATTTTCATGCTGCAAAGGTAAGGGTTTTTAATTGAAAATTGAAAATTGAAAATTGAAAATTACACCTTCGCCGATGACGAAGATAAAAAACATGCCGACGTTACCCCCGTGGAGCACGTTTGGCGCGGCTGAAGAAAAACAAGAGAAAAAACAAGAGAACCTCGAAGTCAATGTGCCGCCAAGTGGGGCTTTATTAGAGGGAAACCTGGAGCCTGGGCCAGTTGCGTTCCAGTTCCAGTTGTTCCAGTTGAAATTTGAGGGACAATTCTCTCTATATATATTATAACTAATTAATATATAATTATTTATATATATAATAAGGAGGATTGGAACTGCCAAAAAACCAACTGGAACAACTGGAACTGGAACGCAAGGCTAATGACGTTTCACCTATAAGGCAGAATTTCAGTGGAATAGGATGTTTGCAAGGGGCTTGTCCGTCGTTCCAAACCTCGGAAAAGCCCAAAATGTGCCAGTTTGAGCCCCTGCAGACGCCGAAAAACGTGCAAAAACCGCCAGTTTCGATGCTTTTCCCCCTCTTTGGCGCACACGTGGGCGGCGCGGAATTTTTGTGTTCCGAGTCCATTTGGCGGGGTTTTTGCGGCATAATGGCCAACGTGGTGGCGCAAATGCGCTGCCGAAGTGGCACAAATGCGCTGCCGAACTGGCACAAATGCGCTACCGAACTGGCACAGGTGCGCTACCGAAACGGCACAGGTGTGCTACCGAAGCAGCACAGCAGTCGCAGTATTTTATCGGGGGTAAAGAAAAAATGATGAATGATAAATGATAAATGGTAAATAATTTGTACATTTGCAGCGAAAAAGCTAACCTGTATGAAAAAGACATCTTCGCACCTTATTATATATATAGGAATGGCGCTCTGCCTGATGGGTGTGTCCTTTTCTTGTAGTAACAAGGTTCCCCAGGGGAGGGCAAGGCGTGTGCTGGTGATACACTCCTGGGACAGCGTGGGAGAAGAAAAGACTTTGTTTTCCACGTGTATGGAAGAGGCGTTCCAGAAGGAGGGTATCAATGCCAATGTCCACCACATCTATGCCAACATGCTGCACAGGTCACCGGCTTTGTTGGACATGATAGACTGGCCGCAATATCTTGACTCCATCAGGAAATGGAAGCCGGAGATTATTTTGCTGAACGACGACCCCATTCTTTCATGGGTGCTCCGTGAACATTCCCGGGATTCGCTCTTCCGGAATACTCCTGTTGTCTTTGCCGGTGTCAATGTGCTGATACGTGACTCCTTGCAGAACTTCCCGCTAATGACAGGATTTGGATGCAATGTTAATATTACCCGGACGCTGGAAATGTTGATGGCTGTAACGGGCTCCCAAATTGCCAATGTTGAATTGGACCATAGCGAATATGATGAGGCATTACGGCGTAAGTTCTATAGTCAAATAACCGACAGTACGCGGTTCATCAACAATAATATCTCTTATATAGAGGATGTGGACAATCAATACATGAGGGAGCACTATCCGGCAAAAATGTTGGTGAATTTTGTTTCGTGCGCCAACCCTGAAAGTAATCGCAGGGAAGGTGAGCCTTTGGAAACAGGGAAAAAGAATTTGACCAAAACTTACTTGGCATCAAGAAGAACTTGGCAGGTGCAGGTGAAATATGATATCTTTTCAAATTCCATCATCGACAAGACGCGTATGCCCCAGTTTACGTGCATTCGCCAACAATTTAACGATCCGCAGCACCTGAAAATCTTGGGTGGGTATTTCACCAGCACCGAAACGCAGGTGAAGGACCAGGTGAGTTATGCCGCCCAGATTCTTCGTGGAACCTCGCCCCAATTGTTGCCCATCGGAATCCATGAAAGTGGATATTATATGGACTATAATGCTATGCAGCAGTTTAGCCCAGCCTTAAAATATGAAACGTTTGTCGAGAAATACAACATAGTGAATGTGCCTATCGCTTTAAAGGAGCCTGTAAAATATTCACTTATTATTGCTCTCATTGCCTTGTTGGCCAGCGGATTCATTGCCATTCTGGGACAGATATTGTACCACTGGAGAAAGCGCAGTCAGAACGCCATACTTGATAGTCTCATGTACGAAGAGAAAATGCACGACTTGATATTCAGTGACGGTAACGACACATTGTGGTATAATAATGGTGAAGTCATTTCTGTAGGCAAGGAGTATGCACAAAAGAATGGGCTGTCCAGTACCAAAATCCCCCTGAAGACGTTCTATAGCATGGTGCATCCTTATAGTTTGTCGGCCTTAAAGGAGTTTAACGATTTCCCCAATCAGCGCGGGAAAAAAATTATCAGGCTACAGCTCACCTTCGACGGCGGCAAGTCATGGTCGTGGTATGAACTGACTTATACGGCTACAGAAGAATCGGCAAAGACGGGCTATCTTTATGGCATTATGCTTAACATCAACCGAAAGAAGGAGGTTGAGGATGCGTTGTTCCAGGCTCAAATTAAGGCAAGTGAAGTTGCATTGAAGGAGAATTTCCTGGCAAATATCAGCCACGACCTGCGCACACCATTGAATGCCATAACTGGATTCTCCATGTTGTTGGCCAGTAGGGATATGACATTCGAGCCTGGTGAACGTGAAGAATATGGGAAAATCATCCATGAAAACACGGACATGATTCTAAAGATGATAGATAGTGTGGTAGAGAAGGCTCAGAATGAAAATGAAACAGGCGACCTCAGGCTGATATTAAAGCCTGTCTGTGCACAATATCTGGTGAAGGAGGCCTATATGACGAATAAAATTATAGCTCCTGCACGATTGTCATTTTTGGAAGAACAGCCGGAACCGGGCGAGACGATAGAAATCAATATTGACTTTACTCGTACTATGCAAGTAATCAATAACTTCTTGAGTAATGCTTTCAAATTTACCAAAGAGGGAAGTGTCACTTTAGGCTGGCAGTATTTGCCGGAGGGAAACATCGTAGAGGTTTATGTGAAAGACACAGGCATAGGCATTAGCGAAGAGAACCAGAAGAAGCTGTTTGACCGCTATTACAAAGAGAATGAAACAGACCGAGGCACGGGCCTTGGCCTGAACATTAGCCAGACCATTATGAAAAAGCAAGGAGGCAGCATCGGTGTGGAAAGCACACAAGGAAAGGGCAGCAAGTTCTTCTTCCATATCCCACGCTATGTCCATAGTCTGCTTTTAGCCTTGGCCCTGGGCATAAGTGGCGGCCTCCTGTCTTCATGTGATAAATATAAAGATGTAACTGCCGAGAAGAAAAACATCTTGGTCATTCACGGCTACGGCGGGGATTTCCCCAGCTACAAGTGGTTTGATGAGAAGCTGGCCTCAACCCTGCGCAAACAGCACGTAAATGCAAACATCAATAATGTATATCTGGCGCTGGAGAATCCAGCCGCGTCTGGTGAAGCTGTGTTGGCAAAGATGGCAGATTCCTTGAACCGTACAGGCTGGAAGATAGACTTGATTCTTTCGGAAGGCGACCGCACAGCATACGACATCTCAACCTACAAACTGGACAAGTTCTTTAGCTACATTGATAGTATTCCTATTGTATTTGGCTCGCTCCACCACCCCAACAGGGATTTCTTGCGCGAACACAAAAATACGGTTGTCTTTTATGACCCCATTGATTATCCGGCCAACATCAACCTGGCCGTGGAACTTACGGGCATCAATATTGTGGGCATTGAACTGGATTACTTTGCTCAAGACACCATCATTCGTGAAGAGCTGTTGCGAAGCATTGCCCGTCCGCCATACGTGACAGGCAACAAGTTCTTCCCAAACATTCGGAACCTAAGCGATATTTCCACGCTTTACCATGACAGCATTTTGGTCTATACCATTTCTGTCGAATCTCCAGAAAGGAATGACCCCAACAATTCGGACAGGGAGTACGCCAAAAATGTAATGAAAAATATCTACATGAATGCCTGGACATTTCCGCAATTATCGGTCAAGCGTGACATGTATAGCAAAGAAATCATCAACAAGACTGCACGTCCCCAGTTTTCTGCCGTAAAAGCTGGATTTGCCGATGGAACGGGCACTTATCTGGCTGGTTATTTTGCCGGTTACAGAACCGTGGCAGCAGATATTGCAACGGCTGGTGCGAAACTGTTGAGGGGTGAGGATGCCAAAGACCTTTCGGGCAAGCAGCATGAGAAGCGATATTATATGGATTACAAGGCCATGCAAACGCTTGGGTTGAAATACGATGACTATGCAGACCGCTTTACCATCGTGGGTGCTCCGCTGAAGTATTCAAATCCCGAAGTGTTTTACAGCACACGTGTCATTCTGATACTTTTTGCATTGATTGTAGCTGTTGTTTGGCTTGCACTCATAAACTTCTTGCGTGAACGTACCGGGCAGTTGCTCCTCGAAGATGTCAGAAAAAAGGCCAATCTGCGCGTGCTGGCCTTAAATGGGGCGGATAGTCGGCAGATACGAAATGAGGAAGAGATGAAAAAGATTTTTTCTCATATTCATGCTGACCACAAAGAAAATGTCCCGTTGATAGAACAAGCCATGCAAATTGCCGGGCAACACGAGTATGATATCTTTGCCGATATAGATGAAGACGGGCAATATGAATGGTGGCAACTCCGCTTTGTCGTTCTTCTTGAACAAGGAAACCGCAAGCGAATCGACGGACTTGTCATCAACATCAATGAATCCAAGAAATACGAAGAAGAACTTCGCACGGCCATGAGGCTGGCAGAAGAAGCAAAGGAGAAGGAAAATTTCCTGATGACTATTAGTCACGAAATCCGCACGCCTTTGAATGCGGTTGTAGGTTTCAGCGATGTCATCATCTCTTTGCCGCCAGAAGCACTTACCCAAGAAGACCTGGATGAATTTAGCAAATCGATTAGTGACAACAACGAAAAACTGGCCGTCATGATTGAAAACATTCTGATGTTCTCGCGGATTGAAAGTGGACGCTTGCAGTATGTCAAGTCAGAATTTAATGTGGCGGAAATCATAGACGAAGTAGCTGGGGAATGGAAAAGTAAAATACCGACAAGCATTAAGTTTGTCGTCTCCAATTTCCGTAATCATATTTATGTCAATTCTGACCGCACCCGAATCAAGTACATACTGAATCAGCTTCTCAGCAATGCGGTTAAGTTTACGACTGAAGGGATTATTTCTCTTACATCATTCTACCATTACAAGACAGGGGAGGTCGAACTCATTGTGGAAGATTCCGGCTGTGGCATCTCTACTGAAAAGCAACGTGCCGTATTCAATTTGTTCTGGAAAAACGATGAGTTCATACCAGGTTTAGGGCTTGGACTGAATGTGGCTCGCAAACTGGCCGATGGGATGGGCGCACGCCTTCAGGTTGATAGTCAAAAGACTTTGGATCGGCCTTCAGTCTATTCCTGAAGGCAGAACTTAAGAAAGAACCTGCATAAATCACGCCGTGCGGGTACACAAAATGTGTTTTTGCGTGTGTGTACCCAAACATATATTGATTTAAATCATAAAAACTAAAGAAAAATGCACTTTTCCCCATAAAATGTTTGTGGGGTGAGTAAACCGCCGTAACTTTGCAGCGTCAAAAGGACAAAAGGTAAAAAGATTAGATTGATTTCATAGGTTAGTAAGGTAAGAAGAAAGATTAGTTAAGGTAAAAAGAGATTACACTTTCAGTAAGGTTAGTAGAAAAGGTAATAAAGATTGTAAACTCGATAAGGTTTGTTCTCGTAAGGTTAATAATTAAGGTAGAAAAGCTGATGCTGGGGTTAACCCGGATAAAGCAACAAATTAAAAAAGAAAGGAGATTGTATTATGGCAACAATGACAATTATCGCTGCGGTGCTTGTAGCAGTTGCAGCAATCGCAGCCAACATTTCAATTTTGAAATAAAGGCATCAAAGCCCTTCAGGGCAAAAGAGAAAGGTTTTAGTTAGATAATATGGAGGTGACGTTTTAAAGCTTCGGCTTTGAAATGTCACCATTTTTTTTGCTGTTCATCTAAAATGTTGTAACTTTGCGCCCTAAAAGAAAGAGGTTGCCTTCAGCATACCGGAAAAAGTAGAAATATACAATAAAGATAATGGAATACAATTTCAGAGAAATCGAACAGAAGTGGCAGCAGAACTGGGCAGAGAACCAGACATATAAGACCACAGAAGACCCGTCTAAACCAAAATTCTATGTGCTCAACATGTTCCCCTATCCCTCAGGGGCAGGTCTGCATGTGGGGCATCCATTGGGCTATATCGCCAGCGACATCTATGCACGCACCAAGCGTCTGCAGGGTTACAACGTGCTGAACCCCATGGGCTACGACGCCTACGGACTGCCAGCCGAACAATATGCCATCCAAACGGGGCAGCACCCCGAAGTGACGACCGTGGCCAATATCAACCGCTACCGTGAGCAGTTAGACAAGATTGGCTTCTGTTTCGACTGGGACCGCGAGGTGCGCACCTGCGACCCTCAGTATTACCATTGGACACAATGGGCCTTCCAGAAGATGTTCAACGCCTATTTCTGCAACAAGACGCAGAAGGCACAGCCTATCGAACAGCTGATTCAACACTTTGAAAAGCAGGGAACAGCAGACTTGGATGTTGCCCAAAGCGAACCGCTTAGCTTCACAGTTGACGAATGGAAAGCCATGGACGAAAAGCAAAAGAGCGATACGCTGATGAACTACCGCATTGCCTTCCTTGGCGAGACGATGGTGAACTGGTGCCCTAAGCTGGGCACGGTATTGGCTAACGACGAAGTGGTTGAAGGTGTGAGTGTGCGTGGTGGTTACCCTGTGGAACAGAAGAAGATGCGCCAATGGTGTCTGCGTGTAAGCGCATACGCCCAGCGCCTGTTGGATGGTCTGGAAACGATAGACTGGAGCGACAGCATCAAGGAGACGCAGCGCAACTGGATTGGGCGCAGCGAGGGTGCCGAAGTGGAGTTCCAGATTGCTGGCACAGACGAGACATTTACTATCTTCACCACCCGTGCCGACACCATGTTTGGCGTGACTTTCATGGTGTTAGCCCCAGAAAGCGAGCTGGTACAGAAAGTGACAATCCCTGAACAACAGCAGGCTGTGGATGAATACATTAAATATGTCAAAGGCCGTACCGAGCGTGAACGCATGATTGACCACAAGGTCACAGGTGTGTTCACAGGTTCGTATGCCATCAATCCATTTACAGGCGAGAAAAACCCCATCTGGGTTTCAGAATATGTCCTGGCTGGCTACGGCACAGGTGCCATCATGGCCGTGCCAGCTCACGACTCTCGTGACTATGCCTTTGCCAAGCACTTCGGTCTGCCCATCATCCCGTTAATCGAGGGGGCTGATGTCAGCGAGGAAAGCTACGATGCAAAGGAAGGAATTGTTTGCAACTCACCAAGGGACCCCTCCCTAACCCTCCCCTCTATGGGAGGGAACACCATCCGGCAGGCTCTCCCCATAGAGGGGGAGGTGTCCGAAGGACAGAGGGGGTCTGGCCTTATTCTCAACGGCCTGACTGTCAAGGAGGCCATCGCAGCCACCAAGAAATACGTGAAAGAGGCTGGCATTGGCCGCGTGAAAGTGAACTACCGTCTGCGCGATGCCATCTTCTCCCGTCAGCGTTACTGGGGGGAACCGTTCCCCGTATATTACAAAAACGGCATTCCACAGATGATTCCAGAGGAATGTCTGCCTGTTCAGCTGCCGGAAGTGGAGAAGTTCCTTCCCACCGAGACTGGCGAGCCGCCACTTGGCAACGCCACAGTCTGGGCTTGGGACGAAGCCAACAAGCAGATTGTGGAGAACAGCAAGATTGACAACAAGACCGTCTTCCCCATCGAACTCTATACCATGCCGGGCTTTGCCGGCAGTTCGGCTTACTACCTCCGCTACATGGACCCGCACAACGACAAGGCTCTGCTGTCGAGGGAGGCTGCCGAATACTGGCAGAATGTTGACCTCTATGTGGGTGGAACAGAGCACGCTACAGGCCACCTCATCTATGCCCGTTTCTGGAACAAGTTCCTCTTCGACCTGGGCATTTCCGTCAAGGAAGAGCCATTCCAGAAGCTGATTAACCAGGGCATGATTCAGGGCCGCAGCAACTTTGTCTATCGCATCAAGGACACCAACACGTTTGTCAGCTTCGACAAGAAGGCGGGCTACGATGTCACGCCGATTCACGTAGATGTGAACATTGTCAATGCCGACGTATTGGACGTGGAGGCATTCAAGCTGTGGCGCCCGGAGTATAACAATGCCGAGTTTATCTTGAACGATGACGGCAAGTACGTCTGCGGCTGGGCCGTGGAGAAGATGTCGAAGTCCATGTTCAACGTGGTCAACCCCGACATGATTGTGGAGAAGTTTGGTGCCGACACCCTGCGCCTTTACGAAATGTTCCTTGGCCCTGTGGAGCAGAGCAAGCCCTGGGACACCAACGGCATTGATGGCTGCCACCGCTTCCTGAAGAAGTTCTGGAATTTCTTCATTGGCAAGGACGACCAGATTGTAGCCACCGACGAGCCAGCCAGCAAGGCCGAACTGAAAGCCCTTCATACACTTATCAAGAAAGTGACGGGCGACGTGGAGCAGTTCTCCTACAACACCTCCGTGGCCGCCTTCATGGTTTGCCTGAACGAACTGACCAAGCAGAAATCCACCAGCCGCGAGGTGAAGGAAGCCCTGCTTGTGCTTCTGGCTCCGTTCTGTCCGCACCTCACCGAAGAACTTTGGCACATGCTCGGACACGACACCAGCGTCTGTGACGCCCAATGGCCAGCCTACAAGGAGGAATACCTGAAGGAAGACAATGTGAAAATGATGGTGGCCTTCAACGGCAAGGCACGTTTCCCATTAGAGTTCCCAGCCAACGTGACAGCTGCAGAAGCCGAGCAGGCCGCACTCAACGACCCGCAGTCGGCCAAGTGGATGGAAGGCTTCACCGTGGCCAAGGTCATCGTTGTTCCTGGCAAGATGATTAACGTAGTGCTGAAGAAATGACGAAATCCATTATCCTGCAAGAAGTCAGAGACTACTTCTTCATAGCCTTGGGCATCTTCACCTATGCTTTTGGCGTGACACTCTTCATGTTGCCCTACGGACTCACCTCCGGAGGCGTATCGGGTGTCTCGGCCATTATCTACTATGCGACAGGGCTTGAAATCCAGTACACCTACATCGCCATCAACATCTGCCTGTTGATTGCCGCCGTCAAGGTGCTTGGTCTGAAATTCTGCATGAAGACCATCTATGGTGTGCTCATAATGACCTTCTTTCTATGGCTCTTGCAGCGACTGCTCGAAGTGCCTGACCCCGACAATCCCGGCCACACCATCCTGCCCAAGCTGATGGGGCCCGAGGCCCACTTCATGGCTTGCGTACTGGGTGCCATTGCCGAGGGCGTCGGTCTGACATTCTGTTTCGAGCACAATGGCAGCACAGGCGGCACCGACATCATTGCAGCCATCGTGAACAAATACAGGAACATGTCGCTGGGCACCGTGCTCATGGTGTGCGACATCATCGTCATTACTTCCTGCTATTTCGTTTTCCACGACTGGTTCCGTGTCATCTATGGCTACGTCATGCTTGTGCTTTGTTCCGTCACGCTTGACTACTGTATGGACCGGCGCCACCAGTCGGTTCAGTTCCTTATCTTTTCGCGCAATCCCGAACCTATCGCCAACGCCATCAACTCCACCCATCATGGCGTGACGGTGCTCGACGGCGAAGGCTGGTACACCCACACCGAGCGTAAAGTCATCCTCAGCATCATTCGCAAGCGTGAACAGGCCACTATGCTGCGTATGATTAAGGCCATCGACCCATATGCATTTGTCAGCATGAGCAAGGCCAGCGGTGTCTGGGGAGAAGGATTCGACAAGATAAAGGTCAAGGAAAACAAGAAAACCAAGCTGAAAAAGACACTTGTTTGTGCAACCAATAACATGGAGAAAATAGCGAAGTCCCAGTCCATCCTTGGCGACAAATACGAAGTGCGTTCCCTGCAACAGGTTGGTTGCGACACGCAGCGCGACTTCTATTCCGTTGTCTTGGGGCAGGAACCTCGCAAACGTGTTGCCTTTGTCAAGAAATTCTTCGGGTTCGACGCATTCTACTTCTCCACCGATGAACGTGTCACCTACATTCAGGGCGACAGCGACCGACCCGACACGCAAATCTGCCAGGAGTTCTCCAACCTGCAGGCACTAAAAACCTATCTTGACAATTCGTCAAAATCATAAACAAACGTAAAAACTCAAAATACAATGGGAAAAGTAATTATCATCGGTGCCGGCGGTGTTGCCTCCGTAGCTGCACACAAAGTGGCACAAAACAGCGATGTCTTCACCGACATTATGATAGCCTCCAGAACCGAGTCGAAATGCCGACGTTTGGCTGATGCCATCGAAGCCAAGGGATTAGTGCCAAAGGGCAGCATCAAGACCGCCAAGGTTGATGCCGACAACGTGCCTGAACTGGTGGCACTCTTCAACGCCTTCAAGCCAGACATCTGCATGAACCTGGCCCTTCCTTATCAGGATTTGACCATCATGGAAGCCTGTCTGCAGGCTGGTGTCAACTATCTTGATACAGCCAACTACGAGCCGAAAGATGAGGCTCACTTTGAATACTCTTGGCAATGGGCCTACAAAGAGCGCTTCGAGCAGGCTGGCTTGTGTGCCATCCTGGGTTGCGGATTCGACCCGGGTGTAACCAGCATCTATACGGCCTACGCCGCCAAGCATCATTTCGACGAGATTCAATACCTCGACATTGTCGATTGCAATGCCGGCGACCACCACAAGGCATTTGCAACCAACTTCAATCCCGAAATCAATATCCGCGAAATCACGCAGAAAGGCCTTTACTGGCAAGACGGACAGTGGGTTGAAACCGAACCTTTGGAAATTCATCAGCCACTCACCTACCCGGAAATCGGGCCTCGCGAAAGCTACCTGCTCCATCACGAGGAAATAGAGTCGCTCGTCAAGAACTATCCCACCATCCGTCGTGCCCGCTTCTGGATGACCTTCGGCCAGCCCTACCTCAAGCACCTCGAAGTCATTCAGAACATCGGCATGTCGCGCATCGATGAGATAGAATACGAAGCCCAGGCTGCCGACGGAAGCGGCCCCGTGAAGGTGAAGATTGTACCCCTTCAGTTCCTGAAGGCCGTCCTGCCCAATCCGCAGGAACTGGGCGAGAACTACGAAGGCCAGACCAGCATCGGTTGCCGCATCCGGGGCCTGAAAGACGGCAAGGAGCGCACCTACTACGTCTATAACAACTGCAGCCACCGTGCAGCCTACGAAGAGACAGGGATGCAGGGCGTAAGCTACACCACAGGCGTGCCCGCCATGATTGGTGCCATGATGTTCCTCAAGGGACTCTGGTCACGCCCAGGTGTGTGGAACGTGGAAGAGTTCGACCCCGACCCATTCATGGAGCAGCTCAACCAGCAAGGACTTCCCTGGCACGAAATCCACGACGGCGATCTGGAACTGTAACGCAAAACCCCCAAACGTAAAAAACAAAAACCCCAAAAGAGACCCCCCAAAAAAACGCAAAACTATGGCAGACGCAGATAAACTCAAAGCCCTCCAAGCCGCAATGGACAAGATCGAGAAAAACTTCGGTCGCGGCTCCATCATGAAACTTGGCGATGAAAACATCGAACAGGTGGATGTTGTCCCCACAGGCTCCATCGGCCTCAATGCCGCCCTTGGTGTAGGCGGCTATCCCAAAGGCCGAATCATCGAAATCTATGGTCCCGAATCTTCAGGTAAAACCACGCTGGCCATTCACGCCATCGCAGAATGTCAGAAGCAGGGCGGCATCGCGGCATTTATCGATGCAGAGCACGCCTTCGACCGCTTCTATGCCGAAAAGCTGGGTGTTGACATTCAGAACCTCTGGATTTCTCAGCCCGACAACGGCGAACAGGCCCTGGAGATTGCCGACCAGCTCATCCGCTCATCCGCCGTTGACATCATTGTCATCGACTCCGTGGCCGCGCTGACCCCCAAGGCAGAAATCGAAGGTGACATGGGCGACAACAAGGTGGGCCTTCAGGCACGTCTGATGAGCCAGGCCCTGCGCAAGCTCACATCCACCATCTCGAAGACCAACACCACTTGCATCTTCATCAACCAGCTGCGCGAAAAGATTGGTGTCATGTTTGGTAATCCCGAGACTACTACGGGTGGCAATGCCCTGAAGTTCTACGCCTCGGTTCGTCTGGACATCCGCCGTGTCACCAGCATCAAGAACGGCGAAGAAATCCTTGGCAACCAGGTGCGCGTCAAGGTGGTAAAGAACAAAGTCGCTCCGCCTTTCCGCAAGGCCGAGTTCGATATCATGTTCGGCACGGGCATCTCCAAGAGCGGCGAACTGGTTGACCTTGGCGTCCTGACGGGGCTTATCAAGAAGTCTGGTTCCTGGTTCAGCTATCAGGACAGCAAACTGGCCCAAGGCCGTGATGCCACCAAGAAACTCCTGGAAGACAACCCCGAACTGGCCGAAGAAATCGAAACGCAAATCATGGCCAAGCTCACGGGCAAGCAGTTGGACGCTGTCGCCGAAGAGGAATAAGAAAACTTTTTCTGCAATATACACACAGGGGTGCTGCTTCTGCAGTGCCCCTGTGCTTTTAGGGCTGACCGAAAAAATTCTCATTTCACTTTCACTTTCATAAATTGGCACTTAACAGACAGTATATCAGCCA
>R20__coassemble_740_pt1 | contig 22574 bp, 23 predicted proteins | sample R20__metabat2_low_PE_030 | metagenome-assembled genome bin R20 | reverse complement strand
TGTAATTAAATGGACGCATTCGTGGCAATTCGTGTAAAAGCCTCACTTCACCCACACCTTCTGCACAGTCTTCCCCTGCTTCAGCAGATAAACACCAGCTTTTGTGGGTTTGCCGATGCGCCGTCCGCTCAAGTCATAATACGCCTCTTCGCCTGGCACATCGTCCATTGTCCATCGTACATCGTACATCCATGTGGCTGTGCCTTGTCCGATGGGGATGTAGCGGCGTTTAGCTCCTGCGTCGGCAGCCGTGATGTACCCCTCGAATGGCTGGACGGCACGCAGTCCGCGCACAAACACGCTGCCCTCGGGGTGCGACTCATACGCCTCGCCCAGATTGACGGCAAAGATGCTGTCCGCCACGGCCACGTGCTGCAGCACAGGCGTGAAGGCCATGCCATTTCCCTGGCCGACAATCGCTTCCGTCTTCGGAATGGTCACATCCTTGGCCGCAAAGGTTACACGTCCGGCCACATTGTATGCCTCGTCATACGCCTCGTTGTTCGGCATACAGATGATGTACGGCCTGTTTGCCTCAATCCGCCCGGACTGCTGCCAGCCTGTGCCCGTCAGTTCGCCCAGCCAGAAGGGATGTTCGTCCTCCGCCTCCTGATACAAGGCAAAGGGTGTCAGCGCGCCAGCCGACTCATGCGTGATGCTTTGCACATCGAAGGGCAGGGTGATGGTCTCCCAGCCCCGCGCTTCGCCCAGTCCGCTCTGCATCGTGTAGGTATGCGCGTAGCTGACCTCGTCCGCCGCAAACGCCCGTGGGGCGTAGAAGTTGTACCCTTCGGCCAGGGTGATGTTTCCTGCATGGCCGTCAACCACCACGTTGCCGCCGAATGTGGCCGGGGCATACTCCGCCGCATCCACATAGAGCAGCAGGTTGGGGTTGTTCACATCGCCGAACATACCATTTGGCACAGCCCAGGCGGCCTTCCAATCGACAGCTGCCAACGCGCTACATCCTGTGAAGACATCATTGCCCACCGCCGTAATGCTGGCTGGCAGTTCTATGGTCAGGAGTCTGTCCATGTTGGCAAAGGCATTGTCGGCAATGCTTGCTACACGGTAATTACCATTCACGGTTTCGAGAATCGCAAGGCTCGTCTGTCCGTTATTGCTATAGCCTGTTGCGGAAGCCGTCTTGTCCCTCGTCATTATCAGATAGGTAATGCCTTGCAAATCTGTATAGGCGATGTTTTCAGGTTCTTCGTAACGCAGACAATAGTCAAGGTATTGGTCACCATTGCCTTCTTCTGCGTAGATGGCTAACATGTTTTTGCCCACGACAAAAGCCTCCTGTGGAATGTCGTATGTAAACGTGCCAGTCCCCCCGTCTTCAACGACCTTTTGGCCATTCAGATAGACACGCACACCGTCATCATGGTGCATCAGCAGCTGATAGTTGCCTTCGGGAATGCTGTCCATGATGAATGTCCGCCGCAGGTTGAAGCAGTTGTTGTCACCCTCCCAGATGTAGCCGACTTCCTCCCAGCGGTCTGCCGTGTTCGACATCGGGCCTGTCAGCGTCTGCCAGGTAGAGTCGTCGTAGTCCAGCTCCGTCCATTCCTTGCCGTTGGCATCTGTAGCTGGCTCAACATAGTTGTCGCGGTTGTCGGTGAACATGTATTTCGACTCCCAAGGCCAGTCTGCACCCCAAGGCAGAATCACCCCTAGCTCATTGCCGCCAAGGAACTTCCTGGAAAGGACAGGACTCCAGTTCCCCTTGTCATCGCACACTTGCAAATGGAAATGATGAACGCCAGAAGACAGCTGTTCTGTGAGGGCCTCCAACTCCAGAACATTACTGTTGAGCGTGCCTGTCTGCATGACAGAGTCGGCATCATCGAACCAATAACGGTAAGGCTGTCCTGTCAGGTCGCGGCTTCCTGCCGTTTCCTGCGGAATGATGGCAAAGGAACGGGTAAGCACGGGACTTAGGTTGCCAGCAGTATCTGTCAGTTGGATATGCAAGGTGTGAAACCAGTCGGAAAGTCCGTCAGCAGAAACATCCATCTGGAGAATGTTTCCTGTAAAAGTGCCTGTATGCTGCTGTTCGGCGTTGGCATCAAACCAGTAGCGATAGCTCCAGTTTTGTCCACGCGCTATAATATATACACAGAGGCATAAGAGTGTGATAAGTTTTCGCATAGATTACTCTCCTCCGTTCATTTCTATGTTGACACTCAGTTTCCCGCCAACAGCCTCTTTGGCCACGGTTGCCTTGCTAAATTGCAGATAGGAAAGGACGGTGGTAAAAGGGCGAATGCCACCATAGATGCCCACCTGTGCACCATCGCCGCCAAGATAGGTTGTCCTGGCAGAATCGGTCAGTTCAAAGGTCTCCGACTCTGAACAGTTTATTATCAAATTATTTGTATCCTCTGGATTGGCTTCTATATTGAAACTGCTGAAAATTTCGTTAGCCGTATGCACAACGCTGTTACTTTCTTTAGAAACACGCTCGAAAGGATCAACTTCCTCATTAAAGATGTTTATAACAACGGAGTTTGAGCAGGTGGCTGTTGCCGGTAATCGTATTGCATTGTTACTGAGGGCAAACAGAATACAGTTGTTATATGTGTTGTAATAAACATTGCTTTCACTCTCATTTTCATATTCATAGTAAATGCCTGCATACCCCACAACACAATTCTCAAAATTTATTCCGCCGCTTGGGTTCCATACACGTCCATTTTCAACATAGCTGTTAATGCAAGAGACACTTACTTGTTCCCTGTCAATAGTAATAACCCTGGTAATGCAATTAACCAGCGTGTAAGAACTGTTTTCTTCTGGAACCAAATCCCATGCCAGCTTGCACTTTACTAATTGTATGTCTTTCACATTCGGATAGCGCTTTTCGTCCGTCGCGGCTGTAATACTGTTAATGCAGACGCCTTCCAGCATGACGTTTTTGGTGTCTGCGGCAAAAGTGACGTTTTCTATAACCGTAGCTTCCGTTCCGTTTTCCTGATGTTTCCTCATGCCGGCACCTCGTACTGTCACAGACTTTGAAAGTGTAGCCTGATGAAATATGCCATCCGACAGGGTTATGATATCACCATCCACGGCAGCATCATGTGCTGACTGCAAGGCTGCCCCTCCATAGTAGAAGGTTGTTGCATCGCCATGCTGCAGCGTGGCAACAAGTTTGTTTTGTGCGAAAGCCTGGTTAGCCATCAACACGAGGGTGGCCAACAAGAGTGTGAGTTTCTTTTTCATAATTTTGAGAGTTTAAAGAATTATAAACAAGTTAATTGTGTCAACAATTCAAGTTCTCAGGGTGGACAGGGAAACACAGGTATTTCAGAGTACAAAGAGAGCGCAGACCCACCATATCTCTGCCAGGCCTACCACAGCCTCAAATACCTTATGGAGAAGTCTGCGCTTCATAAACGCATACTTCAACAGGTATTTGATTTGCTCCTTAAAAACTCTTTTCGAGGTGGTAGTTCGGCAGAGAATTGAGCAAATAAAACCGTGCCCTCTTTCGAAAGCACGGCGCAAAGATACGGAAAAATATTAAAAGCAAAAAAGATTTTATGTGAATTTTTATCAGACAGATAATTATGTGCTGCTTATCCTCGGCGCATTAGTGTACGATAAATGGTCACCACATAAATAGTCCGGCTGTTAAAATAATAGATAATCCTGTATTTAGGATGCGATAAAAAAGAATAATACTTGATTTTTGAATTGCTTCGACGCTCATCAAGTGTACCGACATGTGGACTGTGGGCCAAAGTCAGAACCGTATTCTCCTATTCCCTCCAAAAAATGACGTGCTGCCGTGATGCCCATGTTTTCAGCATACCAACTGGAAATTTCATCCACTCGCCGCAAAGCCAGTCGCTTCCAAACAATTCTTAGCGCATCCATCGGCCAAACACTTGGTTAACTTCTTCTGGTGTTGCATTGCCGCTCTTCATTGATAGCCCAACTTCCTTATCCAGTTCTTCTTCAGACAGGAAACAAGGCATTGGTTCTTCGCTTAATGTCTCTAAACATTGGTAAAGGCGGTCTGCATTATTGGATGCCCACACCCTTGAAGCCACCTTTTGCCGAAGTGCCTCAATGGATGTATTTCTGCTGTTGTAAGATACAAATGGTTCTTCTGTCAACATTCTTTCTTAATTTCCTATTGAAATAAAAACCGTGCCCTCTTTCGAAAGCACGGCGCAAAGATACGGAAAAATATTAAAAGCCAAAAGAAAAGAGGGGAAAAACGTTATTTCTCTGTTTGTTTTAAAATAAGTTCTTGTTCATTACAATTATTCTCTATATCTTTGCCGCAAGATTCAAGAAGGAAGCAGAGTTTTGTTTCCTCAAAAAGAATCAATGTGTCTATTATGAAAAATTCACTAAAACCTTTATGTCAATTGCTTGCCGGCACAGCATTGCTGGCTTCTTGCACAACCCAAGTTCCAACCATGTCACAGCAAGAACTTACGACCGTGGGCAATCCCTTCATGCCCCTTTGGGAACACATCCCCGACGGCGAACCATACGTGTTTGAAGACCCCGACCAGCCAGGAAAGTACCGTGTGTATGTCTATGGCTCGCACGACAACATGGTGACGGGCTATTGCGGACGTGACCAGGTGGTATGGTCTGCTTCTGTGGATAGCCTCAACCATTGGCGTTACGACGGCATCATCTTCACCGTTGACAAGAACGCCGACGGTGTGCCTTTCAATGCAGAGGGAATTGCCGATGTGCTCTATGCCCCCGACGTGACAATGGTGACTGGTGCGGATGGCGAAAAGACCTACTACCTCTACCCCAATAATCAGGAGGGCGGGCGCAACGGCATGGTGGCCAAGAGCCATCGTCCCGACGGGCCCTTTGAAGTGTGCAACTGGAGCAAGGAGAATCCCAACGAAACGGACGGCGTGTTGCGATTCGACCCCGCCGTGTTCGTCGATGACGACGGTCGCGTTTATGGCTATTGGGGATTTGAGCGTTCCTACGCCGCTGAATTTGACCCCGAGACGATGGCCACGGTGAAACCCGGTACGGAGATTGTTGAGGACATGATTTCCGGACGCTACCAGCCAGGGCAGTTCCGTTTCTTCGAGGCTTCATCCATTCGTAAAATCAAGGACAAATACGTCTTCATCTACAGTCGCTTTACCGAAGACGGCGAGTTTGGTTTGCCCACCTCCAACTACACCCTTGCATACGCCTACGGAGACAATCCGCTGGGACCCTTCACCTACGGCGGCACCATCATCGACGGACGTGGTAGAGAAATCGACGAACAGGGCAACGTGATAGCTTCGGCCACGCCCGACGGCAACACACACGGCAGCATCTGTGAGGTGAACGGACAATGGTACGTGTTCTACCACCGTCAGACGGGCACCGATGAGTATGCCCGCCAGGCCATGGTGGCCCCCATCACCGTCAAGGTGGAAGAAGGCGTTGGCGGAAAAGTGGAAATATCGGAAGGCGAATACAATTCCAACGGTTTCTCTCTGGAAGGACTAAACCCCTTCGAGCGTCATTCGGCAGGTATTGCCTGCTGGTACACAGGGCCAAAACCGGCTGTGCACGAATGGCCGAACAACACGTTCTACGGTTCGTATGTGGCAGCAAGCTACGGCACAGACGACAAGTTCGACGCGCCCTACGACCTTCGCAACAACACCAATCCCGTGGTGAACAACACCGACGGCTCCATTGTAGGCTACAAGTATTTCCTTTTCAAGGACAACACGCTTCTGCAGTTGCGTCTGCGCCTCATCCCCGAAGGCATTGACGGCACCATCGAAATACTGCAAGACCGTCCCTGGACCTCACAGGGCGGCAAGGTGTTAGGAACAATTGAACTAAAGGCCGATATGCCCAAGACATCCACCGAAATGACCGTAGCACTTGACAAATCCACCGAACTTGTCGGCAAACACGCCATCTTCTTCAAGTTCTCTTCTGCCACGAAGGGGAAATCCCTCTGCACACTCGAAGATTTCGTGTTCGAGGCAAACCGATAAGCTACATCAGAAAGAACAAGAACCCTATATTCAAAATGCCACGATGAAGTTTAGGAAACTGCTTATGGTGCTTGCCTTCGGGGTAACAACTCTTCACGCTAATGCACAAACAATCACAGAGGACATGTGGTTTTGCGCCGTATTCTTCTCTGATTGCCACATCAATCAGAATGGCCATGACGGCACCAGTGCAGAGGACATGGCCACCATTATGAACAACATCCTTAACATGGGTAAGGATGGCACGAAAAAAGTAAGCTTCACCACGGAAGGTGCCACCAACCTTGTGCCGAAGACCAGCATCGTCTTCTGCCTTGGTGACATCGACCAGGACAAAGGCGATGACGGCAGCAGCGGCACACACTCCAACTTCCTCAACTGCACGGCAGAGCTGGCCAAGACGGCAGGCATACCGTTCATATTCATTGCCGGCAACCACGATTTGTCCCCCGACTATTGGACGGGGGAAAAACCCGACAGGGGTGTCACCACCAGCGGTGCCAATGCCGACTCGAAGACCCTCTCGGCTATCACCACCAATAATACCTATTGGAACAACGCCGGTATCTTTGACGAGAACATCAGCTACTTCATAGACGAGTCGAAAAGCAGCTATTTCCAAAGCCAGCCTTTCACTTTCAAGTTTAAGGACGTGCGTTTCTACTGTGCCCATACCTATTGGTTCCAGAAGATATACAAGGCACCGGTTCTGTTTGGAAGTGCCACGTATTATGCGCCGGACGGTGTTATCTCCGCCCTCAGCACCTTTGTGGAGAACCACACCGATGAAGCTTCCGTATGGATGCAGCACTATCCTTGGCTGGCCGGCAGCGACTGCAACCGCTGGTGGCTCGACCAGAACGATGTGGGACTATACATCCCTGCTTCCGATGCTTCCATCTACGGTTCCAGCACTTCCGGCATTGCCTACAACGACGCCACGACGGCCAACACCTTGAAGAAAGACCCGCTGTCAGCCATTATGATGAAGACCGCTGGTAAGGTGGATGGCAAGGTGCAGCACTTCTCCGGCCACTATCATCGTTTCGATGACCAAACCTACACCAGCACGGTTAACTCCGACAATAAAGTTCACGACTATACGGTAGCAGCTAATGGCAACACCAACCAAAGCAACAATGCTTTCGTTGTTCTTTTCAAGCGCGGCGAAGGTGTGAAGGAAGTCATCCAGACCCAGTTCTAATCCACGGAATGATGCCGAAGCTAACTATTTAACGAAACCCACAAAGCAGAAGTGTGTGCCTTAAAAATGGGCACACACTTCTGCTTTGTGATAGAGCGTATATCGTTCTCGCTTTTGATTACTTCTTCAGATAATCCTTCACCATTTCGGCAGGAATCATCTTCTCGTCGAAAGCGTAAGCACCAGTCTTTGGTGACTTGAACATCTTAATAACCTTTGTGAAGGAACGGCTGTCCTTGTTCTGCAGAGTTGCAACGGTTTTCTTTGCCATAGTTTTCCGAGATTATTTAATTTCCTTGTGAACGGTCATACGTTTAAGGATGGGGTTATACTTCTTCAGTTCCAGACGGTCTGGTGTGTTCTTACGGTTCTTGGTTGTAATGTAGCGTGATGTACCAGGAAGACCGCTATTCTTCATTTCCGTGCACTCCAGGATGACCTGTACACGATTACCTTTAGCTTTCTTTGCCATTTTGTTTCTCCTTTCGTTTTGATTGTTGATTAACCAATAACCTGACTTTCGAGTGTCCTGATGTCAAGGAAGCCCTTGTCCATCGCCTTGCGAATGGCGGCATCAAGACCGATGCGGTTGATAATACGCAGACCAGCTGCACTCACTTTCAGGAAAATCCAGCAATCTTCCTCTACATAATAGAACTTCTTGGTGAACAGGTTGACATTGAACTTTCTCTTTGTTCTGCGCAATGAGTGTGACACGTTGTTACCCACCATTGCCTTCTTGCCTGTAATCTGACAAATTCGTGACATATTCGTTTTTCTTTTATTCTGTAAATTTTCTAAATACTTTTTGGAGAAGAGGAAACGGAGTGCTATATCCGCGAGCCCGCAATGCCCGCTTTTTGCGAAATTGATACTGACAAACCGCCAAAGTTATTTTGAAAATTAGGGGTGTGCTTAATTGTTTTTGTCTTTGCTGAGAAAAATCCTCGTGATCCGGAAGGGATTTCATATCCCTTAGCCTGCCGCTGGCAGTCTATCAAGTCTTTTTCCAGCAAATCTCAAGCAAGCTTGGCTTTGCTGAGAAAAATCCTCGTGATCCGGAAGGGATTCGAACCCTTGACCCACAGCTTAGAAGGCTGTTGCTCTAATCCAACTGAGCTACCGGACCATCCTTCCGTCTCTTTTGCCCGTATATACGGACAAGGAAACAACTGCATGGGTCGCGCCTATGCAAATTGCGGGTGCAAAGGTAGGCATTTCCTTTGAACCCGCAAAATGTTTCAGCATTTTATTTCCTTTTTACAGAAAGTTTTTTAATCTTCGGCCATCTGAAAGCTTGATTACTTCACGTTCAGGTGCACTTCCATTGTGGCGGTATATTGGTTTCCGTCGGTATGCGTGTAGATGATGGCCTGACGGATGGTGTAGGTTTTGCCTTTTGTCAGACGCCCCGGGTATTGCCCCACATAGCAACCATAGCTGTCGGGATAAAGCTCGGCAAAGATGGCAGCCGAAGTGCCATAGGAGGTCACATCGCCCGTTGTGGTGAACCAGTGGCCATAGCATTTGTCATCCGATGTTGTGGTTGTCGTACTGTAATAGTATGAACCATTCTTCCTGACGGCGGCAAAGCGCAGCGTTCCCTTGGTGGCAGCGGAAGTGTTTCGCTTCAGGGCTTGCATCTGTGCCGTTGAAACGCCCAACGCCTTCGAGATGGCATCCGTGTCGTACTGCACACGGACGCTGGTATAGCTGCTTCCGCTGTAGGCCAGGTTGGCATTGAGCACCACCGTGGTGTCTTTGCGCACATAGTCGTCGGGATATTCGCCGTAGGTGCGGGTAACGCCATATGCATCCGTGCCCTCAAACTTCACGGCGTATGGCCACTGTTCGTCGTTGGCCTTGTTATCATCCCAGGGATGCCGCCAGTAGGTAGTAGGCGCACCCATCACAACGAACCAGATGTTTTCGCAATGCTCTGGAACGGTGAGGCTTACCTCGCCCTCGGCATCCCTGCCTGCTTCGCCATAGGTGCGTGTGCCGTCGCTGCTATAGGCTACAAAGCCATAACGCCAGCCCGCACGGTCGGCATAAATGCTCCTGTAGCCCGGCGCCCCTACGATGCCCTTGAAGTGGGCCTTGATGAGCGTGCCGGCAGCAGGAATCTTCACAGGACTGGCGTTGTAGCCAAAGTTCTCGGGACAGGAGTCGGGGTGGATAACCCAATAGTCGCTGTCGCCGCCAAGATATTTCTCCACGATTTCAGCCGAAGGCGCCTGCAGGCATTGCGGCTCGGTGCCAATCAGTCCCTGCCCGTATGTCTGCCAGGCATCGATGTCCATGCTGACAATGTGCTGATAGCCCAGGAACTGCTCGTCGGCAAACTCGCTCAGGCTCAAGCCAAAGATGCGCATATATGCCTCGATGGGGTCTTCGGGCTTCGTGGCCTCACGCCACACACGGCCAATCGTGGTCAGCCCGTGCTGCTGGCACCACCAGTCGTGGTAATAGCAGTTGTTGTAGCGGGCAAACTCGCTCAGGATGTTCTTGTGGTGCATTTTACGGTTATTGCCCCAATTCTCGGAAAACTGCTGGGCAGGATACACCTTGTGGGCCTGCCAGTTGGCGCAGTCCTCCCACCATTCGTTGCCACCCTGGGCATAGTTGTTGTAGCCATAGTTCAGTCCGTGGGTGTCACCAAGGTCTGCGCTGACCAGATACTGAAACACATGGCCAATCTCGTGAGCCACCGTCACATTGCTGCTCGAAGCCCAAGGGTTGCAATGGAACATGCCCACACGATACTCCTTGCTGGCCTTCGTTGAGCCGTTGTAATACCAAGTGGTGCCCTTTGTGCCTGAACCATCGGCACGCCATTCGGTCTGGTTCACGATGAACATTTCAATCTTCACCTTGTCGGTGGTTGACTGCCCAGGCACCAAAAAGCCCAGGTCATACACATTCTTGTTCCATATCTTCTCGGCATTATTGAGCAAGGTGTTCACATTACAGGTGGAACCGCCCAAGGTGATGTTGCCGTTGGCCTTCTTGGTCAAGCCCTTGGCCCAGAACAGGATGAAGTGTTCGCTCTCCTGGCTGCGCTGGAAGCAGAACTGCGAGTTCTCGTTGGTGAAATCGTTGCTGGAATAGGTGCTGGGCTTTACGATATAACGCCCCGGATTGTTGAAAGTGTAACGCCCCAGACTCTCCGACTTGTAGGTTTTGGTAGCATATTTTATCGTCGCCGTTGTGTCCTTCTTGAACATTCTCATCTGACTTAGGCGGAATGTCACAGAGTCGTATGGCAGCATATCGTACACCTCTGGAGCACAAAAGCGGTCGTCATATTGGAACCAAATCGTGTCGCCCACTTCGGCACGAGCCACACCCGCAAACATCAGCATCAGTAGAGCCTTGATTATAATGTTTCCACGTATCATAAGTTCACTCCTTTCCTTTTAGCTGTTTCACATACGTTTCCAACAGAGTGGTAACATCTCCCAGAGTAAGTTTCCCATCTCCGTCCACGTCATAATCTTTTACTTTGGCGGGAGACTCCAGATATTTCTGCACCAATGCTGCCACATCGTCCAGCGTGAACTTTCCGTCCTTATTGATGTCGGTCGGATCATCGGAGGTGGAGATATAGAAGTTCTTCACATCCCTGAAAGCGTAGGTGTCGCCATTCACCATGAATCCGTCCTCCACTCTACGCATCATGGGCGCATGGTCAGTATTGCTAAGCAAATAGTACACTAACGAGCCATCGCTTAGCGTAATCACAAGGCTTTTGGCCTCCACAGCAAACGAAGTCAGCAGTGCCAGCCCTAAAAGATAAAACTTTTTCATTACTAAAGCATCATTAGTTATTTTAATCTGTTTCGCGGCAAAGATACGATAAAAAAGAGATACTGCAAAAGTCTCATCAACATTATTGACGCAGCTCGTTGATAAAGATGAGCAAGATACAAACCGGAGCCACATAGCGAACAATGAAAAGCCAAAGACTATAGAGCGGTGAACGCAATGTACCCTGATTGGTAATCTCCTGACAAATCACCTGTTCGTCAACTATCCAGCCCACAAAGATACACATCAAAAGGCTGCCAATAGGCATAAGGAACTTGGCTACGAGGAAGTCGAAAAGTTCGAAAATGTTCATTCCCCACAGCTGCACGTCTGACCACACCCCAAACGACAGGGAACAGGCCGTACCTAGCAGCAGGCAAACCAGCGATACGCCAATGGCACTCTTGGGGCGGCTCACTCGCCATTCTTCATGGAAGTAGGCTGCGGCCATTTCGAGCATGGAAATGGAAGATGTCAATGCCGCCATCACCAGCAGCAGATAGAACATCAATGAGAAGAAGTATGCCAAAACGGGCACGCCACTAAACACCTGCTGAAACACATTTGGCAAAGTAATAAACACCAGCGAAGGACCGGCATCGGGCTGCAATCCTTGTACGGAATAGACCGCAGGAAAGATGATAAGTCCAGAAAGCAGAGCCACCAGCGTGTCTATGCTGGCCACTTTCAGACCGTCTTTCATCAAATCGACATCCCGGCGGAAATAGCAAGCGTAGGTGCAAAGACAACACAGTCCCACGCTAAGCGAAAAGAAGGCTTGTCCCATTGCAGAGAGCACCGTCTGGCCAGTCACCTTGCTGAAGTCGGGCTGGAACAGGAACTTCAGCCCGCGTTCTGCACCAGGCAACGAGAGCGAACAGCCCACCAGCACCACAATGAACAGGAACAGCAGGGGCATCATAATCTTGGCACCACGCTCAATGCCCCGTTGTACGCCCAATGCCACAATGGCACAGGTCATGGTCACCGTAATGGCCATCCACACGGAAGGCCACACAGGGTGAGAAGAGAATGCCGTAAAGTCTGCTGCATATTGGGCTGCATCTTTTTCTGCAAAGCCGTTCATCCCGGCCTCAAAGGCATAGTAGAGTGTCCAGCCGGCCACAACGGAATAGTAGCTCAGCACCAGGAAACCGGCCACAACGGGTAAAAGGCCCATCCACTTCCATCCCTTTCGGCCACCGCTCATGGAGAGGAACGAGTGGGTCACGTCCTTGTGCCCGTGGCGACCAATGACAAACTCAGTCACCATCACGGGCACGCCGAGAATGAGCATAAACAGCACATAGATAAGGATGAAAGCCGCACCACCATGTGCGCCTGTCTCCGTGGGGAAACGCCATACATTGCCTAAGCCCACAGCACTCCCTGCCACAGCCAGGATAGCTCCCACCTTGCTGGCAAAACCAATATTGGATTTGTTTGTAGCCATTGATATTTATCGATTTAGACACAGACCCCCTCTGTCCTTCGGACTTCTCCCCCTCTATGGGGAGAAGCCATCCGGATGGCGTTCCCCTCCATAGAAGGAGGGGTTAGGGGTGGGTCTGTACTTAATTTCTCAATCTAATCTTCCAGTTTTCCCCTACCCTCACCATCTTCTGACTTACCACCTCCACCGTACTGTCGGCAAAAGCCAGTTGATAGAATACCATGCAGACGCTATCGCCAAGCAACTGAGCATCCACGGTCTCAATGCTGACAATCGTTCCTTTTTGCTGTGCCTGCCTGTCTAAATGCTGTTTCAGCAGACATTGCATAACGGACATTTGCACGCTGTCCATCTCGGAGCCAAAATCCACATACTGCATGTAGCCATCCACATTGCCGCTCTGCAAAGTGGAAAGGGCTTCCTTCAACACAGCTTTCGCCTTGTCTTCAGGCATGTCTTTCTTACCCCAGCAAGCAGAAAGAACCAGCAAAAGGACGATGCACACAGCACATCGCACATTATACCTCACACATCGTTCATCGTACATCATACATCATACATCGTACATCATACATCGTTCATCGTACATCATACATCGTTCATCGTACATCGTTCATTCTTCTATTTCTGCCGAACATACACATTGATGGGCGTACCCTTAAAACCCCAGTGACTGCGAATCTGATTCTCCAAAAATCGTTTGTAAGGCTCTTTCACGTACTGCGGCAAGTTGGCATAGAACACAAACGACGGCACGCGGGTGTCGGGTATCTGCATACAATACTTTATCTTGATATACTTACCTTTGAGGCTTGGTGGCGGAGTAGCCTCGATGATGGGCAGCATCACCTCGTTCAATTCACGCGTGGAAACCTTGTTCTTGCGGACACTATAGACACGCTGGGCCTCCTCCAGTACCTTGAAGATACGCTGCTTCGTCACAGCCGATGCAAAGATGATGGAGAAGTCGGTGAACGGAGCAAAACGGTTGCGGATGGCCTGTTCAAAGAAGCGGATGGCCTCGTTTGACTTGTCTTCCACCAAATCCCACTTGTTCACCACCACAACCAGGCCCTTCTGGTTCTTCTGGATGATCTGAAAGATATTGATGTCCTGCCCCTCAATGCCGCGTGTAGCGTCCACCATCAGCACGCAGACATCGCTGTTCTCAATGGCGCGGATGCTGCGCATCACGCTGTAGTACTCCAGGTCTTCATTCACTTTGTTCTTCTTGCGGATACCTGCTGTATCGACCAGATAGAAGTTGAAGCCAAACTTGTCGTACTTCGTATAGATGGAGTCGCGTGTCGTGCCGGCAATATCCGTCACCACGTTGCGGTTATCGTCAAGAAAAGCATTGATAATAGACGACTTGCCTGCATTGGGACGGCCCACCACGGCAATGCGCGGAATGTTTTCATCTACAGCCTCGGCCACTTCCTTGGTAAAGCTGGCCATGACGGCATCCAGCAAATCGCCTGTGCCGCTGCCCGTCAGCGAACTGACACATATCGGATCGCCCAGACCCAGACTATAGAACTCGGCTGAATCGTAACGCTGCTCATTGGTATCGGTCTTATTGGCAACAAGGAACACAGGCAACTTGCTGCGGCGCAGAATGTCGGCCACAGCCATGTCAAGGTCTGTCACACCCGTCTTCACATCCACGAGGAAAAGGATGACATCACATTCCTCAATGGCAATCTTCACCTGACGGCGAATTTCCTCCTCAAAAACATCATCGGAATTGACCACCCAGCCGCCTGTATCGACAACCGAAAACTCTTTGTTGCACCATTCGCACTTGCCATACTGACGGTCGCGGGTGGTTCCCGCCTCATCACTCACAATGGCATGACGCGTCTTTGTCAGACGATTAAAAAGCGTGGACTTACCCACATTGGGGCGTCCCACGATAGCTACTAAATTTCCCATACGTTGTTCTCACGAACTGAGAGCCACTGTCACCTTTTTTCGGTTAATACTGCCTCCCCCCAGGTGGCTCTCCCTACCCTCCAGGCAGGGCCGAGGCTTGGCTTTTCGGCTGCAAAGGTACAAGGTTTTTCCGAAAAAATCCCTCAAATGGCACTTTTTCTTGCAAAAACGTCCAAATACTCAATAAAAACAAGTATTTTTGCAACCATAAACTAAAATCCGCTATGAAGCCAACCATCATCACGGCCCTGTTCACCCTCGTCTCACTAACAACAACAGCACAGGAAAAGCTGATTCGCATTGACAGCGAAGACATCGCGTGGCAGGAAAAGAGTCCGCAGTATATATTCTTCAACGAGGATGAATATTAGAGATTGGATATACTTCTAAGTGATTAATTACTAGCTAGATAAGCAATAATAATTTGTTTGTCTCGCTGATTTGGTTTGTTAATTAAGTACGCAGTAATGGGTCTTATAAGGTTAAGAAAAGCAATAAATTTGGCTAAACGATGTAACATATTCGAATCCTCTATACCATAATAACAGAAATAGTTGTATATTTATACTCAAGTTAATAGAAAAGAAGATGACTTCAGATAAGTTAAAGACGATAATAGCCCAGAAAGAGGGCACTGAGATAGAGTTCAAGGAATCTAAGGATAGCTTGGCTCGAAAGGTCTTTGAGTCTATCTGTGCGTTTCTAAACCGCAGAGGCGGACATGTAGTGTTAGGTGCAAAGGATAATGGGGAGATTGTCGGTGTTAATCCTGCTAAAGTCCAAGAACAGATGGATCAGTTGGCTAAGGATATGAATAATCCTCAACTGTTCAAGCCGACTTACTATTTGAATTATGAGCCATTGGAGATAGATGGTAAGCAGATTATTTACTTCCATGTTCCTGAGAGTAACCAGGCTCACAGCTATAAGGGAATCTATTATGACCGTAATCAGGATGGTGATTTTGAGTTGCGCAGTACCAAGCAGATTGCCAATCTGTTTATACGGAAGAGTAAGATGAAGACGGAGGATAGGGTATATCCGATGTTGGGGATGAATGATCTTGACGAAGAAGCCTTTTAAGAGCTAAGGAGGGCTATTCGTATTGAGAACTCGAAGCATCCTTGGCTGAATCTTTCAAATGAGGAAATCGTCCGTTCAGGTGAACTTATTGCTGTTGACCCAGAGACAGGCAAGGAAGGATTGGCGCTTGCTGCTATTCTATTGTTTGGCAACAGTCATGCTATCGCTACGGCTTTGCCAACATACAGAATCGATCTCTTGTGCCGTGTAAACGACACAGAGTTATATGATGATAGGGAACTGCTCAGTTTCAATCTGTTGAAGGCTTATCCCATTATGATGGACTTTATCAAGAAACATCTTCCTGAGCAGCCGTACATTGAAGGGATACAGAGATTCAGTCTGCGTGACAGGATACTGAGAGAGGTTGCCCTAAACCTCATCATCCATCGCGAGTACAGTAGTGCTTATCCAACAACGTTTACGATTTATCGTGACCGCATCGTTACCGAGAACTGGAATATCCCGTATGTCTATGGTCACATCGACCTCCAGACAATGCGTCCGCATCGTAAGAACCCCAAGATAGCTAACGTATTCTCTCAAATGGGTATCGTTGAGGAACTTGGCAGTGGAATAAGGAAGATGTTCAAGTATACTCCGCTCTATGCAAATGGCAAGGAACCTATCATAGAAGAACAGGATGTGTATCGTATTGAGATACCATATATCCCGACTTTACAGACCACCGAGACTGAAAGTGGACTGAAAAGTGGACTGAAAAGTGGACTGAAAAGTGGACTGAAAACTACACAGGAGAAAATCCTTAGCCTTATCGAGGAGAATCCAAATATAACTTATGCGGAAATTGTAGAAGAACTGGGGATGGCACGTAGTGGTATAGCTAAGCAAATACGACAACTTCAATTAATTGGGAGAATCAAACGTATTGGCCCCGATAAAGGTGGTCATTGGGAAGTAGTAGAAGATACAATATGAACAAGGTGAACTGTTCGGGAATTTCGAACAGTTTCATGGTCATTGTGAACGACTTGGGCATTATTTTTCAACCCTCTAAGAACTGTTACGAGGTGCAGTAAATGCAGTTATCGATTATGTTCAGTCTGGCTATCGCAGTTTTAGTGCTCGTCAGGAGGGTGATGTCAAACGCTATATGAATGGCCAGCCAGACAAGGACAAGGCTGCAGATGAGGTGTTCAATGCTTCACGTCCTTTCTTGAAAGCCGATGAGTCTGAGCGAGTAAAGGGGCAACTCTCCAACATCGTTCAGGATATGAAGGAAGAGCATCAGCAAAGTCGAAGTCGTGGATTTCATATATAATTCCTCAAAAACGAGTCAACAGGTATATAATATCAGTTGACTCGTTATGTACACGAGAGGGTTTTCCTTCATTTGTTTGTCTCGCTGGTGTCTTATAGCAACCTGTGCAAAAATAGCACAGGTACAACAGAAACCGTATGTTTAGATAAACAGCGGAATGCTGACGGTAAACTCGTTGTCAGTCTGGCGGACGGTGGGGAAATTGTAATAGATGCGGTAGAGGTCGACAAGAACTTGGAGATCAGGATGTGTCTCATCGGGTGTGGGAAGGGGTTGGACGGGATGACTCACCTCGATGGTGTGTTTCAGAAAACGGATGCTGACATGGAGGGGCAGACGATGGTAACGCTGGGCGTTCTGCACGATGAGCACCAGACTTTGGGGAATGACATAGCGTTCTATAGGCACAGGGCTGTCAATGCTGACGTGCAAGCCGTCAGACTGAGTAGTGAGGTATTGCTCCAGCCGTTGCAATTCTTCTTCCACGGGGCGGGTGGTATAGACATCAGGTGCTATCATTCTAACGTTCAGCTCTTTTTTCGCGATACTCCGTTGGTGTCAGCCCTGTTTTGTTCTTAAAGAAGCGGCTAAAGGAGGCCTGTTCACTGAAACCAAGGTAATAACTGATTTGCTGGATGGTCATGTCACTTCGGGAGTCGAGCAGCATCTTGGCTTGGATAGTGGTATAATTTGTTATCCAGTCTGTAGCACTGATGCCCGTCTCTTCCTTGATAAGCGTGGCAAAGTGTTTTGGCGTCAGATGCTGAAGGCGGGCATAGTAGGCCATCTCGCGCGACTCACGGTAGTGGAGTATGACATTCTCGTAGAAGCGGCTGAAGAGGCTCTCCTTACTCGCTTCTTCGTCTGGGTAGTTCTTTACATGATATTCTCCCAACATATTAATGAGTACGCACAGCAACTGCATCAGCATTTCACGACGGTGGAGACTTTCCGACTGTGAGATGTCTCTGATGGCGTTAACGAGATGCAGGGCGCTGTCAAACTGTTGCTCTGTGAGATGACATGGCGGACGATGACGGAAGAGAGCGGCGGCACGGGTGTATGGATAGCGGAGACGCATTTGGTCATAAAACTCTCGCGACACGGCAACGTTTGTCGCCCGGAAGTCTGAGGTTACCCGCTGCGGTATAGCTATCTGGTCGGGCAACAAAATGGAGATATCGTGAGCACGCAGGGAATATTCTTCGTTGACCTCGTTGATGATTCTTCCTTGATGGCACACGATAATCAGACAGTTATTTGCAATATATGCCTGTCCAACAAGCGGAGGCGATGGTATGTTGTCAATGACAACAATATCACGTTCCCTGATATCTCCTAAATGCCGGATATAGGGGTGAGAAGGGTCGGGAGACTTAACCAATTTTTCCATATCGTTAAATTTTTCATGCAAAAGTAATCAAATTTATGTAATATTCGCTCCTTTGTGGATAAATTGTCAAACATTCCCCCCGTATCGTTAATGATTCAAACCAATAACATTTGTAATTTTACACCCAAATTCGAATTATTCAAATTAAAAATATCAACGCGTATGAAGAAATCTCTACTCCTCGTGGCCCTCTCGGCCTTCACGCTCGGCATCGTGGCACAGCCGCCAGCCGACTCCACACCCACCTATCCATCGGGTGCAACCTATGTACACAGCAGCGGAACGGCTACGTTGACAGACAATTACAGCTGCTCGACACAGTATTATAATGTCATTCAGTGTACCGGCGGAACGCTGACGCTCAACGGCTGTACACTCACCAAGACGGGCGACGGCAGCAGCGGTGACAACTCGAGCTTCTACGGCAACAACTCCAGCGTCTATGCTGGTGCTGCCAGCTCTTCCAACTACCAAAGCACGACGGCAGCCAGCGGCGCGAAGATCGTGATGAAGAACGTCACGGTAAACGGCAGTGCGCAGGGCGCCAATGCTGTGATAGCCACCAATGGTGCCACGGTCGAGATTGACGGCATCACCATCGTCAACAACAACAGCGTCTCGCGCGGCCTGCATGCCACCTACGGCGGCATTATCACCGCATCAAACGTTGACATCACTACCAACGAGGCCACCTCATCGACCATAGCCACCGACCGTGGCGGCGGTACCGTCACTGTGAATGGCGGTACGGCCACGGCTAACGGTTCGAAGTCGGCTGTCATCTATTCAACGGGAACGATGTCGGCCACCGACCTCGTAGGCACATCGGCTAAGGGAGAGATTGCAGTCATCGAGGGCGACAACAGCATTACCATGACCAACTGCACGATGACCAGCGGCAGCAGCGAGCGCGGCCTGCTGATGATGCAGTCGGGCTCAGGCGATGCCAGCGGCTACAACCCCACGATGACCATCACGGGCACCTCGCTGACGATGACTGACTCTTCGGCTCCACTTCTGGAGGTGGCCACAGCCGTCACTGCCACCTGTACCCTCGACAACTGCACCGTCACTGTCCCCAGCGGCATCCTGATGTATGTCATGGCTGATTCGCAATGGTCGACCAGCGGGGCTATTGGCAACCTTATCCTCTCCAATGGTGACTACAGCGGCATCGTGAAGTATGACTCAGGCTATACGGCCAACGTCACCGTGAACAGCGGAGCCACCTGGACACTCACGGGCAACAGTACCGTCACGACCCTTGTGAACAACGGTACTATCAACAAGAACGGCTATACGCTGACCTACTCGTCGCTCTCCGGCAGCGGTACGATGAATGAGACAACAGGTATAGAAAACGTAAAAGCCAACACAGAGAACGCAACAATATATACTCTCAGTGGTCAGCAGACCGATGGCTCTCGCAAGGGTATATATATCCAGAACGGGAAAAAGGTGATACGCAAGTAACCTTTCGGATTCATTGAGCATAATCGGCCATTCGCTGAAAATATTTCAGTGGGTGGCCGATTTTTCGTAACTTCGCATCGTAACCAAAACGAAAGAGATTATGAGACAGATGATTTTAGCAATGATACTGACGGCAGGACTGACAGCGGCAATGGCACAGACACGGGCAGGCAGTTCCAGCAGTAAGACTCCGGCAGGGGCAACGTATATACTCAGCGACGGGCAGACCGTGACGAAAACCAGTGAGGCACTGACAACCACGACATCCGACTACAATGTGGTGCAAGTGACGAAGGGAACGCTCAATCTCAACGCTTGCAATGTGACGAAGGAGGGCGACTACAGCAGCAGCTACTCTGGCGACGATACCAGCTTCTACGGCACCAACTCTGCTGTCTATGCCTCCGGCTCGTCGGCATTCATCAATATGACAGGCGGCACCGTCAGCACCAATGCCAAGGGAGCCAATGCCGTGTTTGCAACCAACGGAGCCACGATTACCGTCGATGGCATCACCATCGACAACCAGAAGAGCGTCAGCCGCGGACTGCACTGCACGGGTGGTGGTATCATCAATGCCTCTAACGTCAACATCACCACGCGCAGCGAGACTTCTTCCACAGTGGCTACCGACCGTGGGGGCGGTACGGTGACCGTCAACGGAGGCACCATTACCGCCAAAGGCTCGAAGTCGTCGATGCTTTACTCCACCGGCACCATCACCGTCGATGGCATCACGGGACTGTCGGAGAAAGGTCCGATGGCAACCGTTGAGGGAGCAAACACCATCATCATAAGGAATAGCCAGATGACCAGCAACGCCGATGCTCGTGGCATCCTGCTCCATCAGTCGAATTCTGGCGATGCCGAAGGAACGAAGCCTGTCTGTACCGTCACCAGTTCCACGCTGACCACCACCAACTCGTCTGCTCCGCTCTGTTTCGTGACCAACGTAACAGGCACACTGACGCTGACTGATGTGACACTTTCGGTAGCTTCGGGCAAACTGATGAGCGTGGAATATTACAAACGTGGTGAGAACTCCACGGGCCACCTTGTCTTAAAGACCACTAAAGACAGTTGGGCGTATACGGGCGATGTGGATGCTGACAATCAGAACAATGTGGCTGTCACCATAGGCGATAATGTCACCTGGAACGGTGCAGCCAACAGTACAGGTATCGCTAAAACCGCCGCAGTCACTGTAGAGAACGGGGCGGTGTGGAATCTTACAGGCAATAGTTCGGTTACGACTCTGGTGAACAACGGCACCATCAACAAGAACGGTTACACGCTGACCTATTCATCATTGAGCGGTAGCGGTACAATAAATGAGACTACGGGTGTCAACAATATCTGCACTGATACGAAAGAAATTCCCTCCTACACCCTTGATGGTCGCCGTGCCATTTCAAGCACTAAAGGCATTATCGTAAAGGGAGGCAAGAAGATGGTTGCCCGATAACATACAACCGTTATTTGTTTGTCCAACCACCCAATCAATCGTCTCAGACCGCCTCAGATGGCGCGGTTTGCTTGGCTAAAAATAGTTAATTTGGGCGTAAGCTGCTGATAATCAGCAGAAAGTCAAGTTTTCAACAAAGAAATGGCACGGCTGCTGATGCCGCAAGATGCTGAGTTTGGTGTGGAATGTATTCCGTCGTTCTCACCCGAATGGTCACTCACCTACGACTCCGTGGCCCATTCACTCATCTACAATGAGGCGCAGAAAAGCATCTGGTATTCCACGTATGATGCCATGTACAAGAAAAAGACGAAGACGAAGAATGGCAGAAGAATTGCCAAGCGGAAATTTCAAAACCATCCGAAAGACTACCTGGCACCAGACGTGAAGACCTATTCACTCACCATCAACGTAGAGCAGGCGCAGATGCTAAAGGCTATCTGTTCTGATGCCATTGGTACGTCCGAACCGAGGGAAGATGGTATGCTGGACGGCACAACGTGGATATACTTTATGGGTGAGAAGCGGGCGAAGGCACATCTTGGCGGCAACTACAATCCTTACTCCATCGTGAAACTGACTGACAAACTTGTGGAAGCCGTCAAAGCAGGTGATGCCAGCCGCTGCGACTCCCTCATCAGTGCAGAATTCCAGCGCGTTGTTTCTAACTTGGAAATTGTTCCAGTATTAAAAGAATAACTAATATGAGCAAGTTAACCACCCTAACTACTCTTCTCTGCCTTATTGCGCTAACCGCAAAGGCCCAACTGACCGACTGGCAGAACATTTCGAGCAAGAACTTCGTGACGCGCATCATCCACGACGCGAACTATCTGTATGTCGGCACCAAGGGCGGTGGCATCGTGAAGATTCACAAGCAGAGCGGTGAACAGACAGTACTCAAACGCGCCGACGGCAGCATGACGGGGAATTCCATTACCGACATGGCGCTGCACAACGGCGAGCTATGGGTAGGTACGGAATTCAACGGCTTGGCCAAGATTACGGACGGCCACATCGAGAAGTTCGACATGAGGAACGCGGGCTTTTCCAGCAATCAGAACGTCGGCGGCTTCTATTTCGGCAACGATGGCAATATGCTTGTCGGAGGATTCTCATACTTGTATCAGTTCGACGGCAAGCAGGTTACGAATAGCTTTTATATCAACCCCCTCAGCCCATACGCTTACGTGAATAGTATCAAAGCAGATAAGGATGGCCGCATTTGGGTGGGGTGCTACGATGCGCAGAATCGGGCGACGCTTTGCGTCTATACCTCGCAAGACTTGGTGCCATATACAAACACGTACCGTAGCATTAACCGCCTCGAAACCGATGCCGACGGCTGCTTGTGGATGGCATAGGAAAGGGGACTCGTCAAGTTCGACTCGGGCTTACTCGCTTCGACGGCAGCAACTGGACTATGACTTAGACTAGAAAAAGTTGTCACTTTTGGAGGCAAAAAAGAAAGTGACGA
>R20__coassemble_739_pt1 | contig 22591 bp, 19 predicted proteins | sample R20__metabat2_low_PE_030 | metagenome-assembled genome bin R20 | reverse complement strand
TTCATTCCACATTGGTTTTCATTCGTCGCCGATCACGGCATTCATACAAAGCATTGCCTAACGGCGAGCTAAAGGTTCGTTTAATTAGAATCATTCGTTGTTTCCGAAACTTAAGTTATTCACATTCGTTTCCCTCTAAAGCCGCAAAGCGGCACATTTGCCGAACTGTTACGAAAGGCAGGATGAAAGTGAATGAAAGTGAAAAACTCACTTTCATCCACTTTCCTGGCTGATATACTGCGTGTTAACTGCCAATTTGTGAAAGTGAAAGTGAAATGAGATTTTTTTCAACCTTACAGGTCAAAATTTTCTTTTGCACAAATTTGCTTTTCTGCTTTGTGCATCGTATCTTTGCGCCAAAATTCAGTTGAAACGATTGTTTAACCAACATAAAAACACAGAAAACCAAGAACCAGACACTACAGTAACACACTCGGGATGCAGTTGCACAGGTGCGGCTCGCCCACAGGGGAACTAAACAACAATCCATTTATTAACCAAAGAATTGCGCGTTGTTCCCATTCTTGTACTTATTGATATAGAGCTTTCTGCTCTTGTTCTCTCCTATCAGAATACCGCCAATATTCAATCATGTGAGAGCAAGTAGTTTAGAAAGTTCACGTCCGATGGGCGTGGACTATTCTTGCTTGTTTACATGATAGGTCACTTGGCGGTAACCGAAGATAGGAAAATAAGCATCAATGGTTGCACGCCTTTCATTTATCCTTATGAAAAGAATCAAATACCTTTTGCTGCTCCTTGCAGCCACAGCATTGACAACGGTTGCCAATGCGCAAACCATCAACGGCGACCTGAACCACAACAACCGCCTCGACATGGCCGACATGACTAAACTCCTGAACAACTACCTGACAGGTACCGTTGAAACCTATACCACCCCCACCGTCACCATTGGCGACAACGGCAATTGGTTCATCGACGGCGTTGACACCGGCAAGCCTTCTCGCGGACGGGATGGCTATGATGGCCTGACTCCTACCATTGGCTCCAATGGCGACTGGTTTATCGGTAGCATAGACACAGGCGTGTCAGCCGTCAATAAAACAGACCCATTCGACGCGGCCAACAGCCTAGTTGTGGGCACTTGGTACAAGTCGCCCACGGAAAGTATCACCTTCGGGAGCAACGGCACGACCGACTACCTCGACGGCCACACCTACCAGTTCCTGCCCTTCCAGGGGCGCATCCTCTTCTTCAATGCCTCGGGCCTGCCGGCCGCCAGCCTGCATGTGACATATATCACCAAGGACTATCTGGCAGTCCTGCCTGCCGGCAGCGACGTGCCGGTCATCTACACAGCCACGCAGCCCGTAGAGATAACCCTCTCGCAGACCTCGCTCGAAATGAATCCAGGTGAATACACCCGTCTGACCGCCACCGTCGTGCCATCCGATGCCGGCACAGTGACGTGGAGCAGCAGCGACGAGAGCGTGGCCACCGTCGTGGGCGGCTTCGTAACCGCAGTAGGTGACGGCACGGCCATTATTACGGCCTCAGTAGGCAGCTCGAAAGCCACATGCACCGTGACAGTGAATAATGCACTTTCTGGCACTAACAACGGCCATGCCTGGGTTGACCTCGGCCTCAGCGTGAAGTGGGCCACCATGAACGTGGGTGCTTCCGCCCCTGAAGGGTATGGCGACTACTATGCCTGGGGGGAGACCTCGACGAAGAGCACTTACAGCTGGAGCACCTACAAGTACTGCAACGGCTCATACGATAGTCTGACCAAATACTGCACCAGCAGCGATTATGGTATGGTTGACAACAAGACAGAGCTGGAGTTGTCGGACGACGTGGCTTGTCAGCAGTGGGGCAGCGGCTGGCGCATGCCCACCTATGACGAGTTGAACGAGCTTCGCACGGAGTGTACCTGGACCTGGACGTCTCAGAACAGCGTGAACGGCTACAAGGTGTCCAGCAAGGTCAACGGGAATTCTATTTTCCTGCCCGCTGCCGGGAATCGCAAAGACAGTTCGCTCAGCAATGCGGGTACGCACGGCTACTATCGGTCGAGTTCGCTCAATACTTATCCGGCTGGCGGACTGTTCTTGTGCTTCGATTCGGGCAATGTGTACATGAACTCCTTCAATCGTTTCAACGGGCAGAGTGTTCGGCCTGTCTGCCCATAGTCTTCAGAATTTGCATCCTTCCCCAACAAGCAAGGAACTGACATCTCAAAAGCGTTTCGTCAGCACAAAGATGCGGATGAAACGCTTTTATATAAAAGATGAAGTGTTGTCTCAAATATTCAGCTGCAGCGTCGCTCCGATGGCATCGGCGATGTCCTTAGGAATGCCATATTCCTTGGCCAGTCGGGGCCAGAGGCTGACTCCGGCAATAACTTGTTCGATGATTTGGTTGGCACGGCGGATGTTGACGTTCTGGGCAAGGGCCAGCAAATCGGCGCGTGTGATGTCCGTCCATTTATTGTTGATGGACATCTGGTGCTGCGAAGTCCAGGCACCGGCAGGGTTATAAGCCCACGACACATCGTAGGCGGGCGAGAGGCTCCACTGGCCTTGCCTGTCCATCAGGAATGAAATATTCTTGGTGTGGTCGTCCTGATTGCGAGCCACCACGTTGAACACCATGCGGCGGAACATTTCTTCGGCCTGGCTGTAGGGTAGGTGGAGGCGGCGCATCACCTGGAACACCTGTTCGTAGCTGTAGGCACGGAGCATCTTGTAGTCGTAGTGCGCCATGCCGCAGAGCGTAAGCATGTGTACCTTCTCGCCAGTGTCCGTGCGGTCGAAGCGACGCGTCATGAAGTGCGCCCGACCATTCTCCTCCAGCAAGCGACATTCAGTCATGTTGATGCCAGCCTCGCGTGCCATCAGGTGATAAACATACTCTATCTGTCCGAAATGCTTGGGGTCGCCCAGTTCAGCATTGGTCACACCGTCCAGCTTCAGCAGCCAGTGGTGGAACCCCTCGGGAGCCTCCACCTGTCCGCTGCGCACCTCGCCCGTCTGTTCGTTGTAGGCAATCACGGCCTTGGCCCTTTGTCCGCCAGCCGACGTGCCCACGCGAATGATGTTGGCAATGGCCTCCTTGGCATTGTCATTAGTGTTGACGGCAAGCTTTCTTCTCTCGTCAAGAACCTCGCGTGCCACCTCCACCAGCGAGTCAATCTCCAGGCGCGTCTCCCGTTCCAGATACATATCCTGTGCCGGCAGAAACTCCAGAGCCCCCATGCTGCGCTTTCCTTGATAGCACAACCGCTCGATGGGATTGGCAAACGTGCGGCCCACAGAGGCCAGCCATCTGTCGAGCAAAGCCTTTCCGAAAGCATCAGGCAGGGTGTCGGCCAGCAGTCCAGGCAGTCCGAGGAATGTGTCGGCAGACAAGGACGGAAACTCATACACCTGCTGCCGCAAAGGCATCATCAGCGGAGCAACTTCCATGTTGCCGCTTGCAAACTCAGGGGTATATTCAAAGCTGCCAGTCTGCTTCTGCTCGTTCCAGGTCACAGCACCCACATGCTGCCCCCAAAGAAAAACATCAGAATAAAGAATCATCGTGCTATCGCCTCTTTGTGCCTCTCAGCCAGTTTAACCCTCATCCCAGTTGAAATCCAAAGGCGGCTCGGCCACCTTATAGCCCTGCATGGAATCATCGCGCAGCCTGTAGGTGTGCTGCCGCTTCGGATGCTTCTTCATGTACTGCGATATGGCAAGAGGGCTAAGCGGCTTCTCCCGCAGAATCTCCTCAAGCCAGTCGAAACGATTCAGCGCACGAAGCACCATCACCAAACTGAGCAGCGACGTGTTGTGCCCATTCTCCATCTGGCTGATGGAAAAGGCCGACAACCCACTGGCCGTGGCCAGCTCTTTCTGCGAAATGTTCTTTTCCACCCGTGCCTCTTTCAGCTTCTGTCCTATCAGCATCAGGATGCCGTTGTCTGTATATGCGTAGAAATCCATAAGCCCTTCGTGTTAGTTATATCTAATAAATTGCCGCAAATTTACGACTTTTATTAGATATACCAAATACTTTGTCTCTTTTTTTCTGCTTAACAGTGTTTTTTTCTTGCCAAAGAGCTGCTGGCCGCCTGTTTCTACAATGCCGACTTCACAGGGAACACATAAAACTTGCGGTCAGCCTTGGGGTCGAGCATCCACTGGTCGATGATGATGTGGTCGTCCAGTGCGGTGATGGTCAGCGTGTGACGGCCTTTGGAGAGGTCAACATCGAGGGTGCGGAGAGCTTGGCCACGCATCACGTTCTGCTTCCAGCGTTCCGAGCGGTAAGGCTCCTTCAGGCTATAGACCATCGGCTCCGCAGCGTCGATGCTGACGCTGTAGCGGATGTCGCCCTTGTCGTTGGCCTGGGTGGGGATGACGGCTGTGCGGAGCACACCCTTGAGGGGTTCTGTGAGGTTAAACTCATAGGTGAGCGAACAGCCTTTCGGCACACTGACAGCGTTCATGCTATGGCCGAGCATCTGGATTTTCTGCACACCGGCAGTGGCATCGGTGTAGTCACAGGCGTTGCAGACTGTGGCACCGTCCGTGTCGATAGGGTACTGCCGCGTATCGGGCTTGTTATACCGGGCAATCTCTTCGGATGTCGGCACCATCGGCAGAATGGGCCCATTGAAGACATTCAGGTCGCGTGGCATGAAATTCATGTTGCCTCGCCACTTGCCGCCCGCCATCTCGTTGTTGTAGTAGTCCGTCATGGAGCGAATCTTGTAGTACGCTCCCATACTGCGTGCTGTGCTGGTGAGCAGACGCTGCTGACGCGAATTGATGCTCTCGTCACACTGTCCTGTGCACAGCGCACGCGCCTTCTGCGCTTCCAGCAGTTTGGTGGCCATGGCCGCAGCCCCTTCCACGGGATATTTGATGGCAGCGAAGTAGGCATCGCGCAGTTCGGGGCGCACCTGCTGGCCAATGCGTTCCACGGCACTTACTAGTGTCTGGTAGTCCTGCAGATAACGGTCGAGCTCGTTGCCAAAGGCCGTGGTGAACTCCGTGTCGATGACCTGCGAGCGTCCGCGTGGGTATTTCGTCCTGTCAAGCTCCACCTGACTCCAGCCCATGAACTCCGGGCGACGGATGCCGCAGAGGCGGTAGAACTCCGTCATCACAGGCAAAAGCTGCCGGCCCACCTCCGTGCCGAACTGCGTACAGAGCCACTGGCCCAGGTGCGCCTGTATGCTTTCGGGGCGGATGGCATCGATGTTCCAGGCCATGTCGAGGAAAAACTCCAGGTCGTAGGCAGCCACCTTCGGGTCGTGCACATTCACAATCCAGAGCTTCCGGGCGTTGTGGTCGTATGCCTGTCGCATCTCGCTGTAGGTGAGGCCCGGTTGCTGGGTGGTGAGCCACAGGTAATCGTGGGGTCGCCCCCAATAGCTGAGGTGGTAGTACACGCCACCGCCGCCGCTGCGACGCTGCTGCTCGGCGTCGGACAGGCGGGTCATGTAGCCGTAGTTGTCGTCGCACCACATCAGCGTCACGTCTTCGGGCACGTGCAGACCGCTCTCGTAGATTTCCAACACCTCTTTATAAGGGATGAACACCTGCGGCACGCGCTCCACGTCCTTGCGGAAATGTGTCTTGATGAGTTCGCGCTGACAGTCAATGACGGCCTGCAAGCCCTCCAGCTTCTCCTTCTTCGTCTTCACGCCCTCCATGCTGCCGTCGTGGATGCCGCGCATTCCGATGGTGAAGAAATACTCTCCGCCCTTCACCTCCTTCAGTCGTTCCGTCCAGTAGTCCACCACCTGTTCGCGGTTGCTGATGAAGTTGTAGGCCCCGCGCTCCTTCGCGTCCCACTCGTCCACATTGTTCCGCAGCAGCGGCTCGCAGTGGCTGGCCCCCACGAGGATGCCGCACGAGTCGGCAATTTCCCTGTTGCCGGGCATCTTGAAGAAAGCCCGTGTGCCCGTGTGCATACCGGGCCAGATGGCGTTGGCCCGAAGGCGCAGCAGCAGCTCGAAGATTTTGCGGTAGGTCTTCGGCCCGATGGTGCCGTATTTCAGTTCCTTTTCAAAAGTGATGCCAGCCCAGTTGCGCGTGGTCCAGTCCTCATCGTTCAGGAAGATGCCACGGTAGCTCACCGAGGGGCTCTGGTGCGTCTCGAAACCGTCGCTCAGGGTGAGGCGCGTCTGCGGCTGTGGTTTCACGTCGCCCCACCACACCCAGGGCGAGACGCCGGCCTGGCGCGAGAGCTCCAGCAGTCCGTAGGCCGTGCCCCGGCCATTGCTGCCCACGACGAGAATCTTGCCTTCGCGCACGCCCAGATAGAAGCCGTCCAGCTCCTGCAGCAGTTCGTCGGTGGGCACGCCCAGGCGTTTCAGCCGCCCGACGGTGCTGCCCGTGGCCTTGTCCAGTTCGTAGAGCTGGATGGTGGCGTTCTTGCGTGCCACGGCCTCATGGCCTGTCACGTCCTTCATGTCTGAGCGGAACAGCCCAAGGGCCACGTCCACCACGGGGGCAGCCTTGCCGTTCACGCAGTACGACACAGGCTCCGCGCCCGTGTACCAGTCGATGGCTCTTGCGCTCGCGAGGGAGGCGAGAGCCGCAATTGTCAGTAGGATTTTCTTCATTGGTCAGGTTATGTTAGGTTGGTTCTTGCGGAGGGGGAGTTGCTGTGGTACAGCAACAGACGGGGCGACATGGGCGGCAAATGGGGTGCAGCGGCTGTGCTGCCCGTCAAAAGGCCAGGCCTGCCGTGGCACCGAAGCCCCGGTTGGTCCAGCTGCCCAGCACATACACGTGGCCATAGCGCAGGGCCAGGGCGCCGCCCGCCACGATGTCGGTCTCGGTGAAGGCCGTCTTGTGCGAGTCGCAGAAAAGCTGTGCCCTGCGGCGGAAACCCACCACGGGCGAGAGGTACAGGGTGAAGCTCGACATGCGCCTCACGCTGCCGTTCCTCGTGCTGAGGGTGGGGAAGAGGTAGCCCACGGTGCATTGCGTGTAACGGGCGTGGGTGGGCGAAATCTCGTAGGGGGATGCCCCCTCTGGTGCATGTGCGAAGTTGCTGCTGTAGTTCACCATGGCGCCGCACAGCACCAGCTGGAAGTCGGGCATCGTATTGTGCCCGTCGAACTGGCTTGTGTAGTTCTGTCCGTTGTACGTCACGTCGTAAGCCTTCGTGCAGTTCACGCCGCCGCCCAGGCCCACGGTGATGATGTCGTCCGACCATTTCCACGCTCCTGCCGACAGGTTCGCCAGGACGCAGAGCATGAATATCAGCTGTTTTTTCATACGTTTCTTCCTAAAGTAACGTCTATGTGTTTGCAAAGGTACGACATTCTTTGGAAACAGCCACACTGTTTTGCAGAAAAAAGAGTACCCCTTTGCTTATAAGTCTGGTAAATTGTTCCGGTGCCGAGAGTGAGGAGAGAGGCTTCGGTAGGTGTCCAGTCCAGCCTCGTCAGCATTAAATATAATGGTGTCAATAAAATAGAGCCGTCCGTCCACGCCCATTAAAACGTTGTTGGGGAGCGCGTCAAAAATTTCATGTACACCGTTGCTGTAATATTCACCCTCCAGCTTCGGAGCAAATCCAAGCAGTTGTAGTTCTGTACTAATTTCACTTTCGGTAGCTTCTCTGTCTGCAACAATGAATGGCTGTGACAGCACAGCACACACCTTTCCCTCCCTGTTCTCGGCAAAACCTATCAGTTTGTAGCCGCAGTCGGGAAAGTAGTGATTGTGGGCTGCGATGCGGTCGAAGAAGGCCGAGAGGTTGTCGTCGGAGTAGCGGAAGTCATTGAGCTTATACATCTGCGTACCAGAGTAAGACACATACACCTCGTTTTCCGACCCTCTGTCACTGAACACTCCCAACATTCGGACATCATCAATCCAGTGTCCTGACTCTTGTGCCCACTTCTTCAGGGCTGCAATCTGGACTCCCTTGCAATGCGTTGTTCCCGCAGCCGCTTGCATTGATTCAAGCACTCCTCTTGCGTGAGCGGATGCTGCCGCATGAAGGTCTGGAAAATCATCTTCCTTTCTATCTGCTGTTTGTGATAGCTGTTCAGTTCTGGCATGGTTCTGCATGGTTTAATTCCGTTAATTCTTGCGGCAAAGGTACGACATTCTTTGGAAACCGCCACACAGTTTTGCAGAAAAAAACAGCCTGGGCGGTGCAGCATTTGGCAGTTTGCAGAAAAATGCTTAACTTTGCATACGTAATAATATGGGAGTGCATCCGTGCCTGTGTGCGGATGCACTCCTGCTTTTTTCTGCCCACGTCGTCATGCCGCCAACACCCCGTCGCCGCCGCTCCAACACCCCATCGCCAGCGCAGTAGCACCCCATCGCCGCCGCAGTAGCACAGTTTCGCCACTCGAGTGACGCAGTTTCGCCACTCCTGCAGCACAGGTGCGCTACTCCGGCAGCACCTCATCACGGCCCGAAAAGCACTGTTTTGCTGGCAGACTGTCCCTTTTTGCCTAAATACCCATCAGCCTGTTTTGAATAGTCCAAACCTCATTGTCGGCATCCTCTCTGCCATGTGTAGATAGCAAAAAGAGGCGCTTCTTGCTGGCAGAAGCGCCTCTTTGCATTATTTAAGGAAAAATAGCAGCCTTTGGCAAATCGGCCCATTCAGAGTGGAACAGGGAGCTGAGGCTGCACGTAGGATTGTAATAGGACAGGTGCACACTACAGAATCGCTGCCGCCAGTTTGGCCTCATCCCCTTGGAAGAAGATAGGCTCGGTGACGGGCTCGTAGTACGTGTCGCCGAAACAGGTCAGCTGCACGGCGCAGAACTGGCGGTCGTCGCTCAGGCAGGCCTCCAGGCGGAATTTGCCGATGGCCGTGGGCTGCGGCTTGCCGTGCGCCTTCATCTCGGCTGCCCACTTCTCCACAGGCAGCTTCAGCAGCCGCTGCAGCTGGTCGCCGGAAGCGGGGCTGTACTCCTGCATCATGGGCCGCACAGGGCTCTGCGTGGGCGTGTAGATGATTTTGCGGCAAAGGCCGAACAGGGTGGAACGAATGTCGATATAGGATTGAGAGGCAACGGCAGCAGCCATCGCCAGTTTGTTAAAACTTGCCATATTGGTTTGGTATCTTTTGAATGTTTGTAATAAGTTGATTCGGGGCATCGTGCCCCTGGCGCGATGTCCCATTGAATAAAGGGTGTGTAAATATTCCCGGAAAAGATACCTGCGGCTAACGGATGATGTGCCTCAATGCGATGACGTAGTAGTCGCACGAGGCACCAGAGCGAACCGGGGCTGTGCTGACCCGTGGCCAGCCGCAGCCCGACAGCCAGAAAGCCCTGCATTGCTGTCTGAAGACCGAAACCAGGCGGCCCGCCCCCTTACCTTGCTTCGAGCCGTATGTGGGCATCACGCGCTGCGACCGGCTGCCGGGTGTGCGGTAGAAGCCGTTGCCAGCCGTCAGCGAAAACTTGTTCTGCGGCTGCTTGGTGGCTGCCTCGCTGTTCTGTATAGTGCAGACCGTGGGCTGCGGACAGGGTGTCACAGCCGCTCCATTCCTGCATTGCCAGCCCCAGGCCAGCACACAGAGAATTGCAAATAAAGCCGTCAGTCGCTTCATCAGTCAGTCTTCTTTTGGGGCATTGCGGTTGCAAAGGTAGCAACTATTCTTCATTTTTTTGCACGGAACGGCTTTTTATTTTTCGGAAAGTCGTATCTTTGCGCGACAATAACATATTATGATTATGCCGACACCACAAGAAGAAATACAGCAGCTCCGTCGCGAACTGGAGCAGCACAACTACAACTACTACGTGCTCAGCCGTCCGACGATTTCCGACTACGACTTCGACCAGATGATGCACCGTCTGCAGGACCTGGAACTGTTCTACCCCCAGTTTGCCGACCCCAATTCGCCCACGCAGCGAGTGGGCAGCGACTTGAACCAGTCGTTCCGCTCCGTCCCCCACAAGTACCCCATGCTCTCGCTGGCCAACACCTACAGCGAGGCCGACGTGCGCGACTTCTACGAGCGTGTGCGCACAGGGCTGGAAGGCGAAGACTTTGAGCTGTGCGCCGAAATGAAGTACGACGGACTGAGCATCTCCCTCACCTACGTTGACGGACAGCTCACACAGGCCGTGACACGCGGCGACGGCGTGCGCGGCGACGACGTGACGGCCAACGTGCGCATGATACGCTCCATCCCCCTGCGACTCCGTGAGGGCAGCGGTTATCCACACGAATTTGAGATTCGCGGCGAGGTGCTCATGCCCTGGCAGTCTTTCGAGCGACTGAACGAGCAGCGTGCCCAGGCCGGCGAAGACCTGTTTGCCAATCCGCGGAATGCAGCCAGCGGCACGCTGAAGTCGCAGAAGAGCCGCGTGGTGGCCGAGCGCGGACTGGATGCCTACCTGTACTACCTCCTTGGCGACGAGATTCCTGCCGACGGCGGCCACTACGAAAACCTGCAGATGGCAGCCCGGTGGGGCTTCAAGATAAGCCAGGGCATGAAGAAGTGCCGCACCCTCGACGAAGTGCTGGCCTTTATTGACTATTGGGACACCGAGCGGAAGAACCTGCCCGTGGCCACCGACGGCATCGTGCTGAAGGTGAACTCCCTGCGCCAGCAGAGGCACCTGGGCTACACGGCCAAGTCGCCCCGCTGGGCCATCGCCTACAAGTTCAAGGCCGAGCGCGCCTGCACGCGGCTGAACGAGGTGACCTATCAGGTGGGTCGCACGGGGGCCATCACGCCCGTGGCTAACATGAATCCCGTGCAGCTCGCCGGTACGATGGTGAAGCGGGCCTCCCTCCACAACGCCGACATCATCCGCCAGCTCGACCTCCACATCGGAGACATGGTCTATGTGGAAAAGGGCGGCGAAATCATCCCGAAGGTCGTTGGGGTCGATACAACCCAGCGCACGCCCGGCATGGAGCCTGTGCGCTTCGCCACGGTGTGCCCCGAATGTGGCACGCCGCTGATTCGTGTGGAGGGCGAGGCCGCGCACTATTGCCCCAACGACTCCACCTGTCCGCCGCAGATAAAGGGGCGCATCGAGCATTTCATCTCGCGCCGCGCCATGAACATCGATTCGCTCGGCCCCGAGACGGTGGACGACTACTGGCAGCGCGGACTGATTCACGACGTGGCCGACCTCTACCAGCTCACCGTGGCGCAAATCTGCGGACACAACAAGAACCGCATCCGCTCAGCCCAGAAGGTCATCGACAGCATCGCGGCCAGCCGCTCCGTGCCTTTCGAGCGCGTGGTCTTCGCCCTGGGCATTCGTTTCGTGGGCGAAACGACGGCCAAGCTCCTGGCCCGCGCCTTCAAGTCGATGGACGCTTTGCAGGTGGCCACGCTCCAGCAGCTGCTCGCTGTCGATGGGGTGGGGCAGGTCATTGCCGAAAGCATCATCCGCTACTTCCACGACCCGCGCTGCCTGGCCGTCCTTGCCCGTCTGCGTGAAGCAGGCCTGCAGATGGCGCTCTCCGAGGAGGCACTTTCCGTCCAGACCGACAAGCTGCAGGGCCAGCAGGTGGTTATCTCTGGTGTCTTCCAGCACCATTCCCGCGATGAATACAAGGCCATGATTGAGCAGCACGGTGGCAAGAACGTGGGCTCCATCTCGAAAAAGACCACCTTCGTCCTGGCCGGAGACAACATGGGCCCCGCCAAGCTGGAGAAAGCCCAAGCTCTCGGCGTGCGCATCCTGAGCGAAGACGAGTTCCTGCAGATGCTGGGGAAATAATGTCCCATGTCTGCCTTACCTGTATGCTCGGGCATGGCATATTATTGAACTGTTTCAAGAGAAGAAAAAAGAGATTTCCAAACAATAATTGCAAACAAACTAAACCGTATTATGAAGAGACTTACTTTTTCCTTGTTGCTCATCGTAGCAACGGTGCTGGCCAGTGCACAGACAATCAACGGCGACATAAATCACAGCGGCAAACTGGAAGTTAGCGACCTGACGCACCTCATCAGCAACTATTTGACGGGAAAAGCGGACACCATCAACGCAGATGTGAATCACTATGCCGTGGATAACAGCCTTGTAGCAGGAAAATGGTATAACACAGCTGGCGCAACCTTCCTGATTCTCAATGCTGATGGCACTACAGGCTTCTCGGAAGGCTATACCTATAAATTTTTGCCATCGCAGGGGCGTATTCTTTTTTTCAATGCAGCGGGGGTTCCTGTTTCAAGCCTCAATGTGACGTATATAGCAGAAGGCTACTTGGCCATTCTTCCTGCTGGCAGCGATGTCCCAGTGCTTTATACGGCCCGCGAGCCTGAAAATCCGCTGAACAACGGCCATGAATATGTGGATTTGGGCCTCAGCGTGAAATGGGCCACCGTGAATATCGGGGCAATTTCACCTGAAGACTACAACTGCGACATGTATGCCTGGGGAGAAACGCAGACCAAAGATTCCTACACGTGGGCCAACTATAAGTTTGGCAACTATGAAGACAAGACGCTGAGAAAATATAATAACTACTCCAATTATGGCTGGACAGACAAACTGACAACACTTGAAGAAGCAGACGATGTGGCCCATGTCTGCTGGGGCGGCACTTGGCGTATGCCTACCCGTCAGGAACTGAGCGAGCTTGTAAACAAATGTACGTGGGCCATCGTTGAAAGGAATGGGCGCAGCGTGCAGGAGGCGACAGGGCCTAACGGAAACAAAATATACTTTTGTTCAGGCAAATACTGGTCAAGCTCATTGTATGATAATAACTGTGTGAATGCCTATTATTTGTCAATCTGGGGCGAAAGCGTGAAGACGGACTGGTATTCCCGCTGTGAAGGCCGGTATGTTCGTGCCGTCTGCAAGTAGTTCTTTAAACGGCCTTGTCCCCAGTCTTGATGCCAATGGGTTAATTCGTTGCTGATGCTCTGGAAAAATAGTAATGCTGAGCATCGTGGGTAGCCAGAAGGTGCCGCCGAAGTGAAAAAACAAGAGAGAAAGGCTTTTTTTTCGCCTTTCTCTCTGCTTTTTCTGCGAAAAAGCGTACCTTTGCAGCGAAATTCAAACATAACACATGGCACGAAACAAATTCAGGGGGCTTGGCGTAGCGCTTATCACTCCCTTTACAGCTGATGGCTCAGTGGATTACACCGCCCTGCGCCGTCTGCTTGACTACCAGCTTGGCAATGGCATAGATTTCCTTTGTGTTTTGGGAACGACTGCTGAAACGCCCACCCTCACTGCGGAGGAAAAGCAGAATATCATCAATCTTGTTCAGGAAAAGGTGAAAGGCCAGGTGCCCATCCTCCTTGGCATGGGCGGCAACAACACGGCGGCCATCGTCCAGCAGGTCAAGACCACCGACTTCAAGGGCATCGATGGCATCCTGAGCGTATGCCCCTACTACAACAAGCCTTCGCAGGAAGGCCTGTACCAGCACTTCAAGGCCATTGCCATAGCCTGTCCTGTGCCCGTTGTGCTTTACAACGTGCCCGGTCGCGTCGGGGTGAACATGACGGCAGAGACCACTTTGCGCCTGGCACGCGAGTGCGAAAACATCGTTGCCATCAAGGAGGCCAGCGGCAACTTCACCCAGATTGACGACATCATCAAGAACAAGCCAGCCGACTTCGATGTGATTTCGGGCGACGACGGCATCACCTTCCCCCTCATCACGCTGGGTGCTGCTGGCGTCATTTCGGTCATTGGCAACGCTTTGCCCAAAGAGTTCAGCCGCATGGTACGGCTCGCCTTGAACGGAGACTACAACAATGCGCTGACCATTCACCACAAGTTCACCGAACTGTTTAAGCTCCTCTTTGTCGATGGCAATCCTGCCGGCGTGAAGGCGATGCTCAGCAGCATGGGCATCATCCAGAACGAATTGCGTCTGCCCCTCGTGCCCAGCCGCATCTCCACGATGGAGAAAATCAGCAGCATTGTGAAGGAACTGAACATCAAGTGCTAAGAAACTGAAACAGCAACAAAAGGAAAAGGATATGTCACCGAGGCGGCATATCCTTTTCCTTTTGCGTTAGCGCTGGAGTCCTTTTGCTGTGGCGTAATCGGCTGCGCGTTATTTTAGCAGCACAGCGTCAATCTTCTCAATCAGCATCTGCATCTTGTGGGCAAAATCTTCGTTGCTGTCAATGAGGTAGCGATAGGGGTGGCCCGTCCAGGCATCATATACTTTCTGGTCCAGTTCACAGGCCACACGCAGCCCGGCCTCGTCAGCCCGCTCGTAGCGGTGGGCATTCGTCTCGGTCGTGTAGTACTGCTGCACACCTTTTGCTGCTGTGACCAGGTGGAAAATGGCGTCATATCGCCGGGTGGAACGTAGTTCCTCGGTGCTGGTGCCACATTGTGCGGTGATGTCGGCCCACATCTCAGGCGAGATATAGGCCGAAATGTCCATGGCGGCGCGGTCGCACACGACGAGGCACGGCTCAATGCGGGTGCGGGCCAGGCGCAGGATGGTTTCTTCCAGTTGCAGCTGCAGCTGCAGGATGGCCTTTTCGCCTTCGTAGTAAAACTGAGGATTGGAGGTGAGATAGTTCCAGCCGGCCTTGCTGACCATTGTGGGCACTTCGGGCACGGTGAATACCTTGTAGCCTAACAGGGTGAAATGTTCAACAATGTAGCCCAAGGCGGTGGTCTTCCCTGCACAGGGGCCGCCAGTCAGCACAATGCGTTTGATGGTGTTCATAGATGAGGAAAATGGTTTTCTGTGCAAAAGTAGTACTTTTCCGGCAGAACGGAGGCATAAAACGGATAAAACTGTGGCAAAGGAGCCTTTTTTCTGTGCTGCGGCTCTTTTTTATTGGCGTAAAATCCTTAACTTTGCCCTATAATATAAATAATGTGTTGAAGAAATGAAACTGATAGCAGATAGTGGCTCGACCAAGACAGCCTGGTGCCTGTTGGCCGAAGGGGGCACAAAAGTGCAAGTGACGACGCAGGGCATCAATCCTTTTCAGCAGACGGAGGCCGAGATTGTGGCCGTAGTGCAGGACGAGCTGTTGCCTGTGCTGACGGGCAATGTCGGCTGGGCGTCGGACAATGTGCCCCCCCGGCTGGAGATATTCTTTTATGGTGCGGGATGTACGGCGGAAGCATCGCCCCGTGTAGCATCGGCCCTGCATCAGGTGTTTGGTGCTGAAGCAAAAGTGGAGGTGCAGAGCGATATGCTGGGAGCAGCCCGTGCCCTTTGTCAGCACGAGGCTGGCATCGTGGCCATTCTCGGCACGGGGGCCAACTCCTGCCTTTACGATGGGCAGGATATTGTTGCCAACATCTCGCCGCTGGGGTTCATCCTGGGCGATGAAGGCAGCGGCGCTTACATTGGCAAGCGTCTGGTGGGCGATGTGCTGAAGCGTCAACTGCCCGAAGAGGTTTGCGGGCTGTTTTTTGAAGAGACCCGCGAGACGACGGCAAGCATCATCCAGAAGACCTACCGCCAGCCCTTGCCTAACCGCTTCCTCGCCAGTCTTTCCCCCTTCTGTGCGCGTCATCGCGACATCCCTGCGGTTCACAGCTTCTTGCTGGACTGCTTCACCCAGTTTTTTGTTCGCAATATCCAGGGCTACCATGCTGCGTCCAGGGCTGTCCACTTCGTCGGCTCCGTTGCCTATTACTATCAGCCCGAACTGACGGAAGCTGCCCAGGCGCTTGGATATACGGTGGGAAATGTGTTGCAGGCACCGCTTGAAGGACTGGTGAAGTATCATGCCACCACAGCGTCATAAGCTGTGAACAGGGAACTCTAAGGTGCCCCGCTGGTGAGTAATTTTCCTTTTTTGTGTGATGAATCACGCCAGTTTTGACGAAAAAACGCTTTTCATTTGGTGCTTCAACTAAAAAAGTGTTCCTTTGCACTTTCTTTTTCACTATTTTTTTAAGGTAAGGCGATTATGAGGAAAGCAGACAACCATCTTGTGATTATGGCAGGCGGCGTTGGAAGCCGCTTCTGGCCGATGAGTACACCCGAATGTCCCAAGCAGTTTATTGATGTGTTTGGCACGGGGCGCACATTCATTCAGATGACCGTGGACAGGTTCAAAGGCGTTATTGACCCGGCAAACATCTGGGTCGTGACCAGTGCGAATTATGCAGAGATTGTGAAGGAGCAGTTGCCTGAAGTGCCTGTCGGCAACATTCTGCTTGAACCTTGCCGCCGCAATACGGCGCCCTGCATTGCTTACGTCAGCTGGCGCATCAAGGCATTGAACCCCAAGGCCAACATCGTGGTGGCCCCCAGCGACCATCTGGTTACAGACGTGGTGGAGTTCCAGCGTGTCATCAATTCAGCCCTGCAATTTGTCTCCGAGACGGACAGCATTGTAACGCTGGGAATGCAGCCCACGCGCCCCGAGACGGGCTACGGCTATATCCAGGCCAACCCCTCCGAGTCGTCGCTGCGCAACAAGGAGATCTACCATGTCGATTCCTTTAAGGAAAAGCCGGACTTGGCCACCGCCAAGGTTTACCTCAAGAGCAAGGAGTACTTCTGGAACTCTGGCATCTTCGTGTGGAACGTCCGTACCATCGTCAACGCCCTGCGCATCTACCAGCCAGAGGTCAATGAAATCTTTGAAAAACTCCTGCCCATCTATGGCACACCGCAGGAGCAGGAGACTATCAACAAGGAGTTTCCGAAGTGCACCAACATCTCCATTGACTACGCTGTGCTGGAGAAAGCCGACGAAATCTTTGTCTTTCCCGCCAATTTTGGTTGGAGCGACGTGGGCACATGGGGCTCGCTCCACACGCTGGCTCCTGCCGACGCGCAGGGCAACAACGCCATTGGCCCGAACATCAAACTGTACGAGACGAAGAATTGCGTAGTCCACACCACGCAGGAGCGCAAGGTTGTCATCCAGGGACTGGACGGCTACATCGTGGCGGAGAAGGACAACACCCTGCTCATTTGCCGTCTGGAGGAGGAACAGCGCATTAAGGAGTTCTCGGCAGAGTAAACGTTTTGTCGCAACTCCCCGGTGGGCATCGGCAACAAAAAAACTGGCAGTCGTTCAGGACTGTCAGTTTTTTTGTTGCTGATTGGATGTCTGTTCCTTATTCAGCGGCTATCGGCTCAACGGAAACAGTAGAGCGGTCGCGGCGGCCACGCTTGAACACTACAGTGCCATCGACCAGTGCAAAGAGCGTGTCGTCTTTGCCAATGCCCACGTTCTTGCCAGGATAGTGCTTAGTGCCACGCTGGCGGATGATGATGTTGCCTGCCTTGGCAAGCTGACCACCAAAGAGTTTTACTCCAAGTCGTTTCGAGTGAGATTCGCGTCCGTTCTTCGAACTACCCACACCTTTTTTATGTGCCATGTTGAATCTACGTTTTTAGGTTTTTTACTTTCTGTTCTCTTTCTCTTCGGTTTAGGCTACCACCTGCTTTACCAGAATCTCGGTGAACTGCTCGCGATGGCCACGGAGCTTGCGATAGCCCTTGCGGCGGCGCTTGTGGAATACCAATACCTTGTCGCCCTTTACCAGTGGGCTTACTACCTCGGCTACAACCTTTGCGCCAGCAACGGTGGGGGCGCCTACGGTGATTGTGCCGTTGTCAACGAGAAGCACCTTCTCGAATTCAACAGTCTGGTTGGCCTCTACATCCTTGATGTGGTGCACGAAGAGCTTCTTGCCTTCTTCAACCTTGAACTGCTGACCCTGCATTTCTACGATTGCGTACATTTGTTTGTTTGTTGTTGTTATTTAGGGTTTTCACCGCGTGGCGGAGCCAACTCGTAGCCCACTTACCGAGCCTGCGCGGCATAAATCGGCTGCAAAGGTACGAAATGTTTTTGGTTTGGCAAAAAATAATCCCTGCTTTTTTCTCTCCACGGTGCGTTTTCTTCTGTTATATGCAGTTTTTTTGTGGGGAAAACGGAAAAAACAGGCAAGACAGTTCTGTGAATCAGATTTTTTTGAGTAATTTTGCGGCGGAAAACTCATGAAAAGTTAGTTTACTCCATATTCATTATTAACCTGTTACTCTTATGAAACAGAAATTCTACCTCTTTCTGATTGCCCTGATGGCCAGTGTTGGCGCATGGGCACAGGCTGACGATGCGTCGGCCATTTCGGGTGCAGTCGTCAGTCGCGCACCAGAACCAGCTGGGGGCTTCGAGGCTCCCATCCGCAGGGCCGCTGCCCGCAGGAAGGCACTAGCAGCCAGCTGGAGCTATCCCGGCAGTACACCGGCTGCGCCATTTGCGGGCGGGTCGGGTACGGAAGCGGATCCGTATCAGATTGCCACGGCACAGCAACTGGCCAACATGGCCTATCTGGTGAACACCAACTCAAGCTACCGCTCGCTATGTTATGAACTGACTGCCGACATCGTGCTGAACGAAGACATCCTCGACGAGGAGCGGCAGCTGAAGACCGTGGGGACGCAGTGGACACCCATCGGCGGCAGCGGCTATGCCTTTACGGGCCACTTCAACGGCAATGGCCACTCGGTGAAGGGGATGTACATCTACACAACCACACGCTACACGGGTCTCTTTGCCTACATCAGCGGGGCCACCATCGAGAACCTCGGCATGGAAGACGGCTATGTCTATGGCTGCTGCATGACGGGCAGTGTGGCGGGCTATGCCTACAATGCCACCATTCAGAATTGCTTCAACACCAACACGATGTACTCCCGTGGCTCTTGTCTTGGCGGCGTGGTGGGCGAGACAAACGGCACGACCCGCATCGTTGCTTGCTACAACAGCGGCTCCATCCACAACTATGGTCAAGCCTGCAGTCACGGTTATAACGGCAACGACGTGGGTGGTGTGGCCGGTGCCATCGGCAGTGGCGGCTCCATTTCCTACTCCTGCAACACAGGCTCAGTCTATGGCGGTGCCTACTACGCCAGCGGTGTGTGCGCACCGCTGAACCACGATGGTCCCACGGCAACTAATTGCTACAACTATGGTCGCGTCTCGTGCTACAACAGCAACTCCACTGGTCATATCGTGGCAGCATCTGGCGGCTACAGCTTCAGCATCAGTCCCTCGTGCAGTAATTGCTATGGTCTGTCGCTGGCTTCCCCCGTGCATCTTTATTCCACGGAGAAGAGCGACGTGGAGTTTGCCGATGGCACGGTGCTCCAGCTGCTTGACAGCGAGGGCGCCTACTTCAAGCAGGGCGAGAAGTACCCCGTGCTGAAGTATGTTGACGAAGGCAAGGAGCCGGAAGTCGTCATCGAGGCCGAGGGCCAGTGCGGCGAAGACGCATGGTGGCGGCTCACGGATGCAGGCGAGCTCATCATTACGGGTACAGGCCCCATGTTCGACTACGGCGTGGAGGCTGTAGGCTATATCCAGAAGGCTGGTCCGAGGACTATCCTGATGGGCATCCAGATGTATGGTATCGACAAGTTCATAGCACAGGTGAAAGCAGCCATTGAGCAGGATGCCACGAGCCTGGGCCTGGCTCCCTGGGTGAACTACAGCAGCAAAATCAGGAAGATTACCGTGGAGAAGGGCATCACAACCATCGCGCAGGGCGCCTTCCTCCTGCTCACCAGCGCCACGGAGGCCAGCATCCCCTCCACCATTGAGTCGGTGGGTTCGGGCGCATTCGCCTTCTGCACCACGCTGGCCAATCTCTACAGCTACGCTGTGGTGCCGCCGGCCATGGTTGGGGCACTGAGCGACTACACCTTCTGTTGCACAGCAAACACGAATGCCGCGAACTACAACAACCCCTCGCTCTGCACGCTCCATGTCTCCACCATCAGCAAGGCCGACTACGCCGTAGCCGACGGCTGGAAACTTTTCACTAATGTGACCAATGAACTGGAACCCGACTGGGACCCCACGCTCTCGCTCACCGATGAGAATACCTATCTGTTGCCCGAAACGTACAAGCCCGGCAATCTGACTTATACGCTCACGGCCATACAGCCTGCCGAAGGCAGCTACGCCTCGTTCTGCCTGCCCTTCGATGTGGACCTTGCTGTTGCCGACTGCTTCACGGCTGCCTACGCACCCCTCGACTTCGTCTTCTTCAGCGAGAAGACGGGTCAGCTCAACCTCTTCTTCCGCGAACAGACAGGCGTTGTTCCTGCCGGCACACCCTTCCTGGCCCAGCTCAACGGCAAGGAGGTGAAGCTGGCCAACTGCGCCGAGACCACCCTGACGGAGGGCATGTCGGGCACGCCCAAGAGCCTCTACGTGCTCCGCAGCACCAGCGTTGGCGGCATCATGCAGCCCAGCGGCACGGTGGACGTGCAGTGGGACGGCACTTTCGCCTCGGCGGAACGCCCCGACATGCGCATCTTCAACCTCGACGGCACCCTGAGTGAAGCCACGGTGGCACCAGCCTTCCGCACGCTCATCACCATTGCCGGCCCGGGCATTGCCGACGTGAAGGGCATCAACGCCATCCGCCCGGCAGCCGACGACCCAAGCGATGACCCGACAGACCCCAGCGGCGACCCTGCTGACGGCGAGAAGGTGAAGGTGAAAGACATCACGGAACTCATCGAAAAGTACCTTTCCCAGAGTGACGACGACCCGCAGCCAGCCGACGAACACGAATGGGTTGACCTCGGTCTCAGCGTGAAGTGGGCCACCATGAACGTGGGTGCCAACGCCCCCGAAGAGTACGGCGACTATTTTGCCTGGGGTGAGGTGGAACCGAAAGAAGAGTATAATTGGGAAACGTACAAGTGGTGCGAGGGTACAGCTACAACTCTGACAAAATACAACATCAACAGTAGCTACGGGACGGTTGATAATAAATCGATTCTCGACCCCGAAGACGATGCTGCTCATGTTTACTGGGGGGGAGATTGGCGTATGCCTACACAGGAAGAACAGGATGAGCTGTATTCAAAGTGCACATGGACGTGGACAACTCAGAACGGCGTGAACGGCTATACGGTTGTTGGGCCTAATGGCTCCTCCATATTCCTTCCTGCTGCGGGGGTTCGTTACAACGCTTCGTTAGGTAATGTGGACACGGACGGCTACTATTGGCCTGGTTCGCTCGGTTCAAATGACCAGAGCCGTTGTCGTTACCTGTCTTTGAGTTCGCTTAAACCTGATTTGAACTATTATATATGGCGTAGTTATGGACTTACCGTCCGCCCTGTCTGCCCATAACAGATAATACTCTCTCAATCAGCACTCCTGTGCTGCTCAAATTTCAGCCACCTGGAATTTACGTGACACCACAGCGTTACTTGGGGAACGCTGTGGTGTCATTGCTTTTGTGTGGAAGTGCTGTGGAGCTGACAGCAGCGTGTTGCCTCTGGCTAATAGATGAAGCCGAACATCCAGAGTGGAATCTGATTGCCGTGGGTGTATTCCGTGCCGTCCTTCACGATGAAGCCCTGTCCGGGTGGAATGCTGGCGATCTGCCGTCCGCCCTTGCCGGGGCCGCCAACCTCGAAGGTGTAACCATCGGCCTCGAAGTCGGAGACGGGCGAGGCGGTGACGAATGTCGCCACTCGCATCCAGGCCAGGAAGACGGTTTCGCGCAGGGTGCCCTCGTTGGGCGTACGCTCGCTCAGCGCGTAGGCCGTGTTGGGGTTGTTCAGATACACCTTTTCCGTTTTCTCCAGCAACTTCAGTCCCTGGGCTTTCTCCCTGAGCAGGTTGATGAGTTCGGCCTTTTCCAGATAGTCGAAATAGGTGGGCAGGGTGTTGCGGCTGATGCCCAGGTCGCGCTCCAGCTTCGAGTAGTTGGGCTTGAAGGGCACGCTCTGCGCCAGGATGTAGAGCAGCTTCTTCAGCTTGTTGGCCGAGGTGGTGTTCATGTCGGCATAGGTGGGGATGTCGTCTTCCACCATGCGCTGGATGACGTTCCTCAGGCGGAGCGCGTATTCGGGTTCGCCGAAGAAGGGGTAGTAGCCCTGCCGCAGGTAGTCGTTGAAGAGTGCCAGCGGACGTGCCTCCGTGTAGGGGAACGCCACCTGGCCGTGCAGAATCTGTTCGAGCGTGCAGGGGGGCAGCTGCCAGTCCATGCGCATATTCAGGTATTCGCGGAACGACAGTCCGGGCATCCTGTATCTCACCTCTCTGCGGCTGAGGTCGCCGCCGCCCCGCTCCAGGTCGAGGATGGACGAGCCCGTGTAGATGATGTGGAGCAGGGGTATCTGGTCGTAGATGTTCTTCACCTCAGTGGACCACCCTTTGTACTTGTGTATCTCGTCGATGTACAGGTAGCGTCCGCCCTGCTGGTAGAACTCCCAGGCCAGGTCTATCAGGCTGTGCTGGGTGAAGTAGAGGTCGTCGGCCATTACGAACAGGGCGTGCTGCGCCTGGTCCTGCAGGCGGATGTGTTGCAGCAGCAGCGTTGTCTTTCCCACGCCGCGTGCCCCTAAGAGGGCAATCAGGCGGCTGTCCCAGGCGATGCGGTCGTGCAGGTAGCGGACGTGCTTTGTATCGACCAGCGAGAGCAGGGTGCGGAAGGTTCTTTGCAGTGTCTCCATCTTTTCATGTGCTTTTTGTGGTCGCAAAGGTAATGCTTTCTGCCGAATTGCACAACGAATTGTGCAGTTTTTAAAAAAAAGCGCATGGTGCACCATGCAAGTTTTGGTAAAAATTGCACGGTACACCATGCAAATGGCAGCACCGAGGTGATTTCACGGCAACGCCTCGGTGCCGCCGGTGACCTTAACTGAAAAAGGTTGTCACTTTTTGGAGAGTTAAACTTAATTGGTTA
>R20__coassemble_737_pt1 | contig 22613 bp, 13 predicted proteins | sample R20__metabat2_low_PE_030 | metagenome-assembled genome bin R20 | reverse complement strand
CGACTCATAAATCTACCCTTAATCGTGTATTGGATGATAGTTGCGGATTTGAGGAATAATAAACAAAAATGAGTATGAACACAAAAAGACGTATGATGAGAGGGCGGCTCCTCCGACTGGCTCAGGACAAGCCGTGGCAGGTGCTGGGGGTGCTATTGCTCTTCTCTTGGTTGGTGCCCTATGGGGCATGGGCCACACATGTTGACGACGCTTGGAAATACCAGGTGTCGCTCAACGGGTCGAACACCATTCGCATCCAAGTGCCTGTGTATGACCAGGAGGGGGCCGACTGCTGGGTGACCAACGGCAACCTGAAGGTGACGTGGGACGGCACGACGAAGACCTGCTTCCACTGGCAGCGCAACGGCGACACCGACAGCGACAGCAAGGACATCTACGTACACTTCAGCACCGAGGTGGGCGGCAGTTTCGACATCACGCAGGGCAACAGCGGCAGCCACTTCACCATGACGCAGGGCGGCGACTACGAGCGCCAGATCTACCGCAACAACGACGGCAACACCTACACCGTCTATGCCGTCTGGCGCGTGCCCTACGATATGCTGGGCAAGAAACTGACATTCTCGTGGGACGTGGAGCGCGACGGCAACTCACGCTCCCGGGAGAAGGTCTCGGGCCTCAACGACGTGGAAATAGAGATGCCGGCCGCAGCGACCGTCATACATCCGCAGGTGACCATGTCCACCATGTCCTACAGCGAGGCGGGCAAACTGGAACTGCCCTGGTTCATGGCCTCCGATAAAATCACCTCTCTGCGCTATCAGTACACCGACGCCTACGGCATCGAAGTGCGCGAGGACCTGTCCACCAAGGACAACAACGGCAAAATCTACCTCGATGCCACCGTGCCCCACGACAACTTCACTATCGTGGTCAGCTACAAGGACGCCGACAATTACGACATCTCCAACGTTTCCTCCACCACCCAGAACCTGGCGATGATTCACGCCCCCGTGGGCCTCACGGCCACGCAGCTCGACGACGGCAAGGCCAAGGTGAAGGTGCAGCTCGACTGGCGTGTGCGCTTCCCCAGCACCGACGACCTCGCTGCAAGCGACTTCTTCGAGGTGCAGCGCTCGCTGACGGGCCAGGAGGCCGACTTCGTGACCATCGGCACCGTGCCCGTGGTCATCGATGCCAAGGACCCGCACTTCGCCTACACCGACAGCACCATCGTCAATGCGCTCATCGCCGAGCACCTCACCAGCGGCTCGTCGCTGCCCAACCTGACCTACCGCGTGCGCCGCATGATTACGCAGAGTTGGGGCTGGAACCACAACTGCGCCCAGCGCGTAGAGACCGCCGTCAGCGGACTCCACCTGCTGCGGCTGAAGAACTACACCGCCACGCTCACCGACGAGCGGTCCTATAGTGTCCGCGTCAACTGGGAATATGGCAGCGAACCTAACGCCGTGTGGGACAGCCGCGCCAAACTGATGATGGAGGTCACTATGCGTAACAACGCCGGCGAACTGGTTGACACCAAGACCTACGAACTGTCTGAGGACGAGCGCAACGCCCGCCAGAAGACCATCGACCTCTCGCGCACCTGCGTGAAGTACGACATCCGTATGTATGTCGATCCCGGCACATCGCCGCTGCGCTCCTGGGACCTGCCCGATGCCATGCGCATCGCGTCGGCAGCCGACTGGAACACCTTCCGCAGCAAGGTGCAGGAAGCCCAGGGTCAGTATGATGTCAACGCCATACTATGCGCCGACATCAGCACCGTTGCCAGTTGCGGCGACGGCAACTATCCCTACCGCGGCACCTTCGACGGCAACGGCCACACGCTGACTGTAAACATCAGCACGGGCAACCAGTATGAAGCTCCCTTCAAGTTTGTAAAGGATGCCACCTTCCGCAACCTGCGCACGGCGGGCACCATCACGAGCAGCCAGAAGTTCATCGGCGGCATCGTTGGTCAGGCCAACGGCAATGTCGTGATTGAGAATTGCCGCTCGTCGGTCACCATCAGCAGCACGGTCAGCGGCGATGCCACCAATGGCGGCATCGTGGCAGTAAAAACCACAAACGGACAGCTGACCATCACCGACTGCCTCTTCGACGGTGCCTTCACGGGCAGCAACTGCTACGCCAATGGCGGCTTCGTGGGATGGGGCGACGGGAAGATAGTGATTGTGAACAGCCACTTTGCGCCCTCAAAGATAGAGACGCAGTACAGCGGCTGTCGCACCTGGGCACGTATGCGCAACTCTGCCAACCTCACCGTCACCAACAGCCACTTCACAAAGTCATACGACGAGTCCACCACCAACCTCTACGTCATACGCAGCAAGGCCGACTGGAAGACGTTCCACGATGCAGTATGGAATGCCATGGGAGAGAAGGACGTGAATGCCGTGCTGGATGCCGACCTGTCATTGACAACAAGCGACATCAGCTATAGTGGCGACTATCGAGGCACGTTCGACGGCAATGGGCACACCCTAACCATTGACTTTGATCGCGATGATGAATTTGGTCTGTTCCATAGAGTTACTTCCAGTACGACTATTAGAAACTTGCGAGTAACAGGTAAAGTAAAGGGCCGTTTTTATTATGCTGCTCTTGTGGGTAAGTGTAGAGATAAATGTACAGATTTGAACATTGACCATGTGCGTGTGTCTGCCGATTTGTCGTCTAACATAGAACATAATGGTAATATGGGCGGATTTGTGGGCCGGGTGGAAAAGGGCACCAAGGTCAATATAACAGACTGCTTATATGACGGCAACTTTGTTACTACTCTTGACTTTAAAGCTTGTTTCATAGCATTTGGGGAGCAACCAAACTTTTATGACTGGCATCAGACGCGTGTCTATGAACACAGTACGGGTGATGATGGTGGCATGTATTCCATGAATAATTATATTGGTCAAAGTCCTCATAATGGCGGCTGGAATGCGTGGTCTGATAACGATGTCTGCCTCTCTTCCCACAACTCAAAAATTGGCTTCGAGAAAGTGCCGGAGGACTGCCGCAACATCACCGACCAGGACACCGTGATAGTTCGTATGAACGCCAGCATGCCTGGTCAGTGGGAGAAGGACGGCAGCGGCAACGCCGTGCCTATCATCAGCATGACCGGTGCGCGCCTGCTGGCAGCCCTCGGCCCCTGCTGGCAGCTGACCGGCGGCACCGTTATCCCTAAGACGGCGACAGTCAGCGTCAACCCGTCGGCACTGCCCGACTTCTACCACGAGGGTACGGGCCGCATCGACAAGGTGGCTCACGCCGAGACGCGGCAGAGCAGCGTGGTGCTAACGTGGACCGTGGACGGAGGCGTGGTCGATTACTTCCGCGTCTATCGTCGCGTGGAGGGCACCACCGAGTGGGGAGAGCCCATTGCCGACCAGATAGACAAGATGGGCTATGAAGACACGACCGTGTCGCCCCTCCTGAAGTATGAATACAAGGTGGTGGCCGTGGCCGACTGCGAGGGCCTTCACACCAGCGAGACCGGCGTGGTGAAGGGTTCCTGCAAGAACACCGGCCGCGTCAGCGGCTATGTGCGCATGAACGACGGCACCAGCGTTGCCGGCATCGAGGTGGAGATAGTGCCTGAGGGCCATGAGGGCAACAAGACCACCGTCACCACCGATGACAACGGCTACTTCGTGGCCGATGAACTGTCGTACTACGGCGGGCAGAGCATCACCTACACCGTGACGCCCGTCAGCCGCGACAATATCAAGTTAGAGCGTGGCAGCATGCCCGTGACGTTCGACGCGAAAAGCAACGACGAGCAGTTGCCAGAGTTCATCGTGACCAGCGGTCACCGCTTCTCGGGCTATGTGATGTACGAGGGTACGAGCATCCCCGTGAAGGGAGCCCGCTTCCGCGTGGACGGCCATGACGTACACAATGCGGCGGGCGACTTGGTGGAGACGGCCTACGACGGCTCGTTCTCGTTCCGCGTCTTGGGCGGCACACGCCGGATACAGGCGGTGATGGACGGCCACACCTTCACCGACGGCGGCTACTACAAGGGGTCTGCCGGTCATAACTTCACTGATGACGTGGCGCAGATCTACTTCTACGACGCCACGAAGGTGCGCCTTGCCGGCCGCGTGGTGGGCGGCGATGACCAGGGCAGCCTGCCGCTGCAGAACAACCTCTCGCGCAACAACCTGGGCGACGACCTGACGATGGTCTTCACCTTAGAGGGCGACAACACGTCGTGGCTCATCTACGACAACCTGAACCCCACGCTCTCAGAGCGTACCGACAGCATCATGCACACCGGCGGCAAGCACAAGACCAAGTACACCGTGTATCGCAAGCGCATGGAGGTGAAGCCCGACTCTGTGACCGGCGAATACGAACTGCTGCTGCCGCCCGTGCGCTGGAAGGTGCAGCAGGTCTATTGCAAGGGCTACGCCACCCTGTTCCAGGACGGACAGGTGAGCGAAGTGGTGGACCTGACCGACTGTCTCAACCCCCGCGACAGCATCTTTGAGGGCTACTATACAGACGTCGATGAGCAGACCATCTATAGCCCACACGAGACGGCCAACGCACGCTACAGCCGCATCTATCATGCCCCGGTGGAAATCACCTACCGGCAGCTGAACTACGACTCCTTCGACTACTTCGGCGACCGCACCTACTACGCCACCGCCCTCGACGGCACGAAAGCCGAGGTGCCACTGGCCTATCAGGACAAGGCCGAGGTGCTGCACTACACCTTCGGCCATCCCGTCTTCAGCGTCGCCCGTAAGTACCCCATCGAGATTTCGGTGGGCGAGCGCTACATATATAATAATGACGCGCGCACGGGGATGGTGGACCGCGTGAGCGTGAGCGGCGGCACCGTCACCGTACACAACGGCATGAAGAACGGCCTGGACCAGGAGACGGTGGAACTCGACGCCGACGGCAAAGGTGCCTTCTACATGATGGTCGAGGCCACGCCGCGCCTGCTCACGGACAAGGACGCCCTGCGCACCGTGACGATGACGCTGACGCAGGACGGCACCACCTACGAGGCAGAGCCCCTGCAGGGCTATGTGCTGAACCTGTTTGCCACGGGCGAAGGCAAGGACGTGCTGGCCAGCGGCACACCGCTGCTCATCGACATCCTGCGCGACCCGCCAGGAAGCGGCAGCAGTGCCACCCTGTCGAAAGGCTCGGCACTCAAGCTGGCATACGATGTGGACATGCAGTTCAAGGGAGGACTCACCCTAGAGTTCGGCTACGGCACAGCCCTGGATACCTACAACGGTGTGGTAGCGGCCGGAAAAGAGAATGGAACGATCAACGGCACCGACCTCACCAACCTCTTCAGCCTCGATGTCATCTTCAGCGGAGCAGGAAAGAAAGGCTACGCCTACACGATGAACGTGGACGAAGACATCACCACGAGCAGTGCCCCCAACATGGTGGGCGCCGATGCCGACCTCTACATCGGCGTGGTGCAGAACATGGTGGTGCAGCCCATGAGCACCATACGTGCCATAACCGACGAGATGTATCAGAAGATGCTGGCACGCGAGGGCGGCAGCATCAATGTCGGCACCACCAATGGCGACAGCATCATGGTGAAGAGCAAGTATGGCTCGATGGTGGAGATAGCACAGGGCACCGGCGCCGACGGCAGCCTCTACCACCTGGTGCGCGACGTGTCATTAGGCTACGGACCACAGATGGACTCGCACTTCATACACTCGCAGAAGTACATCACCACCGAACTGCTGCCGCGCCTGGCGCAGGAGATTCGCGACCTGCTGTTCACCGGCACACGCGACGAGGCCGTGGCACTGGCCAACACGACCGGGAAGGCCGTCTATTGGTCGAAGGTGGCGGCAGACCATAAGGATTTCGGCACCACCGGCGCCTACGAGATGATCAAGCCCACGGGCAAGACGGGACTGAAAGACGAGGTCCTGCAGAAGTACAACAACATGGTACTCTGGATAGAAATGATCATGGTCAACGAGCGGGAAAAGCTATGGGCCTACGACAAGGTGGCCAACTACGATGTGGACGGCGGAGCAGCGGTGAACCACAGCGAGGCGTTCGAGAGCGAGTACAGCCAGTCGCAGTATATCAGCTACCCCTTCACCACGGCCGACTACTTTGAAACCGACGGCCAAAGTTGGAAGGACAGACTGAGTGCCGCGGCCGGGGCACTGCTCTCGCAGCCGGGATTGGTGTCCGCCGCCAACGCACTGGCGAAATTAATCAATGATAAAGCAAATGCCACGAAAGAGGATGATGATCATAATGTTCAGCGTGTACACATATCCTTCTTCGGTAATGATTTCCAGTTCGGCCTGAAACCTGTGGCAGAATACAGCAGCATAGGCACCTACGGCTCGCAGAACAACTACAGCCGCAAGGAGTCTTTCAACCTCGTGATGGGCAGCAAGAGCCACCTCAGCGTGGATGTGTTCCGCGTCTTGACCGAGACTACCGACACCACGAAGGTAAAGGACGTGAGCTGGCTGGACGTCTATCACAACGTCAATTTCAACGAGTGGGCGGAGATCATGAAGAACCACGTCAAGGACGGCATCTCCTACGAGGGCATCGACTACAGCAAAGCCATCTATCCCCGCAGTTTCGTCTATCGCACTCGTGGCGGTGCCACCGCCAACCCCTGGGAGAACGCACGCTACACGATAGCCTACCAGCCCGGCACCCTGCTCGACGAGCGCACCAAGAAGATTGAGAACCCGAAGATCACCGCCGACCGGCAGAGCGTCAGCGGCGTGCCCTACGGCGAGACGGCCCGATTCACCATCTACCTGACCAACGACAGCGAGTATCCGGAGGCCGCCGGCAGAAGCCTCACCACCTACACGCTCTACGCCGACGACAGCTCCAACCCCTACGGGGCGAAGATCACCTGCGACGGAAAACCGCTCGACACCGACGGGCGCAAAATCATCCTCTCGCCCGGCGAGGTGGTGACCAAGGTCATCGAGGTGTCGGGAGGCAACGCGTTCGACCTGGAGGGCCTGACCATAGGCATCGCCTCCGAAGAGGACTGGAGGCAAATCTACGACGAGCTGTCACTCGACGTACACTACCTGCACCAGGCCGGACCGGTGAACATCTCGCTGCCCGGCGACAAGTGGGTGATGAATACCTACGCGCAGTATGACAAAGACCGCGGATGGTTCATGCCCGTCATCATCGATGGCTTCGACCGTCACCAGCACAACTTCGACCACATCGAGCTACAGTACAAGGAGTCGTTGCGCGGCGATGATGCCTGGACCAACCTCTGCTCCTACTATGCCGACGAGGCGCTGATGAAGGCAGCCAGCGGCGAGCGCGAGATGATTCCCGAGAACGGCAACATAGAGGCCCACTTCTACGGCGAGGGCACGGTCATGGAGAAGGCATACGACCTGAGGGCAGTGCTCTACTGCAGGAACGGAAATTCGTTCCTCACTTCGGCATCGCCCATCGTCAGCGGCGTGAAGGACACGCGCCGCCCGCAACTCTTCGGCACGCCCGAACCGAAGGACGGCCTCCTGGGTATCGGCGACAACATCATCTTCAACTTCACCGAGGACATAGAGTACAACTACCTGAACGCCATTACCAACTTCGAGGTGAAGGGCGAGGTGAACAAAGACAACGTGTCGGAGGCCGTGTCGTTGCAGTTCACGGGCCAGGGCAGCGTGGAGAGCGAGGCCCAGCGCAACTTCAGCGGCAAGGACCTGACCATCGACCTGATGATTCGTCCCGACGAGACGGGCCGCGACATGCCGCTGTTCTCGCACGGCACGAACGGAAAGAAACTGCAACTCTGGCTGACCAGCGACCGCAAACTGAAGGCGATTATCGATGACCAGACGTTTGTCTCTACGGATACCATTGTGAAGGGTGGCTTCACCCAGGTGGCCCTGAGCATCAGTCAGGCTGACAGCACACTGACCTTCTACAATGGCGGCAAGACGATAGGACAGGCCAAACTGACCGAGCCTTACAACGGCACGGGCCGCCTCATCTTCGGGCGCACCAACGAGACCGACCGCTCGCAGAGCACGTTCTACAGCGGCCGCATGATGGAGGCCCGCCTCTGGTATCGCGCCATGACGGGCGGCGAGGTAGGCACCACCTACGGCAGCCGCCGGTTGTCGGGCTACGAAATGGGTCTGGTGGATTACTACCCGATGAACGAGGGCAGCGGCGACTATGCCGTTGACCACACGCAGGGCGCCAACGCACAGCTGATGGGCGCATCGTGGGCGATGCCTCGCGGCTGGTCGCTCCGCCTGGAGAACGAGGGTGTCGCGCTGACGCAGCAGGCACTGGCCCGCACGGCGGAGCAGGACTACACCATGATGTTCTGGTTCAAGACCGCCGACGCGGACGGTACGCTGGTGAGCAACGGCAGCGGAGAGAAAGACGAGGCCGGCGCTGAGAACCGCTTCTGGCTCGGCTTCGATGACGGAACGCTGGCCTTCCGCTCCAACGGCATGACCGTGGAGGCGGGCAGCGGCTACAACGATGACCAGTGGCACCACTACGCCATGACCGTGAACCGCGCACGCGGCGTGGCGAACATCTACGTGGACCAGACGCTACGCGCCACCTTCTCGCCAGACTCTCTCGGCGGCATCAGCGGCGGCACGCCCGTCATCGGCGGATGTGTGGCCGGTATAACAGATAACACCGCCAATGCTCCTGCACGCGCATCACTCGCTGCGCCAACAGCTGAAACGGGAAACACTGTGGACCTCGCGACGCTCACCGACGACTATGAGGCAAAGGACGGCGACGTGCTTACTGGCACGCTCGGCGCAAATGTGAAAATCAGCATCGCAGACGGAGCCACCGTGACGCTCAACGGCGTGATTGTCAACGGTACGGACAATGGCAGTTACAGATGGGCGGGCATCAATAGCGAGGGCAACGCAACCATCATCCTTGAGGGCACAAATTCTGTGAAGGGATTCTATAATAAATATCCAGGCATCCACATCGCCACGGGCAAGACGCTGACCATCAAGGGCGACGGCTCCCTCACCGCTTCAAGCAACGGCTACGCCTGCGGCATCGGCTGTGGCTATGAAGGGATTAATGCAGGCAACATCGTCATCGAGGGTGGTACCATCACCGCCACGGGCGGATATGGTTGTGCAGGTATCGGTGGCGGCATCCATGGCAGCTCATGCGGGGACATTACCATCACAGGTGGCTACATCGATGCGACCGGAGGATACTATAATACGGGGGCTGGTGCGGCAGGTATCGGTAGCGGCAACTATGGCAGCTCATGCGGCAACATCACTATCACGGGCGGCACCATCACTGCCACGGGTGGCAATAATAGTTCGGCTGGCATCGGTGGCGGTGTCTCGGGCTCCTGCGGTGACATTACCATCACCGATGGCGTGACCAGTGTGACCGCCAAAAAGGGCAACTATGCCCCCAACAGCATCGGTGCAGGAGGTGGAGGCACGAGCGGCACCGTGACCATCGGTGGCATCGTGACGGGCAATATAACCGAAAGCCCCTACACCTACGCCCCCGTCCACCCCGTAACGGATGTGTCGCTCAACAAGACCAGCACCAAGCTGATTGTGGGCAGCAGCGAGACGCTGACCGCAACAATCACTCCGACTAACGCCACGAATAAGAATGTGACGTGGAAAACGAGCAACGCCGACGTGGCTACCGTGGCTGACGGAACGGTGACCGCAGTGGGCCCCGGCACCGCCACCATCACCGTGACATCCGTCGATGGTCCTTCCGCCACCTGCACGGTCACCGTCATACAGCCCACCACGGGCGTGACGCTCAACAAGACCAACACCACGCTGGCCGTGGGCAGCACGGAGATGCTGACGGCAACCGTCTATCCGCCAAACGCTACGGACAAGAGCGTGACGTGGACGACGAGCAACGCCGCCGTGGCTACTGTGGCAGACGGCGTAGTGACCGGCGTCGCACCCGGCACAGCCACCATCACCGTAACATCCTCCGACGGTTCGACCGCCACCTGCGAAGTGACCGTCATACATCCTGTGACGGGCGTGTCGCTCAACACGACCAGTATCACGCTCATTATGGGCAGCATCGAAAGACTGACGGCGACCATCGCTCCTGCCAACGCCACGGACAAGAGCGTGGCATGGACGACGAGCAATGCCAACGTGGCCATGGTAACTGACGGCATAGTGACCGCCGTGGCACCCGGCACCGCCACTATCACCGTGATCACCAATGACGGCGGGAAGACCGCCACTTGCATAGTGACCGTCACCATCGAGGGTCTCGTCAGCGACCTGACGGGCAACATCGACGAACTCTGCATGTTCCAGCAGGCACTGCCGCTGACGCTCATCAAGGCATACGCCACGAAGAGTCCGCAGGGCGACGAGGCCGGACTGATGACCTACCTCTCGTTCGACCGCCAGGAGCGGCAGAAGGACAACGACATAGAGACGGTGGCCTACCCGTGGAGCAAGAAGATATACCTTGACGACAGGGGCGAGGTGCGCTACGAACTGGACCCCGTGACAAAGCAGGTCACCTCGACACCGGTGCGCGACTACCTGTTTGTCGCTGCGCAGGACGAGATCCTGCGCCACATCACCAACGAGACGGCTGCACCCGTGGTGCCCTACGAGGAACTGACGAACCTGAAGTTCAGCTTCTCGGGCAAGGACAACCAGGTGCTGGTGGGCATCGACGAACTGACGCAGCGCATCAACCGCAGGAATATCTACGTGACGCTGCGTGACGTGGAGGACAAGAACGGCAATGCGATGGCATCACCGCAGACGGCCTGCTACTACGTGAACAGCAGCTCGCTGCAGTGGGTGGCCAACCGAGTGGCACGGACGGTGGCCTACGGAGCGGGCGAAGGAATCTATCTCGGTGTGGAAAACAAGAGCGCGACCTCGTACACCTACACCATCGAGAACTGTCCGAAGTGGCTGACGCTCGACACATACAGCGACGTGGTGCCCGCACAGGATATGGTTCTCGTCACGGCTATGGTAAATCCCAGCCTGAACGTAGGCTCGTATGACGAGATTATCTACCTGACCGACGAGGACGGCGTGAAGGAGCCGCTATACCTGAGCCTGACCGTGGAGGGCGAGCAGCCCGAATGGGCCGAAGGCATCAGCGGCGACCTGCTGCAGCACTCGATGAACATCGCGGGCCGCGTGCTGGTGAACGACGAGATAGACATCGACAGTCGCGACATCGTGGGCGCCTTCGGACGCGACGGCCAGTGCCACGGCTATGCCAACATCAGCTATTCGGCACTGACGGGCGAGAGCAACCTCTACCTGACGGTGTATGACAACCAGGCGAGCGGACGCGACCTCTACTTCAAGTTGTGGCAGTACTCGACGGGCCGCGAACTGGTGCTGACGCCTCCTGCGCCCATCACGTTCCAGAACGGCACCGTGCTGGGTACCGACGAGCCGGTGCTCTTCAGGGCCGGCACGGAGTATGTACAGACCTTCGACCTGGCGGCCGGATGGAACTGGGTATCGTTCAACGTGGCCAGCGAGAAGCTGTTCAACCTGGGCACCCTGCTCGACGGACTGCCCTGGAAGGAGGGCGACGTGCTGACCGACATGAACAGCGACGCGACGCTCATCTACCGCAGCGGCCACTGGCTGGTGTCGGGCGGAGCGAGCGTGACCAGCCTCTCGCAGAAGAACGCCTATGCCATCATGGTACATGAGCCGGTGAAGTTCCCCATCGCGGGCAACGTCATCAAGCAACTCGACATGCGCACCATCGAACTGAAGCAGGGATGGAACGGCATAGGCTACACGCCGATGCTGAACCTGCCGATAGAGACGGCGCTGAGCGACTACTACGACAAGGCCCAGCCGGGCGACGTCATCAAGAGCCACGACCAGTTTGCGTACTTCACCGTGACGGGTGGCGTGGGCCGCTGGAAGGGCAGTCTGGAGTACATGAAGCCCGGCGAGGGATACATGCTGCTGCGCAAGACCGACGCAAACACCAGCTTTGTCTATCCGTTCTACGAGCCTGGCTCGACATTTATCGACGAGTGGTCGTACTCTACGGCGCGTGCTGCGGCTCCGGCAAGGGCCAAGGCGACGATGAGCGTGAGCGCGGTGGTGGAAGGCGTAGAGATGCAGGAGGGTGACAGACTGGTGGCCTTTGCTGATGGCGAGATGGTGGGAACGGCTACTGCTGTCAGCGGGGAAACCGCTGACCACACGGAACCGCTCTACCTGAGCATCGAGGGCGATGCTCAGACCGGCATCTGGTTCGCCATTGAGCGCGACGGCGAGATTGTTGCTGCCACCTCGGAACAGATGACCTTCACGGCCAATGCCGTCATCGGCAGTCCCGACGAGCCGACGAAGATCAGTTTCGTGCAGACCGACCGCGAGGATGGCAAGTGGTACACCGTGAGCGGCATCCAACTGCCCAAGCGACCCACCCAGAGCGGCGTGTATATCTTTAATGGAAAAAAAGTGGTAGTGAAATGAACAAAAATAATTCGTGAATAATTCGTGGTCAATTCGTGGTAATTCTTTTAGTCGCTTCGCTTAGTAAAAGCGCTAAAGCGATTACGTGTTAAAGATAAAAACATATAATTGCCATGAATTGACCATGTAATTGCTCATTAAATACAAGATATAATATGAAGGCAAGATATTTATTGTTTGGAATGATGGCGGCACTGATGTGCGCTTGCAGCAGCGATGACGAAGATACCCCGGCGGGCTACATCGTGGAGACCGTCAGCGAGGCCCCAGCGTGGCAGGTAGATTACAGCGGCAGCGAAAGCCGCCCCGACTGGCAGGAACCCAATACCGGCGACTACGAGAACTGGAGCATCATGCTGGTGCAGTTGGAGGACGCACTGAAACCCTACGTGTCGGGCGAAGACCTGATGGCTCTCTTCATCGGCGGCCAGTTACGCGGCCTCACCTCACCCGCTACTTCGCAGGGTACGGGCAGCGAGAACGACAAGGGAAGCTTCGTGCTGAAGGCCTACGGCAACGAGGCCGACCAGAACGTGGTGAGCCTGACGCTGAGTTACTATTGCAGTCAACTGAAGCAGACCTTTTCGCGCACCGTGCAGATGCGTTACGACATGGGCAAGGTGCATGGTCTGGATGAAGACCTCATCCCACAGTTCACGCTGGGTGCCGCGAAGTACCCCGTGGTGAAGCAGCTCACGGTTACGGCTGTCGACCTGTCAATAGATGGCGTGACCTTCGGCAACGGCGATATGCTGGCTGCCTTTGTGGGCAGTGAGTGCAGGGGCGTGACAACTCTAAACTCAGAACTCTCAACTCTCAACTCTCTGACCATCTTCGGCCGTCAGGAGGGCGAGGCCTACACGCTGAAATACTACAACGCTGCCACACAGCGCGTTTACACCATCAATAAGACTTTCTAAGGCACGATGAACGCTTACAAACTATTCTGTGTTCTCCTCTCGGCAGCCGCCATCACGGCCTGCTCCAGCGATGACAATGGCATCACTGAACCATTAACCCCGAACCCTGAACCAACGCTGCTGCCCCTGAGCATTGAGGTGGCAGAAAATCCGATGGTGAACCCCGAGGCACCGGCAGAGGCACGGGCTACGAGGGCAGCCATCGCCACCATCGCGTTGCTTTCGAAGTTCAGCATCAACTATGAGTATGGTGCTGCACATTCCACTAACGGCACTTCTCTCACTGCCACAAAGAGTGAAGAGGGAAAGTGGACGAGCACTGCCGTTTGGCCCGTCGGCGATGAAACCATCAACTGGTATGCTGCGTCGGACGGTACCTTCCTGCTCACAGAGAATGAAAACAAGTATCCCTACACCAGTTTTACCGTAGAAGAGTGTGCTGCCAATCAGAAGGACCTGCTCGTGGCAAAGACCAGTGCCAAGTACAGTGACGCTGACGGCAACATCACCTTTACCTTCGACCACGCCTGCACCGCCCTCCGCTTCATGGTGAAGAAGGCCACGAACCTTGCCGACTATACGCTGAGCATCACCAGTGTGCGGCTCTGCAACGTCATCAACCAAGGGCAGTACTTCTACGACACGGCATCGTGGACGCTGGGCAGCAGCCGTTCTTCCTACACACTCTACTCCGGTTCGGCCAAGACGCTCGGCACCACGGACTATGAAGCCCTCGACGCATCTTCTACACCCTACCTGTTCATGATTCCGCAGACGCTGACGGCATGGGATCACGAGACGGACATCGCTACGGCCACCGCACAGACCTACATCCAGATTTCGTGCACCATCACGAAGGATGCCAGCAACGTCTTTAGCGGCACGGCCTACATTCCCTTCGGTGCCACCCTCACCGCCGGTATGCAGCACGACGTGAAGATTAACATCGGCAAGAACTCGCTCTACAGCAGTGCTAACACCAAAATCATCCAATAAGTCATGAAGAAGACATACGAGAAACCCCAGATGCGCATCGTCCTTCTCCACGGCCCAGCCCTGATGCTCGGTGGTTCGCACGAAGTAAACGAATATAATCGAGGCCGTGACATTATCGTAGGCGACGAGGACTAATCCAATAACGGCCTTCTCGTCAGCAGGTCTGACGGGAAGGCTTTTTCGTTATCATGCTATCCACTTGAAGTACACATAAAAAGCTATCTCCATTGCAATCGTTATGATTGACAGAAGGGAAAGAGAGCCAACAATGTAGAAAATTCTTGTTGAAATCCATACACCCTCGTTATTCTTCAGAATGTTCGCTAATCGTTGGCTCTGCTTCTGCCAAATCGTTTGTTGCTGTTGATTGTGGTTTGCAAGTGTCTGTGTCTCTTGCCCCAGCCATTGGTCATGAAGTTCCTTTAGTTGTCGAATACGCTCGTCATCAAGTCGGGCTTTGATGGGAGTGTTCTCCACCTTGACGATAGCATCACAGATTCTGGTGATGATATTCTCTGCACTTTGGGTGGCGGCATCAAGTCCCTTCTGGGTCATTTCACCACTTTCCTTCGCCTCCTTGATAGCTTCAAGCAGTATCTGTAGTAGGGCAAGTGCCTCCTTGATCTGCTCCAGGGTGGCATCAAAGCGTTTCTGTTCTTCAGACTTTTCCTCATCCTCCCTGATGGCAAGCATGAGGTCATTGAATTTATCTTTCTGTGACATTGTATTGGTATTACTTGTGTTAATAATCTGTTCGTATTACTTACCGCGTTTCCATCTCCTGACCATCGGTTTGCAGAGCCAATGGGCTTTCATGGCACAGCGTCGGGCCCATTCCAATTCGTCCTCGTCCTTGTCTTTGCCCCAACCTGTGCCAACTCCACCACCGCCTCCGATGGATTCGGACATAGCTGTGGCGGCATCGACATATTCCAGGAAGAGCAACATGGCAACCTTTAGGATGTCCTCATGTGCGACATCGCTGTTTTCTGAAACCACAATGTTGCTGTCAAGTTCCCTGTAAACTCTTTCTGAGATGCTGAGATGTTTCTGCTCGCCATCGATAAGGAATACCTGTCGGTAGTCGTTGGATGTGGCAATCGGTTTGGTTTGTGAGGATGATACCTGTACTGTTGACAGCCTATCCGTGGATGGCTTCTTGCTGTCCAAGGGATTTGGCACTTGTGCAGCCATCGGCTTCTGCACTGGATGTAGCTTTCTCCATGTGTCCTCTATCTTTGTCGGTATCAGGGTTCGCCCTCTGCTGAGGTCGGATGACTTATACGAGGAATTGCCCATTCTGACGGAATAGCCTCTGACCACGTTCTCTTTGTCTCGCTGTAACTTGACCTTGTAACCTCGCTTGGTCAGCATGGTTTCGTAATCTTTCCAGTCGAAGCGTGGCAGGGATTTGAGTATATCCATGCAGTCGTCGGTTATCTGAAGGAGATGTTCTTCACGTATCTCCATCGGGTCTTTCCAGCCGTGGTGTTGATTGATGGCTTGGGCAGCTGCCACGGCTCGCTCACCGATAAAGTGACAGTCATTGATGTTACCGTCTTTGTCGATACGGTTCACCACCAGATGCAGGTGGGGAATCCCTGACTTGGCATCATAGTGGAGAGCCGCGAAGTACTGCGAATTTTTGATGTTTGTCTTTACAAGATTCTTGTGTTTGCCATCTGGTGTCTTGGTCATCTGATCGAGTTCATTGACAAACTCCTCTGTGAAACGTCGCCAGTCATCGAGTGTCCATCCGTCGCTCTCGTTCATGGATGGGGAAACCTCGATGCGTATGGACGTCTTGTCAATAGGCTTCTGTGCGAACTTCTGCTTGAAGCGGTTCATGTGGAGCACCATCTCGTCCCACATGCCCATCGGAGGCAAGTCCCCTGTCAAAAGGTTCACCTTCACGATGTCGGCACGGAAGTCTTTCGTTGCATAGTTGGTCATGGCCTGACCATGCGCTATGGGTCTTGCTGTTGCTATCATAGTCCTATCCTCCAAACTTCTCCTTGATGGTGTCCCAATGCTGGATAAGGTAGTTGATACCCTCAATCCATGCTTCCATGAAACGCTCGTTCTTGAAGTACCGCTTCCTCACCTCCTGCGGCAGTCCGTGAAGGGCATTGCGGATGCCGACAAGTTCCGACCTTGCAGCTGAGAGACTCTTCAATGCTTCCTCCTGTCCTTCGGTCATCAGCTGCTTGGGCTGGTGTCCAAGGACTGCATCGTGGACGTAGATGCTCTTGTGCATTCCACACTTGTTGGCATTGGTTACAATCAGGTTGTATTCTTCTTCCGTGAAACGGACATCAATATGATGTCCCTTGTTCTGCCTCTTTTCTGAGGGCTTTGATTTTGTCTTTCTATTCATAATCTTATTTCGATTAAAGGAGTTTATAAGTGTATTGCTATTGATAAGTGGAAGTATAAGCCTTGGACAGCCCGGTGCGAGCTTGCGAGCGGCGCAAGAACCCAGTGGAAGGACAGTGCAGCGGAGCAAATCTGTCAGACATTGGGACTTCTTGTTTAGACCTCAGAAAAAATCACACTTCTTCGGGCCTGTCGGAGGCTTTTTACTGACGTCACTCGCTACCATATTGATGGCTTTCGGTAATGTCTGTTGTTTCCGCATCTGCCAGATTGGGGATTGGCGAGACTGGTGGGACTGTCGAGCCTTCTTCAATATGAATGCCCTCTTGATTGTTGGGCATGGAAGGAGTGTTGCCTAAAGCGACATCACCTGATGTGGTATATGACTCATCGGCTTCTGGCGGCAGGTTGGAATAGTGTTCGTCGAGTTGCTCCAAGTAGTCTTCTGGCAGCTGTCCATCCTCTCCGTATGGAGATTGCCTTTTCTCTTCCCTTTCATCGTCATTGGCATCAGTCAAAGATGAAACGGGATAGGAAGATGTGAACGATTGAGGATGGCTGTTGCCATTATCATTAGAAGAGGTTGAACTTGTATTACCTTGGACAGCCAGTTTTGGAGTAACTCGATTACGCTGATAGTGTGGATTCCTAATTGGGGCATCCTGCCCGTCAACGAACCAGAATGCCAGACAGTGGATAGTGTGGATGGTCGTGCGATTGTTGGCTACGGATGTGAGAATCCCCACCTCGTTGAAGAGGTCAATCATTTTCTGTGCAGTCTTACGGTCACAGTGCCATAGTTCGGCGAGTTCCACTTTCGATATGGCAAACTGCCCGATACCGAGGTCAGCTGAAAAGTTCTTCTTCTGGTAACGGAAAGGCTCTATTGCCGCCAAAGAGAGAAAGGTATCAAGGGCTTTCATGCGGTGGAAGCCTTGGTTGTCATCTTTAAGGAAATCAAGCTGCTCTCTGGTCAGCAGGATTCCATACTTTACGTTTTTGTACTTCATTGTTTCTTTTGTTTGTGGCGAGGGCTGGCATTGGTCAGCCCTCAGCCGTTGTTAATAATATGATTTGAACTTGATTTGAATTGGACTTGAAAAAGGGTTACGTAGGGACGGCATCAGTTTCTTCCTGCCAGTCATGCTTGTCCGGCTTTCGTTTGTGCGATGCAAGGATTGCATCGTTCTCCTCGTCCGCTGTCAGCGGTACAGCATTCCTGCGCTTCGTTTCCAGCCACTTGTCAAGCTCGTCCTGATACAGGATCCATCTTCTACCAGGCTTGGTTGCAGGGATGGTGCCATCCTCCAGTTTCATGTACATGGTTCCCCTAGGGATGTGCGTGTACTCGATGGCCTCATCCACAGTCATAGGCTTGTGGCGGTTCTCCTTTACGGGTTTACTACTCTCTGCCTGCTGTCTTGATAGCATGGCTCTCATGCCCATCACTTCATCCCGAAGCTGGGCGACGACCTGCGGAAGGTCGTTGAATGTCAAATTCTCGTTTTGCATAACTTATCACTATTTTGGTGAATCGGCTGCAAAGGAACTCAATGATGCCATGCTGATTCCGATTATTCACGATAATCCACGAATAATCATGTCAACATGAAATAATTGGGAAAAATATGGGCTACAAGGGGAAGAATGATAGGGAAAAGGTAAGAATAGAGCTTGCGGCAAGGTTTATTGGTGCTCCCGACAGAAGATTACAAAACAGACAGTGGGCGAAAACCGATGCAATGACATCAGCTTTCGCCCACTATCGGGGGAATTGTCAAAGAAAGATGTGGAGGTGTATTAAAATTGAGTTTTTTCCAAAATATGGAATTTGCACTCGTTTTGGAAAAAACTCAATCAACGGGGAATATAAAGAACAGGCATGCAATCGTTATTTAAGACCCATGCAGCTTTGGCTTAAAAATCAGCGAAAACGAGAAAATATTATTGATTTTCGCTGATTTTTAAATATGAAATCTACTCGTAATGGAAGTGATAGTCACCATTGTCCGGCTCATCTATCACGATGTTTCCTGTATCAGGCTGGAACTTGAAGTTGCGGATGCTATCCTGCTCGATGTCTCTCATCACATCCGGGAACATACGCTTGATAAAGTCTGCACGGACACGTCCCGTATAATCTTTCTTGCTGCCCAGTCTCTCGGCTATATTCCAGACAAAGTGCCGTAGGTCAAGGGTGGTAAGAGTGGACTTCAACCTGATGGGTACAGGAATATGTTGCCAGTCATCGGCCCACTTTCTGATTGCATCACAGATTTTTTCCAATTCCTCATTATCATAGACATATGGGGACATGGTATGAGTTACATATTCCATGATGGCATCGATGGCATTCTGTCGCCTCTGTTCCTGCTTACGTTGATATTCTTTGCAACGTTGGGCATATAGGTCGGGCTGCTCTGAACTCGTCTCTGTCGTATCCGTAACCTCTTTTGTTGGTTCTGCTGAATCGGAAACCTCTACAGTCGTCTCTATTAGATCCTCGGATAAGGGTTCTTTTGCGGATTCTGTTTGAGGTAGAACTCCTGCCAAACATTCATGAACTTGTTCAATACTCATGTTGTCCGTTGAATCTTCTATTACAACTTCCGCTTCTTGGTCGGTCAGGGGTATGGTTTCTTTGCGTTGCCCGTTCTGCAATCTAAGTGGCACTTCTGCCAATACGGACTGGAACAGATAATAGACTGTCCCCAGTAATCCGCTGGAGATTACAAAGGTTACGAACTTGGCAAAGTTGTCTTGCCCGAAATCGTTGCCCACCTTCAATGACACGAAGAGGGAGATGGTGAGAATGATCATACCTGGGCATCCCCATACAAGACAGTAGTCTCGTACTGCCATGTTTCCTGTCTTGCATTTTACGCTGTTCATATTTCTTGTTCCTTTTATTTTATTGATTTGTACATTTCGGAATTGTCGGTATCTGCCAGAACTCGGCTATGCGATTTCCTATGCAAAGTTACTCCGATTATTCCCGACTGCTCAAAATCTTCCGAAAAATCCGCTCCGTTTTTACATTAGTTTAGAAATTGGTTCTATCGAGTATGAAAAAAGAACCAATAATCATACTATAAAATGTTGTTGGACATGACGAAAGGGAAAGAAAAAGGGAGAAGCAATGCCCCTCCCCAAAGATGATACATATATATTATAGGTGTCCGATAGAACAAGATGAAAGTCGTTATTGCCCTACGACCTTTAGTTGCACCGTCTTCATCGGTTTGAGCGTGATGCGGTTTACTGACTCTCGTTTGCTTTCGTCTGCCATGTTCGCATAGATCTGTGTGGTCGAGACGTTCTTGTGACCCAACATGTGCTGAACGGTATAGACGCTTGTTCCTGCATCCACCTGTAGAGAACCGAATGTATGTCTGCTGCAATGAAACGAGATTTTCTTGGTGATGCCAGCGGCCTTCAGCCAGTTCTTCAAGGGTGTTTGTGTCATCTTGTCTGCAAAGCCGACGAAGACGGGGCCTGTTCCTCGCTCACCGATTAGTTCCAGAGCCTCGTCACTTATGGGATTGTTTACAAGTTCCTTGGTTTTCTGCATACGAAGCGTGACATACATACCACCGTCACCGTAGGGCTGTATGTTCTCCCATGTGAGTTGCTTGATGTCGCTCTTTCTCAGACCAGTCAGACAGGCAAAGAGGAAGGCGGTCTTTAAGACGGGATATTGGCATGGGGTGTTCGCCAACCTGACAAGTTCATCCTTGGAAAGATGCTCTTTCTCCGTGGGTATGGTGTATATGCGTTCCAAGAAGCCGTTGGGATTCTCAATAATCTTGTGCTCCCTGTAAGCGGTATGAAGTACGGCACGGAAGGTTGACCAATAGCCTGCCACACTATTGATGTGAAGTTTATGTTTAGTGTGGATGGTCTGCGGAGCAGTCAGAAGATACTCACGGAACTTGTTGCACAAGTCAACATTGATTTCATCGAAACGGCATTTGTCGTTGCAGAAACGGGCAAAGTGCTTATAGACATGTTGCCACTTGCAGTTTTTCTTGTCTGCCTTCTGCTTGAAGTAGGCAAGGAAGTCGCCTTTCATCTTATCACGATCAAAGAAGTCGTACCTCTCATTGACTATGGACTCATAACGACGGCAACGGAGGGCTTCTGCCTTCTCACGCATACGGTCGTTATAGTCCTTCTCACGTTGTGACTTCGGCTTGGCATAGATGTAAATACCGAGCGATTCATGGCGCATGACCTTCATGGTGGACTCGTCCCGATAGCCGGGATAGTAGTCGAGATAGAAGGAAAGCTGTTCTCCGCCTTTGATTTTCCGTGTGCGGAGGGTCACGGTCTTGCAGATGTTACTCATACATATATCTTTTATTGTTAATAATCATGGTGGAGCGTTTCTCCACGGGTGCAAAGGAACTCAATGATGCGGTGCTGACTCCGATTATTTCCAATAATCATTGAATAATCTGTCAATAAGGTAGAAACTCAGAATCCAGAGGGGACCATTCCCACGGATTTTCGTTCTTCCATCACCCTCTCCACATCAGAACGGAGCAGAAGGTTAAGCCGTCCAACCTTTGTCTTTTCAATGTGCTTTACCTTGACGATGTGGCAGATGTTGGCTTTGGTCAGTCCGTAGAGTTGCTGCACCTGCTCGACGGTGCAGTAGTTATCGTCCTCCAACAAGTCCGTCCGGCGTAGTTCGTCAAAGTGGCTTTGAGAGTAGTAGGTGTGTCCGTACTCTCGTTTACTTGGAATCTTGTGGCGATGGGCATAGGAACGGACAGCCGCAAGGTTGATACCATATCGGTCTGCCACTTCCTGTGGTGACAGCCAATCGACGATGGCATCAATGTCTATAGTGGTGCCGAATACGGCATCAATGTGTTTCTTGCTGTAATAGTTGTGTCCTGCGATACGGCACATTGGAATCTGGTAACGCTTTGCTGAGGCATAGAGCCAAGACTGCTTGACTTTATAAATCTGCTTCACTTCCTCGCCAGAGTAGTATTCAAGAACTTCATCGGTTGTACATTCCTCCTTTGCCTTGTCCTTTGAAGGACTCTTCATTTTCTTGGAAACAGACTTCTTTGGCTTAGTATATGGAAGGACTCGGTTATAAGGGTTAGCCTCAAACATCTTCTCAATGTCACTCTTGCGGACAAGGGCCATTCGACTGCTTAGCCGTGAGGCTGGCAACTTCCCTTGCTCAACGAGTTTATAGACATACTGACGGGTGCAGCCTAAAAGGATGGCTGCCTTTGAAAAGGTTAGGTACTCCTGCTGCTGGAGTTTCGTCACTGGCTCGACGGCTCGAAGGAAATCCCTTTGTCTTTTCTTCTTGGTTTCCTTCGCTTGCTCAGCACATTCCTCTGAACAATACTTCTGCATTCCGCTGTTTGTGGTGAAAACCTTTCCACAATAAGCACATTTTCTGGTCTTTTGCATACTTGCGATATTTATGGGTTCAACATTCCTTTTGTTGTACCTCTCCGCAAGTAATCACAAGTAAACTCTCGACATCCTTTGTCAACTTTCGCCACAACATTACTTTTTCAAACTCGGGTCAGAAATCAGTCAACTCTCGTAACCTATCGGCAACCCTTGTCAACTCTGTCCACGATGTGGCAAAAATAAAGCCTCGTAAATTCCCTGCGGTAGAAATACGTTGCAAATTTATAGGGAATTTCCGAAGCGACCAAAAACTGCTTCTGAAGTGTTAAAATCTAAAAGTGACTGTAATACAATGGCTTAAGTCTGATTGGTTTTCATTATTTATGGTAATTTAGAGGTCTCTAAATACAATTCATGAAAGTTTCATATCCAATAGATGTAACTCCATCAGGTATCTCCACGG
>R20__coassemble_733_pt1 | contig 22663 bp, 18 predicted proteins | sample R20__metabat2_low_PE_030 | metagenome-assembled genome bin R20 | reverse complement strand
AGCTTGCACACCATAACGTTCTGTGGCCATAAGCAGGATGAATGGTGGACGGTTGTGATGAGCTGGACTTTTTTCTTTATGTGTTTTTTCTTTTTCAAAGCAGGTTACTTTAACAAGACTGTATCTGGAGATAGTAAAGCATATATAAAAGATAAAGCCAAACGTTTATTGGTTCCTTATGTAGCATGGGGTACTATAGGCTTTTTATTATATATAGCCTTTTTACCTTTTGAAATAAAACGTTATCATCATCCCATTGAAACGATGGAATGGAGCCATTTGTGGCGAACAAGTGCTTTCTGGGGCAATGAGCCGGTTTGGTTCCTGTTTTCTTTCTTTTCTGCATATATATTAGTACATTTTATCAAGAAAATACATATAGTAAAACCTATTAGTGTTTTCCAGACTGTAATTATTTTACTGTGTCCTTGGATGAGTTATTGGCTTTGGACAAAGGGGAATCCGCTGCCCATGAGTTTAAGCAATGTCTTTATGGGTGTGTTTTTCTTCAATATGGGCAGAACCTGGCGTTGGATATTAGAAAGGATGAACAGGACTTGGAGCTTGACGTTGTGCGGTCTGATGTGCGTTGCTTTCATACTGCTAAATGTCTTTTGGCATGGTGAATACGTAATGAGTACAAACAGGTTTGAAGGTGTTGCTTTAGCTGCTTTCTTCAATACTTTTATTATACTGTTGGGACTTAGCGGATTACTTTTGAAATTGCCTTTACCACGAATACCTGTTATCAATTATATTGGGCAACATTCGATGGTTTATTTTGTATTGCACTATCCGCTCTTGCAATTTTACAGGTTCATGCACATTTGCTTTGGTCATAGCATCTATGGTCACTACGACGATTTCATCATACTTCTATTGGTAGTTTTCAGCATCTGCACATGGATGGTTCCATACGTGGAGGCCATTCCCTGGCTAAGCGGAAGATTTAAAAAAATGAACTGACTATGAACATTGCTTATCTTATATCGGCTCATACGGATGCACCTCAGTTGAAAAGACTGATAGATGCCTTGCATGGTGATGCTCATTATTTTATACATATTGACAAGAAGTCGGACATCACGCAGTTTACTTCCATCATTGGTGGCAGTCAGGTTCATTTTATTTCGGATAGAATAGATGTACGCTGGGGAACAATGCTGGAAGTGTAATATCAAATGAACTTGATACGTGCTGCTGTTAATTGTTCCGTTCAGTTTGACAGAATATTTTTTCTTAGTGGCATGGACTATCCTGTGTGGAGCAATCAGAAAATAACAAGCTACCTGCAAACTTTAGGGAACAAGGAAATATTGCAAGGCATCTGCATGAACAGTTCTGCGATTGATGAAAAGCAATGTGAACTTTATCAAGTGGCACGTCCTTTGGTAAATATTTCTTTTCTGGATAATAAATGGAATACTTGGTTGAGTATTTTAAGCAGGAAACTTTTAAAAATTGTTGGACACAGAAAAATGCTATATTATATAGATAATGATGCAGACCCTCACATTGTTCAGCTCTACAAAGGTTCAGCATGGTGGTGCATTACAGAGGATTTAGCCCGTTATCTGTTACATGAGTATGAAAATAACAAGAAACTTTTAAATTATTTCTCAGACTCTTTTGGACAGGCAGAAACACTTATTCAGACCATTGCTTTCAATTCAAGGCAGTTTGCAGACAGGTGTATGCTTTTTTCTGGGGAATATCCTGGTTTATTCAAACTCACGCCATTGCATTTTATAGACTATAATCCTGTCATACAGATTATGAACGAAAAGGATTATCAACGCATCCAGCAAAGCGGAAAAATGTTTGTCAGGAAGGTGGTGAGCGGAAAGAGTGACCGACTGGTCGAAATGTTGAACAAGGACAGGGCAAATGGACAGTAAGACACAACGAATGGAATGGTTGGATGCCATGCGTGGTTTCACAATGATTCTCGTTGTGGCATATCATGTGGCGCAGTTTGCCTTTAAACAGGACGAACAGTTAAGTGCCAGCTTGCCGTTCCTGGTGTTATTTCGTATGCCATTGTTCTTTTTCGTATCTGGCTTCTTGGCTTACAAGGCAAACTGGGTATGGACTACTGCATCTTTCTGTTCTTTAACCTGGAAGAAAATAAAAATACAAGTGCTGCCAGCCTTGATTTTTCTTTGTGTCTTCCTGATATTAAAGAGTAAAATGCCTTTTTGGGATGGATTCCTGAAGTGTATGCATTCACCCACGAAAGGTGGTTATTGGTTCACTTGGGTGCTGCTTCAAATGTTTATTATCTATTATTTGATAGCCGTACTAAGCCAGAAACTAAAATCAAACATACCTGTTTGGTTGCTTTGGATAATATGTTTATTTGGTTATTTAAGTATTAACATGCAGGCTACATTAGGCCGATGGTACAAGACTGACTTTATGATGTACTCGTCTTTCTATGAGACCATCAAATTTATGCACTTTTTTATGATTGGAAATTTAGTGCATCGCTATTGGACTGATGTTCTGTCTTTGTTCAGGTCGAAATATTTCTTCCCTGTCGTCACGTTGTTAGCATTTTTGTCGTGCGCCGACATATTCAAGTGGCATTTCTTTCGTAGTGAATGGACCAACTTGCCAAAGACTTTTGCCATGTATTCCCTGATGTTGATGGTGGTCATGTTCTTCATGCATTATCAGGACAATTTCAGGAAAGAAACAGCTATAGGCCGCAGTCTTCAATATATAGGTGTGCGTACACTTGATATTTATTTACTGCATTTCATATTGCTCCCTAAACTGCCGATGGTAGGTGTTTGGCTCAACGAATACCGCCCTAATTTTTTGGTGGATATCGTGTTGGCCATCAGCGTGGCTCTTGTGGTCATAGCTGGTTGCCTATTGGTGAGCAATGTGCTGCGGGTAAGTCCTTTTTTTAAAGAATATTTATTTGGAAGAAAATAATCATAGACATCACATGAATATAGCAATTATTATAGCAGGCGGTGTAGGTAACCGTATGGGACAGGATATTCCCAAGCAATTTATCAATGTATATGATAAACCTGTACTAATTTATACACTTGAGAGTTTTCAGACCCATCCACAAATTGATGCTATAGAAGTAGTATGTATCCAAGGTTGGGAAAGTGTTGTTCAGGCGTATGCCAATCAGTTCAATATTACAAAGCTGAAGTGGATAACAGGTGCAGGACAGACAGCACAGGAAAGCATACGCAATGGTGTTTATAATTTGGAAGGAAAGGTAGCCGACGACGACAATATTATCATACACGACGGCATTCGTCCGCTGATAGAACCTTCCGTCTTGACCGATGTGATTGCCAAATGCAACGAATTTGGCAATGGTGTGACAAGTATGCCCTATAATGAACAAATATTCGTTGTAGATAAAGAGGATGAAAATACAACAGTTGAATACATACCTCGCGAAACGTTGCGCCGTGTTGCAACGCCACAAGCCTATAAATTCAAGAAGCTAAGCGAAAAATACCACGAGGCATTTGAAAAGGAAATAGGCATCTATGGCTCTGCATACACCAACACCATGATGGTGCTCCTGGGTGAACGTCTCCATTTTGCAGCTGGTTCAGACAAGAATATCAAATTAACTACTAAAGACGACCTTGAAATGTTTAAAAGCTATTTGAACATGGGTAAAGATTCTTGGCTTAAATAACTTTTGCAATATGAATAAGAACCATCATCTATATCAGGAAGATTTGTCCAATATTCTTTCAATTAAAGGTATCGAACAACTGAAAGGGAAACGCATCTTGATAACAGGGGCTACAGGTCTTTTGGGGATGTGCATGATAGACGCCTTGATGATGTTGGGCGATGTGAAAATCTATGCTGTAGGACGCGATTGGAAAAGAGCCTCGCAGCGGCTTGGTGAGTATGCCGATAATCCCATGTTCGAATTTATTCAGCAAGATGTGCTTCAGCCTTTGCCTCCCCATTTGCTGGTTGATTACATCATTCCGGCGGCCAGCAACACACATCCGTTGGCTTATTCCCAATATCCCGTGGAAACCATGCTTATCAATATAAAAGGTGCAGAATATGCGTTGGAATTGGCAGTACGTTGTGGTGCTACTGTGCTCTATCCATCCACTGTGGAAGTATATGGAAATGCAATAGGACAGGATGTTTTCACCGAGGATTACACAGGAAAACTAAACCTTGCGAACAGCCGTGCCTGTTATACCGAGTCGAAGCGTAGTTGTGAAGCCTTATGCCAATCTTATATCAGCGAAAAAGATGCAAAAGTGAAAATTGTTAGGCTCAGCAGGATATTCGGTCCGTCCATGTTGCTGTCCGATTCGAAGGCATCCTCTCAATTTATCAATAAAGCTGTCATGGGCCAGGACATTGTCTTGAAAAGTAAAGGTGAGCAATACTTTTCCTATACCTATATGGCCGATGCCGTTTCAGCCATGCTCTATGTCATGCTGCATGGAGTCGTGGGAACAGCCTATAATGTTTCTGTAGAAGACTGTAATGTGCATCTGAAAGATTTTGCCAGTCTTTGTGCCGCTGCCGCAGGAAAAACTGTTGTGTTCGATCTGCCAGACGAAGTGGAGCGGAAAGGCTTTTCAATAGCAACGCAGGCCATTCTCGACAACTCTCTGATTAAATCCATCGGATGGTCGCCTCGCTATACAATGAAAGATGCTGTGCAGAGAACGATAGACATATTAAAGAACGAATCACATTGAAAGGACTGATGGAAAATCCCTATCTTGTTCAATACGTAAAGCAGAATCTGCGTGCCTGTCAGCTGAAGCAATTAAATATTCTTCAGGAAATAGACCGCATCTGTAAGAAACACAACATTGAATACTGGCTGGATGGCGGTAGCCTTCTGGGTGCCATTCGTCATGGTGGATTCATTCCCTGGGATGACGACATAGATTTGGCCATGCGGCAGGAAGCTTTGGATAAGTTTATCAAGGTGGCACCTTCCGAACTGCCAGACTCCCTCTTTTTGCAAACCCCTCAGTCCGACCCTTCCTGTAAAGAGCCTATCATAAAGGTACGCGACAAAAATTCCCTGTATATTGAATCCACCGACACCTTCAATGCAGACTACCAGAAAGGGCTTTTTGTGGATATATTCCCTTTTATTGACTACCCTACCGTTTCCCGTAGCTTTATTAAAAGAATAGCAAAAGGCATTTCCGTCAGCTACAGCATCCTTCATGCCCAGCATTATTATTCTGCCCGTGCATTCTTTGAATACTTCTATTTCAGTTGTAAATACCTGTTCTTGAACCTTCTGTGGTATATCGTCTGTGCTGTTCAGCCTCATAACACCTACATTTCAAACATCCTCATCAATAACGGCTACGGTATCATGCACCGCCAAGACTCCATTTTCCCGCTCGGAACCGTCCAGTTTGAAGGTAAAACCTTTCCTGCTCCCTGCAATCCTGATGCCTACCTAAAGGATTTATACAAGAACTACATGGAAGTGCCTCCTGAAGAAAAACGGAAAATCCACGCCTTGTTCATAGAGCCAGAACTACTGAAAGACTGATGTTTCTTTCTCCCCTTTTTGGGTGCATGATAATTTTGTCCTACTTTTGGATAATATTATGAAATACAGGCAGCCAATTGTTGCGTACCTTTGCACCGCAAATTTAATCGCAATAACTATAGCCTATGAAAAAGACTTTTTCTTTGTGGTTGGCTGCAGTGGCTTTGGCAGCTAATGCACAGCAGGCCGATATGCCTGTTGAAACTGGAAATTTTGGTAACGATTGGGAATCGCTCAGTGCATGGGAGTGCCCCGAATGGTTCAAGAACGCGAAGTTTGGCATCTGGGCTCACTGGGGTCCGCAGTGTCAGGCTGAAGCTGGCGACTGGTATGCCCGTTTCATGTACTACGAGGGCAGCGGTGCCTACAACTGGCACGTGAGCCACTTTGGCAATCCCAACGACTTTGGACTGAAAGAATTGATAGTTGTGAATTGCTGTAAAATTAGTATCTTTGCACCGTCATAAACAACTACTTATAAGATGAATAAGTAGGTAGGTAGTTGTGAATTGCTGTAAAATTAGTATCTTTGCACCGTCATAAACAACTTTGGTTTCATAATTCCTTGATAACGCCCCCATGAACATTCGTTCAGCCGAAATAATAGGTTTTTAAGTATAATGAAAGGCTTAAAAGTACATGAAATGGGCTTTTTATTTGCCTAATTCAAGAAAACGCACTACCTTTGCACTGCAAAAACTGTCGAACAATTCGACCATAATTGCAATAGATATGTTTAGTACGATGATTATCAAGAGAGAACAATATGTAAAAGCATTGTTGAATAAGCGTTGGAACGGGAAGGTGAAGATTATCACTGGCATCCGACGTTGTGGCAAGTCATTCCTTCTGTCAACCCTGTACAAGGGCTATCTCAAGTCGGAGGGCACTTCAGAGGACTGTTTCGTGGAAATAGCGTTGGACAGGAAGGCCGATGCGAAGTACAGGAATCCAAACGAACTGTACGACTATGTGCTTGGCCGAACAAAAGACAGCGAGAAACGTTATTATGTTTTCATTGACGAAATACAACTGTCCTACAAAGTGAAAAACGAGGATGTGGATGAACGTCTGGTGCCAGAAGAGGACAGGGACATGCTTTACACTACTTTTTATGACATACTGAATGACCTAATGGCACGAAGCAATTTGGACATCTATGTCACAGGTTCCAACTCCAAGATGTTGTCAACGGACATTGTCACCAATTTCCGCGACCGTGGTACTGAAATCAAGGTATATCCATTGTCTTTCAAAGAGTATTATGCCGTATCAGGATTGGAAAAAGTGGATGCTCTGGAAGAGTATCTGGTATATGGAGGCATGCCATTGGCTGTCACCGAGAAGGATGAGAGTGAAAAACGCAAGTATCTGGCAGGGCTTCACAAAAATGTTTACATGAAGGATATAGTGGAGCGATACAAGCTAAAAGATGACGAGGTGCTTGAGGCATTGATAGACTCCTTGTCATTGGCGATAGGTTCGTTTACTAATCCGCATAATCTCGCCAATGCTGCAGGTACGTTGATGAGACGCAGCACTTCAGACCATACTATCAAGAACTATTTGGATTATCTGGAGGATGCTTACCTGTTTGTTGGTGCCAAACGTTATGATGTGAAAGGCAAACGGTATTTCGAGAACACCCAGAAGTATTATTCCATGGACTTGGGACTGAGAAATGCAAAGCTGAATTTCCGTCAGCAGGAGAAAAGCCACTTGATGGAAAACATGATATACCTTGAACTTGTCCGCAGGGGATATAGTGTCGATGTGGGTGTGGTGGAAATCACCCGTTTGAAGGATGGCAAGAAACAGCAATCACAGTATGAGATTGACTTTGTGGTCAATACGGGTCAGGAAAAAATCTATATCCAATCAGCATTGAATGTGAATACGGAAGGAAAGCAGAGTCAGGAAACATTTTCATTGAAGAACTCCGGTGACTTCTTCCGCAAGATTGTGATTGTGGACGGGAATACGAAACAATGGACAGATGAGGACGGTATCGTGTATGTAGGTGTCATACCATTCCTGTTGGAAGAATCAGGACTTGGATTCTAAAAAGGAGCATTTCATTTTGAAATGCCCTCTTTCTGTTATTCTGTATAGAGTAGCCTTTGGGCTTGGTCGGCTATTTGCTGGGGGGTGATGTAGGTCATGCAGCGGTGGTCGCCCAGGTGGCAGGGTTTGTTGCCGTAGATGGAGCAGGGGCGACAGGGGAGGTCGGGCACTTGCAGGATGTTTCTGCTGTCTTGGCCCCAGGGCATGAAACCGGCGGAGGGGTGGGTGGCTCCCCAGATACTGAGGGTGGGAGTGCCCAGCAGGGCGGCAATGTGCATGTTGGCGGAGTCCATGCTGATCATCAGGTCGAGTTGGGAGATGAGGAGCATCTCGTTTTGCAAACTGCCAAGTTGACCACAGACGCTGCGCATGTTGTCGCATTGCCAGCTGTCCAGTTCTTCAGCCTCTTCCCGTCCGGCACCGAAGAGGAAGATTTTGTAGCCGTGCTCCAGGAGCAGGTCGCAGACAAGGCGCATGCTGTCGAGCGGATAAATCTTCATGGGGTGTGCGGCAAAGGGGGCAACGCCAATCCATTTCTCGCCAGGCTGTTTCTTGCCGGCAAAGGCATGGATGGGGATGAAGTCATCGCTGGCGAGATTGAAGAGTTTTTGCGTTTGTACGTTTGTATGTTCTTGTGTTTCCAGTTCGAAGCCCAGCTGGCGGAAGACATCGGCGTAGCGCTCGTACATGGGGCGCAAGGGGATGGCAGTCTGTCCGTGGCCTATGAGGGCACGCTTCTGTTTCCGCTCCTTGTTGACTACGGCCACCTTCGTTCCCTGAAGCCGGAAGAGGTTGCGCAGGTATTTGGTGCGGAGCACGTCGTGGAGGTCGGCCACGGCATCGAAGTTTTTCTGGGAAAGTTCCCGGAAGAGTCGCGTCAGGCCACTTACGCCCGAGTAGTTGTCCAGGTTGATGCCTTGAACCTCCACATTGGCAGGTGTCCATGTGAAGAGGGGAACAAAGCGGAAACGGGTGAGCAGCGTGATGCGTAGCTCGGGATGCTGGCGGGCCAGCAGCGTGATGACGGGTACGGTCATGGCCACATCGCCCATGGCAGAGAAGCGAAAGACCAGTATTTTTTTGATTTCTTCGTGTTTCATGCCGCAAAGGTATAGGTTTTAATTGAAAATTGAAAATTGAAAATTGAAAATTAAGTGGGAAGAGAGAGAAAAAGTGAAAAATCCGAATTGCAGGGATGCCTGTCGCCCTCAGAGTCTTCACGTAAAATAGATTTTTCACGTTCCACCTCTCAATTTTCAATTTTCAATTTTCAATTTTCAATTAAAACTTCTATCTTTGCGCCAAATTTTGATAAAAACAAACAAATGGAACAAAAAAACTTTAAAAGAACGACGGTTACTTCGGCATTGCCGTATGCCAATGGGCCTGTACATATCGGACATTTGGCTGGCGTGTATGTGCCAGCAGACATCTATGTGCGCTACTTGCGTCTGAAGGGACGTGAGGTCATGTTTATCGGCGGCTCGGATGAGCACGGTGTGCCGGTGACGATTCGTGCCAAGAAGGAAGGGTGCACGGTGCAGGATGTGGTGGACCGCTACCACAGCATCATCAAGAAGTCGTTTGAGGACTTTGGCATCAGTTTCGATGTCTATAGCCGTACGACCAGCAAGATTCACCACCAGTTTGCCGCTGACTTCTTCCTCAAGCTGTATGACGAGGGGAAGTTTGTGGAGCAGACCTCGGAGCAGTTTTATGATGAAGAGACGAAGCAGTTCCTGACCGACCGCAACATCAAGGGTGAATGTCCTCGTTGCCACAGCGAAGGTGCCTATGGCGACCAGTGCGAGAAATGTGGTGCGACGTTGTCGCCCGACGAACTTATCAACCCCGTGAATGCCATCAATGGCAATCCGCTGGTGAAGAAGGCAACGAAACATTGGTATCTGCCACTCGACCAGTATCAGTCGTGGCTTGAAGACTGGATTCTGAAGGGACATCAGGAGTGGCGCACCAACGTGTATGGCCAGTGCAAGAGCTGGCTCGACAGCGGACTGAAACCGCGTGCCGTCACCCGTGACCTGGACTGGGGCATTCCCGTGCCCGTGGAGGGTGCTGAAGGCAAGGTGCTCTACGTGTGGTTTGATGCGCCCATCGGTTACATCAGCAACACTAAGGAGCTGTGCGACAAGGAGCCAGAGAAGTGGGGCACATGGCAGAAGTGGTGGCAGGATCCCGAAAGCCGTCTGGTTCACTTCATCGGCAAAGACAATATTGTGTTCCACTGCATCGTCTTCCCGTCGATGCTGAAGGCACATGGCGACTATATCCTGCCCGACAACGTGCCTTCCAATGAGTTCCTGAACCTGGAAGGCAACAAAATTTCCACATCGAAGAACTATGCTGTTTGGCTCAACGAGTATCTGGAGGAGATGCCTGGCCGTCAGGATGAGCTGCGCTATGTGCTCACGGCCAATGCGCCGGAGACGAAGGACAACGACTTCACCTGGGCCGACTTCCAGGCACGTTGCAACAACGAGCTGGTGGCTGTCTATGGCAACTTTGTGAACCGCGCCTTGCAGCTGACCCAGAAATATTATGGTGGTGTTGTGCCTGAATGTGGCGAGCTGACAGAGACGGACAAGGCTACGTTGGCGGAGTTTGTCTGCGTGAAGGAGAAGGTGGAAGCACTGCTCGAAGCCTTCAAGTTCCGTGAGGCACAGAAGGAGGCTATGAACCTGGCACGCATCGGCAACAAATATATTGCGGACGAAGAGCCTTGGAAGGTCATCAAGACCGACCCCGACCGCGTGAAGACCGTCATCTACATCTCGCTGCAGCTCACAGCCAACCTGGCCATCGCCTTCGAGCCATTCCTGCCGTTCAGCAGCGCACGCCTGCGCCAGATGATTGACATGGCTGACGTGAACTGGGAGGAGCTGGGCAGCACCGAGATTCTGCCAGCAGGCAAGCAGCTGAACAAGCCCGAACTGCTGTTCTCGAAGATTGAAGATGAAGCCATCAAGTTCCAGATGGAGAAGCTGGAGGCTACCGTGAAGGCGAATGCGGAAGCCAATGCCGAGACGGTGCCCGTGAAAGCGACCATTCCGTTTGAAGATTTCCAGAAGCTGGACATTCGTGTGGCCACCGTGCTGGAATGTGAGCGTGTGCCCAAGATGAAGAAGCTGCTGAAGTTCAAGCTGGACGACGGCACACCCAAGGGGCGCACCATTGTCAGCGGCATAGCCCAGTGGTATGAGCCTGAACAGCTGGTGGGCAAGCAGGTGCTTTTCATTGCCAACTTGGCTCCACGTGAATTTAAGAATGGCCTTGTCAGTGAGGGCATGATACTTTCTGCTGAGAACTGGAATGGTGACCTTAGCGTTACTACTGTGGAAAAACCGGTGAAGGGGGGAAGTCTGGTATGTTGAGTTGATACGTTCTTACCTTCTTGTGTTATGAAGGTCAATTAAGCGTTATTGTTGTTCTTGAAACGTATAGCATACATATTCGTTTGTTTTCTCATTGGTGCATGGGCTGATGCAATCAATGCGCAGAACATCTCAGTGGTGGGCATGAAACTTGACGAGAATGACCACACCGCCGAGGCTGAAACGACAATGCGTTTCGACCAGAACGGAGAGGTGTGTGCCCTTATCAAGATTATAACCGACGAGACGGGATTCTCTTACGATGTGGGCTCGTTGGGCGTGACCGACGTGGAAGAGCATACAGGCGAAATCTGGCTCTTTGTGCCGTTTGGTATCAAGAAGATTACATTGCGCCATCAGGAATTGGGTAGCTGCGAATATGCCATACCTATTGTCATTGAAAGTGCCAAAACCTACCGCATGGGACTGTCGGTCAACGGTGTGGCCAAAGAAATCAACGACCAGGAAATAGAAATCTATTGCAGCCCCGCCCAAGCAAAACTCTTCATCGATGACATCGGTATAGATTTGGTGGACGGGTATCTGAAAACACGCATGACGCTGGGCGTACACTCCTATTCTGCCGAAGCCAGCAACTACACGCCCCAGGCGGGTACCGTGGAACTGAAGGCGACTGCGCCCGGCAAACTGATTATCACACTGACCAGAATGAGCATGGGCGGTGAAAACACGATGTCCTACTCGGAATGGCTCAATCAGCTCCCTGTGGAATACATCGTGCCCGGTACAACCGTGAAGTTCACTATGATTCCCGTGCCTCCTACGACCTTTGTGCAAGGCGGAACATCCGAGCAAATAGGTGCTTGGGATGATGAATACCCCACCCACGATGTCAAGGTTGATGGCTTCTTCATCGGACAGACCGAAGTGACTCAGGCGCTGTGGGAAGCCGTCATGGGTAGCAACCCCTCCCGTTTCCGAGGTGAAGAACTGCCTGTGGAGCAAGTCAGCTGGAACGACTGCCAGCTGTTCATCAGCCGTCTGAACGCTATCATCGGACAACGTTTCCGTCTGCCCACCGAGGCCGAATGGGAACTGGCTGCCCGTAGCGGCATCAGACGCGAAGTGAGAAACCACCCGGGTGGTGGCAACAAGATAGACGTGACAACCTCGCATTTCCTGGTGGAACAGGCATACAGCGGCAGCAACAAGGCTGACGAAGTAGCCTGGTACATAGGCAACAGCCAAGGTGCAACCCATGTCGTAGCCACCAAGAAGCCCAACATGATAGGTCTGTATGACATGAGCGGAAACGTGTGGGAATGGTGCCAAGACTGGTATGAACCCTATCCTGAAAAGCCAGCCGACAATCCCCAGGGTGCATCCTCAGGCACACACCGTGTCCTACGCGGCGGCAGCTGGCTGGGCGAGGACTGGAAGTGCCGGAATGCCTATCGCGACATCAACACACCCGAAACCTCCAACGCATATATCGGACTGAGGTTGGCTATGTAATATATACGTTTTTGCGTTCTTACGTTAAGATACGATGAAACGCAAAAACTCACATAAACGTACAAACTCATAAACGTAAAAACGTACACTCCATGAGAAAAACACTGCTGCTCTCCTTAATACTCAGTATGGCTGTGCTAACGGCACGGTCACAATCCGTCACGGTTTCCGATTTCCATCTGGATGAATCCGACCCCACGGCCAATCTGCAAGGAACAACTGTGCTTGACAGGAACGGAGAGAAATGTGCACTCATCAAGATAGAAACCACAAAGACGGGATTTACCTACGACGTGGGTCTGCAAGGCGTGCAGGACACTAAACAGAAGACGGGGCAGATATGGGTGTATGTGCCGCAGGGCGTGAAACGCATCACACTGAACCATCCCATTTATGCCCCCTACGAATACTATTTTCCCATTGCCATAGAGCGGGCACGCACCTACGTGATGAAGCTTTACGTATCGGAAGACCGACAAACCCAGCAGCTCAACATCAGCTACTCGCCCGTACAGGCCACTTTGCTGCTCGACGGCGAACTGGTGGAAGCCAGCAACGGGCGCATCACCATGGAAGTGCTACAGGGCGTTCACCAGTATCATGCCGTGGCATCGGGCTATGCTTCGCAGTCTGGTACCATCAAGCTGAATGGAAAATATCCCTACAATCTGAACATCAACCTGCCACCCAATCCCCGTCCCTTGGCCGTCATCGACCGCTATAAACCAGTTCAGGCCATAGAAAAGGACAGCTTGCAGCAGACAGGCGAAACCAATGAAGACCAAGAAGCGTTCCAGTCAAGAACCTTTACGGTGGAGGGCGTTAGTTTCACCATGGTACCCGTGGATGGCGGCATCTTTATGATGGGAGCCACTTCCGAACAGGAAGACCCCGACGACGATGAGCTGCCCCCCCATCAGGTTACGCTCAGCAACTATTATATAGGTGAAACAGAGGTGACCCAGGCGCTGTGGGAAGCTGTCATGAAGCAAAACCCGGCCTTGATGCAGGGTTCAAACCGCCCTGTGGAATATGTCACATGGCCTATGTGTCAAACCTTCATTACACAGCTCAGCGCACTGACAGGTCAGAAGTTCCGTCTCCCTACCGAAGCTGAATGGGAGTTCGCGGCACGTGGCGGCAACAAGACAAAAACGACTCAATACAGCGGAAGCGCATCGTTGCACCTGGTGGGTTGGGACACGGATAACAGCAGCAACGTGACCCACGACGTGAAATCCAGACAGGCCAACGAACTGGGTATTTACGACATGAGTGGCAACGTGGCCGAGTGGTGTCAAGACTGGATGGGTACTTATACATCCACGCCACAAACAGACCCCGCAGGTCCAATGAGTGGACAGCGCAGGGTGGTACGTGGCGGTTCGTGGAACAGCTATTCGTCCAGTGACTGCCGTGTTACAGCCCGAAGCAGCAACATACCCGAGGCACGCAACAACAGCCTTGGCTTCCGGTTGGCTCTTACGCCGGAACAATAAACCTATACATAACATAACTTTTAAAAACAATGACTATGAAAAAATTATTGCTCATCCTCTTGGCACTGGTGCTGGTAGCACCTGCAGCCATGTCACAAAACAAGAAGTTGCAGAAAGAACGCAACAAGGTGTATAAGGAAAAACTGAAGGAATTCACAAAAGAAGGCTGGAAAGTCTATGGCACGAGCCGTACTCTGAAGCTGGCGCTTTTGGAGCATTACGACAAACTGAACACATTGGGCGAGAACGGCTATGAAGTGATAGGTGTAGCCAGCAAGTTTATCTCAAAGAACATTGGACACCAGACCTGCCTGAATAACGCCATCAATGATTATGCCCAGAAAGCAAACAGCAAGGTGAAGGCACGTATCACTAGCGACATCAGTGGCGATGCCAGCTCCAGTGAAGGCGAGTTCGACCGTTTCTATGCGGCATACGAAAGACTGGTACAGACGGAAGTCCGTGGTGAGTTGCAAGAATCATTCTGCATCTATCGTCCTCTCAACGACAAGGAGTTTGAAATGCAAACCTTCTTCATCATCAACGAAGATGCTGCCCTCAAGGCCAGAATCCGCGCCATGGAGAACGCCTTGAAGGAAAGTGAAGCCGCACAGAAATACGCTGAGCGTGTCAGCGACTTTGTCCGTGAAGGCTTTGAATAACTCTTAATAACGTACCAACGTAAGAACGCAAAAACGTACCAACGCTCACTTGCAAATCCGAACCTTTAGCATGACGAAGTCAATTATACTCTCTGCATTGGCTTTCCTCTTTTCTGTCCTGCCCCTGTCAGCACAGGAAAAGCAGTGGAACATACTTAAGAACAACCCCATTTATATCTGGGGTGAGGGAATAGGAGCCACTGAAGCTGAAGCCGACAAAAATGCACTGGCTGACCTTATCAGCAAGATAACGGTCAACGTTACGAATGAAACCAGTTCCAGCGATAAATCTAAGCTGGAAAACGGGAAGCTGGATGAACGTTCACAGTTCTCGCAGTCTGTCAGTACCTATTCTGCCCAGACACTCAACAACACGGTGCAATATAAGATAGGGAAGGCGCCAGAATACAAAATTGGACGTGCCATCAAGCGCTCGGAGATTACACAGATGTTTGAACAGCGAGCCCATAAGGCCAAAGATATGGTGAAATCTGCCCTGCGTGCCAAGAACAAGGGCCGTGCGGACGATGCACTGCGCAACTTCTATTGGGCACTCACTCTGCTTAAATCGCTCCAATACCCCAATGCCGTGAAACACATTGACCAGCAGGGCACGGAACACGTCATGACCAATTGGATTAAGGAGCAGATGGAGGAAATCTTCGATGACATCAAGATAACGCCTGTGTGTCGTGACGGCGATGATGTGGATATAGACATCACCTACAAGGAAAAGCCTGTCAGCAGTGCTGGGTTCACCTATTTCGATGGTCGCCAGTGGTCGTCTATCGTTACGGCAAACGATGGCTTTGCCAAACTTGAATTTGTGCCAGGTTACAGCAGCAGCACTTACAAGTTGCGTATAGAATACCAGTACCGTGCAGAAGCCAAAACCGACAAAGAGTTGGAGTCTGTGCTGGCAGCCGTCACGGCCTCGGAATTCCGCCGTTCAGAAAAGGCCATAAAGGGCATCAAGCCTAAAGAAAAGGAGAAGCAATTTCAGGACTCGGAGAAACGTGCAACGTTTACAACCACCAATGCACGCATCCTGAAAGAACCGACAGAAGTGGCTGACAAGGCAGCATACCAGCAAGTTGTAACTGCTGTGGAATCTGCTATCCGCACCCGTGCTGGTGGCGACATCCAGTCGTTTTTCTCGCCTGAAGGATGGGACATTTACAAACGGCTCATCCAATATGGTTCTGCCAAGCTGGTGGGGACACCTTCTTACCGCTTCTACCAGAGCGGTGACTATGTGACAGCGCGTGGTCTGCAGTTGTCGTTTGCCTTCAAGAACGGCACTAAACGTTCATTCGTGGAAGAGGTGATTTTCACGTTCAACAAAGACCGGAAAATCTGCAACATCTCGTTTGGCCTTGGCAAGACGGCTGAAGATGACATCCTGAACAAGGGCGTGTGGGATCAGAACGCACGCATTGCCATCATGAACTTTCTGGAGAACTACAAGACGGCATACGCCCTGAAGCGTTATGACTACATCAAGTCCATCTTCGATGATGACGCCATCATCATTGTGGGCAACATCGTGAAGAAACAAAATCAGTTTGGTGAAGCTAACAAAAAGGTCTTGGGTGGCGATATCGTGAAGTACAACCGATACAGCAAGGATCAGTATCTCCGCAACCTGAAACAGTGCTTTGCCAGCCAGGAGTTTATCAACATCCATTTTGCAAACAACGACATTGTCAAGGCCAACAAGGAGGGGGCAGGAGAAGTCTATGGCATCCAGCTGGAACAAGACTACTATTCTGCTACATACGGCGACCACGGCTACCTCTTCCTCTATGTGGACATGAACGACTCTGAGCATCCGCTCATTAAGATTCGTACATGGCAACCCACCAGGAACCCGGACTTGGGTCCTTCTGGCGTTTATAGTATTGCCGACTTTTAACCGTACAGGGGGGTGTTTAGCCTTCAACAAGCAGCTGTCTATGAGTTTATTCATTCGTTTCATTCTTGTTTTAACCATCGGCTTCTGTTGCCTGAGCATAAAGGCAGCAGGGTCGGATGATGAGATGGAAGAAACAAATGCAGATTCACTCGTCGTGAAGGCACGCGAATTGCAGGAAATGGGTGATGCCGAGTCGTCGCTCCGCCTTCTGGAAAGGGCACTTGAAATACGTAGCTTTACCCCCAGGCTCGCCATAGACCAGTGGGCAGAAGTGGTAAACCTTCAGGCGGTTTCATACGCCATGAAATATGATTGGCTGAAGGCCATCAAGACGTGTTTCGCGGCTTACCGCCTACTTCTTCACGACCCACGGAACAGTCAATATGCCATCAGCCTTTATAACTTGGCGACATTCTATGCGGGGCGTGGCAATGAAAAGGATTATGAAAGGGCTATCGCCTATGCACTGGTAGCACAAGAGAAGTTTGACAAAAACACGCCGAACTATTTTGATTGCCTCAACAATCTGGTCTATTACTACCTGCTCAACAATGACAGTGAAAAAGCGATGGAGTTGGTGAAAAGGGCTATCCAGAGTGGTGAGGAAGCGTTTTCTTCGGACAAACGAAAGTATGCCAAATCCTTGTGGAGCAAGGCAAAGGCCACCAGCGAACTGGAAATGTATCACATCGCCATAGAGTATGGCAATGCCACTCTGCAAGTGATGGAGCAAAACGGCATGGCGTCGGCCACCGACTACGTGCGCAGGGTGGTGAGCGTGGCTGGTTACTATTACCAGATTCGTGACTTTGCCGGTGAAATCGCCACGCTGGAGAAGGCTATACCTGTTGCTAAGGAGGTTTCGGGTGGTAGCAGTCGTGAGTATGTTGACTGTTTGCGCAAGTTGGCGTTGGCATACAACCATCTGGCTAATGACAATCGTTCACGCAAAGACCAGAAAGCCCATGATGAATACAGGGAGCGCAACGAATATTATGAAGGGCTTGCGCGTGATATTCTTATTCAGACGAACCAGCTGGAAGAAATCCGAACTTACCAGATACCGCTGATAAGTAATAAGGCTAACGAACTTTTTGAGGAGGGTAAGCACGATGAGGCCATTCAGTATGAAATGGTGGCCTACAAGCTTCACGACATGAATGGGAATCAGGAAGAGAAAGCCCATTCTGCAGGTAGCCTCTCTTATTTCTATTACGACAATCACAATCTGGTGGATGCCCTGAAATACGGACAGATTTCCACACAGCTTTATGACCAAATAGACAAAGCCTCGAAAAACAAGGGCTTGGCTTATAGTAATATGTCGCTCTATTGCCACGATGCAGGTCGTGTGCAGGAGGCCATTCTCTATTCCTTGTCGTCCATCAAGACCTTGGAGCAGATGAACGACACATTAAGTGAGCTTTATATCAAGGCTTTGGGAAATACGGGTGTGTATTACCACGAGGCGGGTGACGAACAGAATGCGCTGGCCTATAGCACACGCTCGGCATCCGTCCAGAGTGCACAATTTGCAGCTGCAGAGCGGGAAGATACCATTTTGGTAAAGAAACGCGGATTCTTGCGGAAAAAGAAAACGGAGGTCGTGGTCAAGCGCTCCACAGCAGGGATGCCGCAAGTGGATAACGGCACCGTGACCGTACAATGGAACCGCACGGTTTATGCCAGGAATCCAGAGGAAGTGCATGATGCTTACAGCAAGGCCATAGATTTTCAGCGGCGTGTTTTTCTGCATGATTTCCCGTCGCTCACCGTAGAACAGCGTAAAGAAGAATGGGATAAGCGGACTTTCATTTATAACTATGCCGAAACGCTGGCTTTTACCTATCCCGATAATGACTCCATCCTGACCGATGTCTATAATGCTTTGCTTATCAAACAGGCTATGCCGCGCTACATTCAGCAGCAGGATTCGACGGGCATTTTGCGCACCTGGCGACAGGTGGCCGACTCGCTGAAGGAGGGAGAGGTGCTGGTTACATTCTTCTGCACGGCCACAGACAATCGGGGCGATGCTTATTCTGCCATTCTGTTGCGCCGGGGCTGGAATGCTCCCAGGGAGGTGCATCAGCTTTTCACCGACTATGACCTGAAATTCCTGGAATATGATGAACAGCCCTTTCCCGACGCCATCCAGACGGCAGAAGGGCGGACAGCCATCTGTGCCGACCCTCGTTTTGCCAGAATGCTGTGGACGCGTATTCTGAGTGAACTGGGCAGTGACATCGGAACCATTGTCTATGACATCGCCGACAGTGCAAGGCAGAAGATTCTTGGCATATTGAATCCTGCCCGGCTCAACATTGACCCCGACACGCCACTAAGCAGCAAATACGTGTTGCATGAGCCATAAGGAAATGAAGAATGAAGAGTGAAAAATCTTGGATTTTTCACTCTTCATTCTTCATTATTTACTATTTACTTTCCTACAATGATGACGCAGCGGTTCTTGTCGTTGTCGGCAAAGGGCTGAACGGTGTCGCCGTAGGATACAACCTTAATGCGGCTTTCAGGTATGCCTTGCGTCTGCAGGGCTTTGGCTACGTTGTTGGCTCTCTGTAGAGCATAACGCTGGTTGACAGCGGCGGAGCCTGTGCCTTTGTCGGCATAACCTTCTACCGTGATGATTCGGTCTGGATTCTGCTTGGCCCACCCGGCCACCTTGTTAATGATGGATGCTTGGCTGGCTGCACTGGTTTCACGAATCTCGTAGTAGCAAGTCTCGTTGACGGGCTGAACAGCTACCGGTGCAGGGGTAGGGGCTGCGGGTTTGATGGTTTCCGCAGCATGAGCCGACTTGGCTGTGGCGTTGATAGTGGCAGCACTCTTTTCCTGCGTGTCGTAGTCGCGGCTGGTAGTCACAGGGGCAACCACAGGTTTACTTGCTTTCTTGAAGCCGAACTTATAGGTAAGGGAAAGCTGTCCGGTGAAAAGCCAGTCCATACAGCCGTTGCGCTTTGAGTTGAAACGGTCGTCCAGGGCATTGACATCTGCTTCAAGGCCGATGCTCCAGTGCTTGCTCACGTTGGCATCAATCAACACGCCTGCACGGAGGTTGTGGCTTAGGATGTTTTCGGTGGGGACTACCAAGCTTGCATATTCACTTCTGTTCCAGGCATAGCTGAGACCCACACCACCAAGGATGTAGAGGTCGATGGCGTGCCGTTTCTGTTTGCAGAAGATGTTGACAACGTTCAGCATGAGGTCTGCATCGGTCGTGAGATAGCGGAACTTGTAAGCGGCATCGTTGTCTCCAAATCCGTTCTTGGTTTCATAGCCATTGAAGTGCAGACGTGCACCCAGAATGGGGCTGAACATACCGCCAACGCCCAAGCTGGCTGTGGGGGTGAATTTGCTGCCCGGCGAGAACACCTTGTTTACGCCGCCTTGCAGCTGCAGGAAGTAGTAAGGATAAGGCTGGTATTCTGCCTTGTTGTTTTGCGCAGAAGCTGTCAGGCAGACTATGCCAAGAAGAGCGGCAAACAATGAAATTCTGATTTTATTCATAGTTTAATTTTTTATTTTGAACACAGAGACACAGAGTTTTTTCACGTCTCTGTGTCTCTGTTACTATTTTAGTAATATTGATGCCTTTAGCTTTGGCCGAAAGTAACTGTGAATGTTTTTACTGCCTTGACACGACCGTCAGGAGTGTATATTGTCATCGTGACTTCATGTGGTTGACCATCCATGAACTCTCCAATATTGGTGAAGCGGATAATGTAGGAATGTTGCATGGCTCCAGTGACAGGGAGGCTTTGTAGGGTTATACCAGAGAAACTAGACGAAGTAAATAATTTTGTTCCACCTGTATAATCAGAAATAAGCCAAGGTTGTTCTCTAGCGTTCCAGTTGTTGTCTGTGAATTGGTAATCGCTATAAACTGTGTGAACGGTTCCCTTTGCTGCTGGCCAGTTCGATTGGTCTTTGAAGAACTCCACAGAAAAATCTTCATACCCTGATGGCTGATTAGGTTCATCCGTGAAATTTACGTATATGCGGTTGGCACCAGGACGGAAATTAAACTGTTGATCTGCAAAACGTATTGCCAAAGCACCACACTCGTTGTAGGATCCGTTGTAATATCCGTTGGATGACGACAGTGCCAGCCCTTCAAGTCTATTTGCATCATACCCATAGAATCCAAAGGTTCGGTATGTACCCGAAACATTTCTGCCTGACAAGAAATTATTAAGCACATCAATATTGTCCATATTCATTCCGCCATCTATTCCATATTGGTTATCACCATAGCCTACTACACCAAATTTCACATTCAAGCCAGACTGTGAAAGTAGCTGCGACCAGGCCATAATATCACGTGCTATAGCATCAGCTTCTTCGCCCATGCTGCCAGAATTATCCACCGTGAACACAAGGTCGGCCAAAACTGCTTCGCCTTCATTTCCATCATTGTTGTAAACAACGATGCTTTTAGGCTTACCATCTACTGTTACCCAGACATTCTGGTCACCTTGTCCTGTACCGGCCAAAGTCAGCCATTCGTATGTAAGTGGATCTTGTACGCCTGTCATGTTTATTGTGAGGACTGCATCTGTGCCACTACCTGTAACCTCGGTCTGGATGTTAGGGATATTGGTATTGGGGGCATCCACAGATGGTGCATCTCCTGCCTGACTATCATCAGGAATGCCGTATGGGTTTGTTGGTGTAACTGGAGTCTCAGGATTTACGGGATTCTCTACATCTTGATTGTGCTTGCATTTTGTGCAAACGCAATACTGGTCACAAGTGCAGGTTTCACCACAATTACATTCACTGTTACATGAAGTCAGAAAGCTCAAGGTCACAGAAAAAAGTGACGCTGCTAATATTATCTTTTTCATACTTCTGCTTTAATTATGAATATTCTAATTGTCAAATTGTCAATTTATTCACTTGCCAACAATGATGACGCAACGGTTCTTGTCGTTGTCGGCAAAAGGCTGTACAGTATCGCCATGTGAAGCCACCTTAATCTGGCTTTCGGGCACACCCTTTGCCTTGAGGGCTTTGGCCACGTTTTCAGCACGCTGCTGAGCATAGCCGTTGTTTACTTTCTCGTTACCAGTGCCTTTGTCTGCATAACCATCGACGGTGACAGTCTTGTTGGGATATTTCTTGCACCACTGGGCCACCTTGTTGATGACGGCCTCCTTGTTGGCGGCATTGTCTGTTTCACGGATTGCGTAGAACAACGTTTCGTTGATTGGCTCTACGATTTCTGCTGCCTGAACAGCCTTGGGGGTGGCGTTGGCAATGACGGCACTCTTGTTCTGTGTGTCGTAGTCGCGTGTTGTCGTTACAGGGGCTGCCACAGGCTTGGCTGGTTTGCCAAAACCGAACTTGTAAGTAACAGAGAGCTGAGCGGTAAGCATCCAGTCGTCGGAGTTATTATACTTTGAGTTGAAGCGGTCGTCCAAGGAGTTGAGGTCAACCTCTGCACCTACACTCCAATGCTTGGCAATGTTCACGTCTGCCATGAGGCCAACACGCAGGTTGTGACTGAGCAGACTGTGGCGCGGACTCTTGTTGGGGCCCCATGCGTTGGATATGTCGCACGTTGCACCTGGGAAGGTGCAGAATTCCTTGTTGTCCCAAGCATATGTCAAACCTATACCGCCGATGAGATATACATCGATGAGGTGACGGTTTTTCTTGCTGAACATATTGACAACATTCAGCATCAAATCCAGGTCGGAAGTGAGATACTTGAATTTATAGGTGTTGCAGTTTGTGCTAAACCCGTTCTTGGTTTCATAGCCATTGAAGTGCAGACGTGCACCTACGATGGGGGAGAACATACGGCCTACGCCGAGGCTAAATGTGGGGTTCCACTTGCTCTCTGGCGAGAAAATCTTGTTGACGCCGCCTTGTACCTGAATAAACCAATATGGCTGTGGCTTGTAGCCCAGAGCCTGCGCTTCGTCGTCGGCAGCCTTGTTTTGTGCAGTAGCTGTCAATGCACCCACCAGCATGAGTGCAGAAGCAAGGATTGTTTTTAATTTACGCATAGTTTTTCTGTTATTTTGGTTCAGCGTCAATTTAGGTGGTAATTCCAGTCCCATTTCATGCCATCATATATCATTTTG